>Ga0210406_10000560_pt1 | contig 50133 bp, 30 predicted proteins | sample IncBWC30MmetaG_FD_155454 | JGI IMG/M metagenome (GOLD analysis project Ga0210406, IMG submission 155454) | Forest soil microbial communities from Barre Woods Harvard Forest LTER site, Petersham, Massachusetts, United States - Inc-BW-C-30-M | ecosystem: Environmental > Terrestrial > Soil >...
GCTCCTTGCCTTTACATTGTTCATATTCTCCGCATCTTTCAGCCCTCTGACTTTCCCATCACCGGCCACCGTTGAACCGGTAGTTGCGGTAGCTTCCAGTTTGTCAATCATTCCATTGGCATCCGGGGTATCCATCACACCATCCCCGTCTTTATTTTTTGTTTTCTTTGAATACTCATCCCGGTTATCTTTTTCGCCCGCAGATTCATGATCATCAGGTGCCGCCGGAGCTGCTGTCTTTGCTAACGCTTTTGTATTGGCACGAGCGTTCATGGGACCTGCTGCCCCGCTGGCAAAATATCCGTATGAACGATAACCATAGAATGAATAGCCAAACCAGTTGAGGTTTTCATAATAACGGGTAGGCATACTCAGATACGGATTCCAGGTGTCGGCATAAAGCTGAGAGGTGATTTGTCCGAAAGTTTCGGTTGATGCCCAATACAGGCTGGAATAATAAGAGTTGTATAAACTGAAATCCCAGTAGTTGGGCCGGAAAGCATCCAGCGAAGCATCATAAAGCGTAGCCACCATTTCGGCTGCCACTTTTTCTCCCTTAGGTCCCTTGATCTTTAGTCTCCATTCTTCTTTCTGTCCAGGCTCCAGCTTATCCCTGAATGTTTCAAATTCTATATCCAGGTGTTTGTTGGTCCAGGGTACGCTAATGGTCCCATCATGCTGGTACGATCTGTTATCTTTTACAAATACCAGGTGATAGGCAAACCCTCCCCGGTGTTTTTCCTCTATCGGGATCTCCAGTTCTTTTTGTTGTCCATTCAGGTTGATCCATTCCTTTTTGACGATTTCATTTTTGTACTCCAGCTCAAACAGCACATGTACATCTTCTTTGCTCCCGATCATAACCTTCGCTTTTTCTCCAGGCTCTCCTTCGGATTTAAGAACACTGAAACAATCCGTTTCGGGTATCGTTACTGTTTTCTCCTGATCGGAATACACGCAGAAGTAACGGATATCCTGAATATCTTCTCCGAACTTATCTTTTGTATGTGCTTCCATCACATAATATCCGGATGGCCATTGGGCAATATTTTTTAGCCGGAGGGTGTCTGTGCGGTAATTCATTTTAGGCGAGAGTACAGTCCCGGCATTGGCAGCTGTATTCTCAAACGGCATTTCCAGCATTTTCTCTCCTTTGCCCCATTTATACATATTGTCTTCCTCGTCATAAGGATCATGAGGGAAGGAAGAATAGAAATCGTCTTTGCCAATCAGGAATTTGTCGGGGCGTTCCCACTGACGTTTACGAAACACCCGCCCGGGGTCTTTCAGTTTATAGATCTCGATCTTTCCCTTGGCCGGTTCAAACTGACCATTCAGGTTCAGGGTGCTGATGGCAAAATGCTCACGTTCCTCTTTATTTACCCGGTCCGGGATATATATATCCAGGTTAAAGGCTTTGTAACCTATGCTTACATAACCCGAATTGCTGTGCGTTTCTCCGTTCAGATCCGTCACATCGGCATACACGGTATAGGTATAGGTTGGTGAACAGGTTTTGTCCAGGCTGTGATCCGGAATAGCTTTGAAATGGAGTTTGTATCCTCCTGTATCATTCGTTGTAGTATAGCCATTCGTGATTTCCATTTCAGGACTTTGAGGATAATACCCTCTCCACCAATAATACCAATAAGGAAAACTGGCTGAACGTACCACACGGTATTTAACGGCAGCTCCATCAATATTAGCTCCCGAATACGCTTTTGCCGTGCCCAGCACCGTTACCGAATCATCCAGCCGGTAAGCACCCGTAACAGGTTTTACAAGGACTTCAAATTTTGGACGTTTGTATTCTTCAACCGAAAAATATTTGGAACCATATCCGTCAGTAATATACATCTGCCCGTTCATGACCCCCTGAGGCGTGGTAAAAGATCCGCTTACGCTTCCATAATCATTACTGATCAGATCAAGGCTGGATATTTTCTGCGTGTTGGCATCAAAAAAGGTTACTGTCACGGCCCTGTTTTTCAAAATCTCATTGCTCTCCCCGTCGCCCTGCAAACAAATGCCTTTGAAATATACCGTTTGCCCCGGACGATAGATTTCCCTGTCGGTAAAGAAAAACGTTTTAGGGTTTTTAACTTTTGGCTGGTCGTAACCTCGGTATTGATAATAAGAATTGTCGAGGTAAAATTTATCCGTGCCATATGCAAATTCTACATTGAAGTTGCGATAATCCTTGGTAGGAGGGACGCGGAAGTAGCCGTTTTCATCACAGGTATACTTATCGGATCGTATCCATTCATATTTACGGCTGGTGTAATTGTATTTTTCCATCCATAACTGAGCGGTGGCTCCTTTTAAAGCCTCCCCGGTTAAACGATGCAGTACATAAAATTCTATTGTGCCGTCATTTCTGCGCCGGTCTACATAACTGATATTCGAAACCCACAACGGGGTATAGGAAACTCCTTGCTTTTTATAGGAGAAGTTTTTGTCCGACCCGGTAAGGATCAGGTAATGCCCTAAAGGCAATTCCGGAATTTTTATCTCAGCACTGTGCTGTGTATAATCGCCGTCATCGGGTACAGTTACTTCCCATTCCTTAAATACAGGTAGCTTGATATATTGTTTGATAAGCTCTTCTCCATAATACCGTTCATTCATTTTCTGGAACTTGTCGGCATCCATTTGAGCCACCCGTACATATACCTTAGTCATGTTTTTCCAGGATAGCAAAGCACGAAACGGTTTGTCGGGGGCATTCACCCGTTCGGCCGAAATGGTCATCGATTTGGAAAGGATTTCTGCTTCCACAACCGCACATTGCTGGGCGCCGAAAGAATTCGGAAACCGGGTTTTTGTTTCCTGACATAACAAGAGCGCTTTTTTCTTTTCCCATTTATAAGCATCACTGTTCAATGCATTATATTTCTGCCCCAGTACAGAATGCCAGCTGGCAATTTCATACATCACTTCGGCATTGCATTCAGCAGTGGGATGAGTAGCATCCAGGCGAGTCTTAAGATCAAGCAGGGATTTGAGAAACAGGCTATCCTTGTTTTCAAAAGCTGCATGAAGCTTTACCAGATTCAGTCGCTTCAGGTCGGCATCAACCATCGCATCCGGATCGGAATCATTTTGATGAAAGGAAAGTAACTGCTGAAGATTTTTGAGAGCAAAGAACTTCATCGACATGGTGTCGTTCGATGTAAGCGATAAAAGTGAAAACTGACTTGCCGGTGAAAGGTAAGAAGGCTGATCAATATCAAACCGGTAAGCGGGACGTGTTATGCTCGGCTCATCAGCCGAGAAAAAATCAATGGCACGATGCGCAAGGAAATCATACAGGGTTGGACGGTAATGACGTGTTTCGGGATGAAGGTCGAGCACATCGTCGTATATATCAATGGATGTATGCTGCAAACTATCCGTATGCTGAAGCGAGGCCTGATATTCTTTGATACACTGATCTACCAAATGGTTCAGATCCCAGGAAGTGATATCATTGTTTTTGAAGTTTACAGTTTGTGTTCTGTTGTTAAACTTCCAGCGGTTGTTGGTATAATACTGCCAATAAATATCAGCCAATACAGAATGTACAACCGGTTGTAATGGATATTTGGAAGTGGCAGCTTCTTCTTTCAGAAACGTAATGGCTTTTTCAACCGAATACTCTTCCATCTCCGATTCCAGTTTCATACGGTACATAATCGATTTTACCGACTGGGCTGCATTCGCATCTTTTTTTGCTTTTTCATAAATGCTGATCACCAGCTCTAATGCCGATTTGTTTAATCCTTTGCCGACCAGCGAGTCGACTCGCTTCCATTCCTGCAAATAAGAACTACCCTTCTTAAATACATAATGTGTTACCGGTTTTATCTGCTGCCGACGGTAACTTAAAGCACCTGCCAGAATAGAGATACTGAGAAAAGAGAAGAGAAAAATTCGTTTGAAGTCCATCAATACATTGGTTTTGTGCTATGGATGCAAGGTAGACCAAAAATCCATAAAGGATTATGATGGAACCGACAGCCTGATTGCCACCTTAAAACCTGGAACCCATTCATGCCTTCGCTTTCTATACATATAATATAGTACACGCAAAATCACGGTCCGTTTACAATATTTTTGCCCGACTTAGTCCGTATGCTGTTCAATATCAAGTACAAACAGCGGGCAAGGAAAGGAACATCCTCCTATTGGTTTAAAAGAGTAACTCTTTTGATCATAATCTTTTCTTTTTGGGAAAGAAAGGTGACTTTATTGATGCTGATAATTAATTAGTTAGACGAATAATGCATTTTGTCGGTACAAAAAGCCACTTTTTGTACCGACAAAGACGCATCATGGAAAATAAAGACCATGTTTTGTAAAGCAAAAGGAGCTTAATAAAGACAAAATGCTTCTTTTTTTGCATAAAAAGAGAATAATTGCCTCCAAAAGGATGGATTTGTTGAATAAAATGAAGGCTTTATCAAAGAAAGAGATGCTCTTTGTTAAGAAAACATGGAGGTTTAGAAACAAATAGCCGATTCTTTTCTAGAAAGAGTGGATTATAGAAGATGTAAAGAGGTTATTCTGAAAAGGGGAATAAGATTCCTGCAAAATGGAGGAACGGGATCTGTGATTAAAATGGAGCGATTGAAAAAGATAACGAATTCGATGAAGATCTCTTATTTTTTCCAGAACCGAAGGATATCCACTTCCGGATTCAGAGGGATTTTTTCTTCGAGATGAGCAATGAAGTGATGAGCAAAATAAGGAGCAATCATAACACCTTTACTTCCCATACCATTAAACATGGTTAACGTAGGGTGATCGGGATGAATACCGATGAGCGGGCGGCGGTTGATAACAGTAGGACGTATCCCGGCTTTATGATCTACAATTTCAAACGGAAGTTTCAACACTTTTTGCAAACGATTGATGAGATCCTGTTTGGCATGCTCAGTAGGAACTTCATCCAGCTTGTCCCATGCAAAGGTTGCACCTACCCGAAACAAGCCGTTGCCGATGGGAAGAATGAAAACGCCTTTGTTCACGACATCGGTGCGTTCGTATCCCGGAATTTTTACGGTGAGCACTTCTCCTTTAGCAAGATTAAATGGCATCCAGCTGAACCACGGATTTTGGGATGCAAGATGCCCTTCGCAGAAAATGACTTTAGAGGCGATGATGTTTTTGTAATTCACTTCTTCCGAATCCAACCGAAGTGCGCTATGATCGAAGGTTTCTTCCAGCAGTAAATTTTGTTTAAGGAAGAAAGCGGTGGACAGAGACAAGAACAAGGAAACATCTACATAACCGGCGCCGCTTACCCAGGCATATCCCTGAGGAGCCTGGATGGAATCATCGGGAGGGCCTTCAAAAATAGGAGAAAGGTATTTGCCCACTTCTTCGAGCCGCTTCTTTTCCCAGAGCACTTTTTCCTGAGGCTCGGCAAAAATTTTGAGGAGGTTTTTGGGAAAGAAAAAGCGGGAGCTCAAGAGTGTTTCCATGGCACCATAAAACTTTTCGGCAGCTCCGAGCTGCTCGTCGGCCATCCAGCTTTTTACGAGGCGTTTGAATACAACCGGGTTAAATAGCCCTCCAGCCACTTTAGAACTGATGGAAAGTGAAGGATGATCCACAATACGAAAGGACCGGCCCATCTGAAACAGATGATGGGCAATAATAGTTCCGGCCAATCCTTGTCCAACAATCAGGTAATCGTATTTTTCTGTCTGCATTCGGGGGCAAAAATAGGCTTTTCCCGACAGGTCTTCACCGCCTCCTGTAACACAGGGTGACGAATACAATAAAACATTATCTTTAATCTTCCAATCCTTTTCATGTGATAAAAAAGAAAAGAACCAAAAATCTGATCGGCAGAAGAGAGCAGGTTGATTTTCCTGATCTGGGCTTATACAACATCACGGCCAAGATGGATACAGGGGCTTACACCGCAGTGCTGCATTGCCATGATATCAGAGAAGAAAAAGGCGTATTGCGTTTTAAATTGCTGGATCCTACCCATCCTGAATACAGTGAAACGGACCATTCAGCAAAAGACTACTTCCAGAAAGACATTAAGAATTCTTTTGGAGAGAATGAACGCAGGTACATTATTAAAACCCGTGTAAAAATGGGAGGAAGAGTAATTAAATCCGTAATTTCGCTCACGAACCGAGGCTCCATGCGTTATCCGGTGCTGATAGGAAGAAAATTTTTAAAAAATCGTTTTGTGGTTGATGTATCTCAGTTAGGCATCGCCCCCTTGAAAATAACCACAGAATAAAAATCACAGCTCTTATTTCTCCTAAGATACTCTGACCTCTCCATATGAAAATTGCAGTCCTTTCCAGAAATTCAAAACTCTATTCAACCAAACGCCTGATGGAAGCAGGAAAGAAGAGAGGCCATGATATGATGATTATAGATCATCAGAAATGTGTACTGGTAATAGAGAAAAACCATCCTCATGTTTATTATAAAGGAAAAGAAGTGACTGGTGTAAATGCTGTCATACCACGTATCGGAGCTTCGGTTACTTTTTATGGTGCAGCAGTGGTACGACAGTTTGAACAGATGAAAGTATTTTCGGCAGTGGAGTCGCAGGCGCTGGTTCGTTCGAGAGATAAATTACGCTGCCTGCAGCTGCTTGCCAAGGCCGGATTGGATATGCCTAAAACGGCTTTTGCTTCCAGTCCCAAGGATATAGATAATGTATTGCAACAGGTAGGTGGTGCACCGGCAGTGATCAAATTGCTGGAAGGCACACAAGGAATAGGCGTTATTCTGGCCGAGACCTACAACTCCGCCAAGTCGGTCATAGAAGCATTTCTGGGTGTGGAAGTAAACATCCTGGTACAGGAATTTATTGCAGAGGCGAAAGGTGCCGATATACGCGCATTTGTGGTGGACGGACAGATAGTAGGAGCTATGAAAAGACAGGGTGTGGAAGGCGACTTTCGTTCCAACCTGCATCGGGGTGGCAAAGCCACTGTTATTAATCTGAGCAAAGAAGAAAAATCAACGGCTATCAAAGCAGTAAAAAAACTTGGGCTTGCCATAGCCGGTGTTGATATGCTTCAATCCAAACGTGGTCCGCTGGTGATGGAAGTAAACTCTTCTCCAGGCCTCGAAGGTATTGAAGGAGCCACCGGAGAAGATATAGCCGGAAAAATAATCGAATACATTGAGCGGAACGAGTTTCACGAAGCACATACTTAACCAATGGACAGTGCGCAGTGTTCAATTGGCAATTTGTTTTTGCCAACTGCTAACTGGCCATTGCCAACTTAATTTATGCCCAAACAAATAGTAATCAACAAACAAATAATCAAGCCTGGCGAAAGCAAGGAAGTAAACATGAATGTGTACCGTCTCCCAACGCGTACTATCATGGAAATACCGGTTCATGTGTTTCGGTCTGTCCACGAAGGACCGGTAGTGCTGCTAAGTGCAGGGATGCACGGAGATGAAATAAATGGAATAGAAATTATCCGTCAGTTGTTGAGAGGAGGACATTTGAGTCGCCTGAAAAAGGGATCTATTCTGGCCATGCCCATTATCAACATCATTTCTTTTCTGAATCATTCCCGCGATCTGCCGGATGGAAAAGATCTGAACCGTTGTTTTCCCGGATCGCAGTCGGGTTCATTAGGAAGCCGTATTGCCTATGATATGATGAATGAAATTGTTCCGCAGATTGATCTGGGAGTTGATTTCCATACAGGTGGTGCACGGATCAATAACTATCCGCAGATACGGTGTGTGTTCAAAGATAACCGCAACCTGGAGCTGGCCAGGATGTTCGGATCGCCCTTTATCCTGAATGCCGACTACCGGGAAAAATCATTCCGCCTGGAAGCGTCGCGTAAGGGGAAACCCGTACTCGTTTATGAAGCCGGAGAGAGTATGCGTTTCAACGAAAAAGCGATTACAGAAGGAGTAAACGGTTGTCTTCGTCTGATGAAAAATCTGGGCATGATAGATCTTGAACTGGATCCCGGCCCAAGTCTTATCCTGAATGACACCACCTGGGTGAGAGCCGATATCTCCGGTATGTTCCGTACTACCAAGAAGTACGGCTCACATATTAAAAAGAATGAGATCATAGGTAGCATCAGTGACCCTTATGGAGAAATTGAAACCACCCTCAAAGCTCCTGAAACGGGTTATATCATTGGAATCAATAACAAGCCGGTGATTAATGAAGGCGATGCGCTGATCCATGTGGGGATGGAGTAAATAGCAAAGCTCGCTTACACAAACGCTTTCAGTACCACACTCAGTTTTTCCCATTCAATCAGAAAGCCATCGTGTCCGTAAGGAGAATCGATTTCATGAAAGGTTGCTTTGTGCAGATGCCTGGCCAGGAATTGCTGTTCGGCTACCGGGCATAGCTGATCACTGCTGATGCCGACAACAAGGGTAGGCTGTTGAATAGAGCTTAATGTACTTTCAAGACTTCCCCGGTTACGGCCTATATGATGGGAATCCATGGCTCTGGTAAGCAGGTGATAGCTCTGGGCATTAAAACGTTTTACAAGTTTCTCTCCCTGATAGTGTATATATGATTCGGCACGGTAGGTACCGAGTACATGATTTTTATCTTGTTGTGTTTCTACAAAAGCTTTGTAATTGCGGTAGGTAAGCATCCCGATGGCTCGTGCTGCTTTTAATCCACGGGCTCCGGCATCCGGACTGTTATCTTGCCAGCTATTGTCAGCTTCGATGGCAAGGCGTTGAGCAGTATGGATGGCAATACCCCATGCCGATTCGGAAGCTCCGGTGGCAATGAGAAATAATTTGCTGAACACCTCCGGTTCCATAAGGCTCCATTCCAGCACCTGATATCCACCCATAGAACCACCCATGCACAGATGAATATGTTCCACACCCAGGTGTTTGCGAAGCAGGATATGCGCCTTAACCATATCTCGGATGGTAATAAACGGAAAAGAAGCATAATAAGGGGTTCTGCTTTCCGGATTTATACTCAACGGACCTGACGAACCATAGCAGGACGCAAGGATATTGGCACAGACAATAAAATGTTTTTTAGGATCAATCACCTGGTCGTCGCCAATGATGCCTGTCCACCAATCTGCCGCATCCGAATTAGCCGTCAGTGCATGACATACCCAGATGACATTATCTGCAGCGGCATTCAGATGACCGTAGGTATGATAGGAAATTTCCAGCCGGGGCAGAACAGCACCGCTCTCTGTATGGAACGGGGCTTCGGATATAAATGTTTTCGGCTTCATTTAATTGGGTAAAACTACTAAAAAAACACCCCGTTTATGTATATTTGAAACCACAGATTAAAAAATGAAATCATGCGTATAGAGCTGAAACGTGTGGATGATGACTTCCGGATGGAAGCCAAAGATGCCGATGGTCATTCGGTATTTATGGATGCAGGAGAAGCTACCGGAGGGCATAACCAGGGGGTAAGACCCATGCAAATGCTTCTGATGGGGCTTGGAGGCTGTAGCGCTATCGATATCCTGTTGATACTTAAAAAACAAAAACAGGTAGTAACGGATTTTAGGATCGTGGTTGATGGGGAGCGGGAACCAGGAAAAGAGCCTTCGCTATGGGAAACGGTGGCTCTGGTGTTTTATTTTACAGGTACGGTAGATAAGGATAAAGCACAACGGGCAGTAGACCTGAGTATGAAAAAATACTGTTCGGTATCGGCTACGCTCGAAAAGGCCGGGGCCAGGATTAGTTATACAGTTAAAGTGAACGAACAATAGATGAAACCAGCATCCAAAGCAATACGGATACAGACTGAACAAACCAGTCAGAAAGAGCATTCCACTCCGTTGTATCTTACTTCCAGTTTCACTTTTGACTCGGCAGAAGAGATGAGAGCTGCTTTTGCGGATGAGAATGATAATAATATCTACAGCCGGTTTTCGAATCCTAATTCACAGGAATTTATTGACAAGATGTGTGCCCTCGAAGGCACAGAGGATGGTTATGCTACGGCATCGGGTATGTCGGCAGTATTTGCCAGCTTTATGGCATTTCTAAAAAGCGGCGATCATCTGCTTTCTGCCAGTTCTATTTTCGGATCTACTCATACTGTCATCAGCAAATTTCTTCCCAAATGGGGCATCAGCTATTCGTATGCCGATATCAATAAGCCGGAGACATTTGAACAACTGATCCGTCCCGAAACAAAAATGATTTTTGTAGAAACCCCTTCTAATCCCGGTCTCGATATTATTGATCTGGAATGGCTGGGCAAGCTCTCCAAAAAGCATGGTATCATCCTTAATGTAGACAACTGCTTTGCCACGCCGGCGCTTCAAACACCGGCTCAGTATGGAGCAGATCTTATAACCCATTCGGCAACCAAATTTATTGACGGGCAGGGAAGAGTGTTGGGTGGCATTGTGCTGGGCAGAAAAGAACTTATTAAGGAAGTGTATACGTTTTGCCGTAGCACCGGCCCTGCTTTGTCTCCGTTTAATGCCTGGGTGCTTTCCAAAAGTTTGGAAACATTATCGCTGCGGATGGAAAAACACTCTTCCAATGCATTGGAGCTGGCTAAGCGATTGGAAAAACATGCAGAGCTCGATAGGCTTCGTTATCCGATGTTGCCTTCCCATCCTCAATATGCGATTGCAAAAAGGCAGATGAAACTAGGAGGAGGGTTGTTTACTTTTCAGATCAAAGGAGGTGTTGAACGTGGTCGCCGCTTTCTGGATGCATTGAAAATGGCTTCGCTTACAGCCAATTTGGGCGATACCCGTACAATCGCCACCCATCCCGCTTCTACCACGCATGCCAAACTGACGGAAGAAGAACGTACGGCTAGCGGTATTACTCCGGGATTAATCCGGATATCTGCCGGGTTGGAAGATATTGACGATATTGCCTCTGATATAGAACAAGCTATTGCACAATCCCGGTAAATGCCAATCCGTTTCAACTATTTTTTAGTTTTACTTCTTTTCCCCGGCTTGCTGTTTTCTCAACGGAAAATAGTAGACAGCCTTATTAAGGCTATTCCCGCTAAAAGGGATACCACCCGTGCCAATGCACTTATCACTGTTTCAAAGGAACTGGTAAGAAGCAACCCTGAAGAGGCGAAAAAATATATTACAGAAGCCTATGCAATCAGTAAGGAGTTTTCCTTTGTAAAAGGGGAAGCAATTTGTCTTATCGGTTATGGCCTCGCAGCTTATTATAAAGGTGATCTAAAGGAGGCGGAAAAAAATTACCTCGAGGCGATACGCCTGGCGAAGCAGACTAACAATCTGAAAATAGAGGGACGGGCTTATCAGAATCTGGGTTTGGTATATGACGACCGGAGCGATTTCAACAAAGCAGTTTCTTATTATTTCAAGGCCCTGGACATTTTCGAAAAACAGCATGATGAAAACAATGCCGCCCATGCCCTTAATAACATTGGTAATGTATATGATTCAGAAGGAAAGCTGGATCTGGCGCTTCAGTTTCACCGGCGTTCTCTGGCTAAAGAACAGACCGTAGGAGATAAAGGAGGGATTGCTTCTTCCCTGACCAATATAGGATTGATTCTGAAGAAGCGGGGAAACATGGATTCAAGCATGTATTATTACCAGGAAAGTCTTAAGCTGAGAGAAGAGTTGGAAGACAATAAGGGCATTGCTCTTGTGCTCAATAATATAGCCTCTATCTATCTGGTCAGAAATCAATTTGAAAAAGCAGAAAGTCAGTTTAAAAGGGTATTGAAAATGACTATTGAAGTGGGTGACAAATATCTCACATCATTGGCTTATAACAATCTGGCAGAATGCTATACGGATCTTAAAAATTACAGCAGTGCAGTTGCCATGCTCGATTCGGCATGGAAAGTGGCCAATGAACTAGGATCAAAAGAAATGCTGATGCAGACTTCGGGTCGCTATTGTAATGTTTATAAAGCGAAGAAGGATTTTGCGGTTGCCCTTCGGTATGAAGAACAATATTCGAAATTGAAGGACAGCATCTTTAATGAAAATAATCAAAAGGCTATTTATGAAATGCAGTCCCGATACGAGTCGGATAAAAAAGAAGCCGCTCTTGAACTGCTTAAGGATAGCAATGCCCTTGAAACGGAACGTGTCAAACACGACCGGCTTTACCTGGGTAGTTTGATATCCGGAATCCTGCTTTTTTTCCTGCTGGCCGGGCTCGTTTATAACCGTGGAGCAGTGAAGAAAAAGGCAAACAGTACGTTGCAGGGACAAAACGATTTACTAAGAGCACAAAAAGAGGAAATTACCGACAGTATCAATTATGCCCGAAATATTCAGCGTTCTATGCTCCCTTCGGAAGAGTATCTGAAGCAGATTATGCCGGAATATTTTGTGCTTCATCAGCCAAAGGATATTGTAAGCGGAGACTTTTATTTTATTGAAAAGACAGGTAGCCACCTGATATTTTCCGCAGTGGATTGTACCGGTCATGGCGTTCCCGGGGCTTTACTTTCGTTTTTGGGAATGGACATCCTGCTGGATGCGGTGCACCGCAAAAAAATTTTGGAGCCGGCGCAACTTTTGCAGGAGCTGGATAAAGAAATCCGTCTCCGACTCGCAAGCAGTTCTACCAATAAGCAGGTGAAAGACGGAATGGATCTTGCCATCTGCACACTCAACACCGATACACTGGAACTACAGGTAGCAGCAGCATTTAACCCGGTATATATTGTTTCGGGAGGAGAACTGGAAGAGATAAGACCGGATAAGCATGCTATCGGAACATGGGAACAGGACAAAGAAATTCCTTTTCAGAATCATATCCGTAAACTGAAAAAAGGAGACTGTATATATGTACTAAGCGATGGATATGCCGACCAGTTTGGTGGCCCCATGGGTAAAAAATTTAAATACAAACCGCTGAAAGAGATGTTACTTGCCAATGCATCTGTATCCATGAAGGAGCAGTGTGATTTGCTGGAGCAAACACATATTCGGTGGAAGGGGAATTTGTTTCAAGTAGATGACATATTAATAATTGGAATAAGAGTCTGAGATGAAGAGGTTACTTAAGCGGCATTGTTTGGTATTTTTCCTGTTCCTGTCAGGGGCTGGGCACCTGCATGCTGTTGCACATCGGCCTCAACTCGTAGACTCCCTGAAAGCGGAGCTGAACAAGAATCTATCCGATTCTGTACGATATGATGTGTTAAACAGGTTGGTTGGTGAATTGCGTTTCAACCAGGCTTCGGAAGCATATACCTATTGCAGGGAGATGCTGAAAATGGGATTGAACGGTACCAATATAAAGAGGAGGGCAAGCGCATACAATACTTCGAGCATTGTTTGCAGGGAAATAGGAGATCATGATAAGGCTGTTGAATATGGATATAAGGCATTGGGTCTTTATGAAGATCTGCACGATACCATGAATATTGCGGGAGCTTTCCTTAATATATCCACCATGTACAAAGCAGATGGTGATTTTGTCAAAGCTCTTGATCTGCTGGATAAGGCAAGACAATATTTCGGAAAAGTACATAATAAGAAAGGGCTTGCATATACGTATAACAATATGGCTACTATATACAGGGAACAAAAAAAGTTTCCTGAAGCGTTGGATTACTTTCACCGATCTCTGGCACTTAAGCTGGAGTTAAAGGAAACAAAAAGCCTGGGATCGGTCTATATGAATATTGGTATTGTGGAGGTAGATGGCGATCAGTATGATTCAGCACGGTATTATTACCGGAAGGCACTCATTATATGTAGAAAAACCAATAACCTGGATGGGGTATGCGATGTATATACCAACATAGGTAACCTGGCGAGGACTGAGAAAAAATATGCTCAGGCAAAAACTATGCTGGACTCAGCATATATGTTAGCTAATGAACTTAAAATTGTAGAGAACGTTCAGGATATTGACAAGGACTATTATTTTCTTTATAAAGACTGGGGAAACTCGGAAAAGGCATTGGAGTATTTTGACAAATACCTGGAGCTGAAAGATTCGGTGCTCAATGAGAAAAGCAGCAAACAGACGGCTGATATGGCAGCGCGTTATGAGTCGGAGAAAAAAGATAAGGACATTGAGCTTTCTACAAAGCAATCGGAGTTGATTCAGGTACAGCTGAAAAAAGATAAGGTATTTATCATAGGTCTTATTGTTGTAAGCCTGGGTGCCATTCTGCTGGCCCTCCTTTTGTACAATCGTTTTCGTTTACGTCAGAAGCTGAATGGACAATTATCGCTTGTGCAGCTTGAAATTCAGGAACAGAAAAAGGAAATGACCGATAGCATTCATTATGCCCGTAGGATACAGGAATCAGTTATGCTACGGCAGGAAAGAATAAAGGAAATCTTGCCTGAAAGCTTTCTGCTTTATCTCCCCAAACAGATTGTAAGTGGAGATTTTTACTGGATGCACCGTGAAAAAGAAGAGGTGTTGCTGGCGGTAGTCGATAATACATTGTATGGCGTTCCCGGTGCCTTTATTTCACTGGTGGGTATTAATCTGCTGAACAGAGCGGTTCAGGAAGAACATATCCTGGATTTGAATGAACTGGTAAATTATATCAACAAGGGAATCATCTCGACATTGAAACAGGTGAAGGGTGGGGAAAAATATGCAGAGAAACTACATTTTTCGATTTGCCGGATAAACTCAAAAAAACGAACGCTCGAATGTATCACCACCAATAATTCTATTTATCTGATTCGTGACAATGAGTTGAAAGAACTGAAATGTTCGGAGCCCGGCAAACCGGAGTTGCATAAGGTGCCTTTGGATGGCAAAGAACAGATTTATCTGTTTACCGATGGATACCCCAATCAATTGGGTGGCTCGGAAGGAAAGAAAATGATGGTTCGCAAACTTCAGGAAACATTACTGGCCTGTTCAGGACAGACCATGAAGGATCAGCAGACTATGCTGGAAGAGGTGCTTTATGCCTGGAAAAAGGATTTTGAACAGGTAGATGATATCCTGCTTATCGGGTTCAGACCTGATTAATCTTTTTTGATAATTCGTCTTTATAAGACCCACCGATTGGAATAGGTTTCTTTTCGTCTTCCAGAATAAGGTTGGGCTGTTCAATGGCTACAATCTTATCAATCCGTACGATAAAAGAACGATGTACACGAATGAATTCGTTGGGTGATAATTTCCGCTCAATATCCTTCATCGTTGAATGGATGGTATAGCGGGCGTTAGAGGTATTGATAACGACATAATCTTTCAAGGCCTCTACAAAATAAATGTCCTTGGTCCGTACTTTTACCAGGCGGGAATTCGATTTGACAAAAATAATGTCTTTAGCATCCTTGTTTTCTACAATGGAATACAGGAAGTCGCGCTCTTTCTTTACCTCGTCTTCTTTCTGGTGTTTATACAATGCCATTTCAATGGTAGTACGCAAATCTATTTCTTTGAAAGGCTTAATGATATAACCATAAGGTTCCGTGATCTTTGCTTTGCTAAGTGTACTTTCGTCGGCATAAGCCGTAAGGAAAATAAGAGGAATGTTGAGTCTTTTACGGATCTGATCAGCAGCTTCAATACCGCTCATATCACCTTTAAGCATGATGTCCATCAAGACAATATCCGGGCGATGTTCTTCCGCAGTGCGGATCGCATCTTCTCCGTTGTTACAGATACCGATAACATTATAACCAAGTTTTTTCAGACTCATCTGAATATCTTTCGCCACAATACTTTCATCCTCGGTGATCAAGATATTAATCTTAGACATAATTAACTGTTTTTGATTGGGTTTCTGAATACAATGGTAAATTTAGTTCCTTTTGAACGATCTAACTTAATTTGGCCTCCTAATTGATCGACCAAAGTTACAACTAATTGCAATCCAAGCGATTCCGTGTTTCTATAATCAATATGTTCTGGCAATCCTATGCCATTATCCTGTATCACCAAGGTAATTTCCTGATTTTTGAGGGCCAAGCGCAATGAGATTTTTCCTTTTCTGTTTTTTGGAAAAGCATATTTAAGCGCATTGGAGAGGATTTCATTAATAATGAGGCCGCAAGGTATAGCAAGATCAAGATTGAGATATAGTTCCTGAATTTTCAGGTCAAGTTCCACCTGATCTTCAAATCCCTGATATGAATGTACTAAATTACTTGTCAGGTTGGTTACATACTCGGTAAAATTAATACTTGAAAAGTCCTTTGTTTGATAAAGACTTTCATGGATAAAGGCCATGGATTTGATACGATTCTGACTTTCACGAAGAATTTCGAGTGTGCGTTTATCTTTAACGTATGATGATTGCAGGTTGAGAATACTGGAAATAACCTGAAGGTTGTTTTTCACACGGTGATGTACTTCTTTTAACAGCACTTCTTTTTCCTTGAGCGACTGTTTCAATTTTTCTTCCGATATTTTTTTCTCCGTTATATCATGTCCTATACCGGATATTTCGCTCACTTTGTTATCCACCCCGTATATAGGATTCAGAAAGACTTCCATCCAGCTGGTTGTTTCGGTATTCTGATGAAAGAAACTGGTTTCAAAATTCTGAGGAATACCATTAAATGCAGCCAGACTCTTGATGAGCCAGAAGTCGTTAGCTTCTGTGGTAGAAACAAATTTACCTTTAAACAGGTTGGATCCTACTTCTACCTGATAGCCGTATCTTCTGAACATCATCCGGGCAAAATTGAGGTTAAAGGATGTGAGGTTCATATCCCGGTTAAACGTCCATATGTAATGCGAAGAAGATTCAATGATGGAATTAAGCTTGGCCGCCTGCAGATTAATTTGCTCCTCTGTCTTTTTAAGCGCCGTAATATCCCTTGATACGCCCATTGTTCCGATAATTTCTCCGGAATCATTTTTAATGACACTGGCTGAAATAAAGGAAGTGAAAAGCTCTCCGTTTTTCTTTTTATTGACAATTTCCCCGCTGAAAGCACCGGAGCCCAGAAACAGTTCATCGTTTACCTGCATCCATTGTCCCGGGCTGGAAAACAAGAAGGTGATAGGTTTGCCAATTACCTCGGGAGCTAAATAACCAAAAGTTTTTTGCGCAGCATGATTAAACTCGGTAATATATCCTGCCTTATCGGAAGCGCAGATCATATCCAGGGAGCTGTCAATAAGCCGGCGTGTGTATTTTTGTGTGGCCTGCAACTGACGTTCCGTCCGATGACGCTGTTCAATTTCCAGCTGCAATTTTTTATATGCCTCTTCTGCAATTTGTGCCCGTAACTGTTCTTTTTCCAGCTGACGCTGAAAAGAAATGTCGCGGCAAAAGACAAGTACACACGACTGCCCTAAATAGTTAAAACGAATAGGTTTTGATTCTATTTCCAGTACCGTGCCATCTCCTCTCCTTATTTTGGTTTCTATAAAAGGCAGATCTTTGCCCTTTATCAGGTCCCTGCCCCGGCCCCTGTATTTAATTATGTCTTCCGATAGTGAATAGTCGTAAATAGATTTGGTTCCCAGCTCTTCCAGAGAACCCACTTCCAGCATTTTCAGGATAGCGGGGTTGGCAAATAAGACATTCCCTTTCTGATCGTGAATAAAAATCCCGTCGGGAGATGACTCAATAAGGTTTTTATAACGTTCACGGCTTTCTTTCAGCGCATTTTCAGAAAGTTTCCGCTGAGTGATATCATTGATGGAAGTAATGCGAATCTTTTTTCCATTATAAGGAATATTCTGTCCGCGTGCTTCAATGAATATTTCACTGCCATCATTTTTTCGACATACGATTTCAAAGGAAGAAAAAGGCCCGTCGTTGCTGATGCGGTTGGCGACGAATTTTTTACTGTCACGTATAATGAATTCACGAACGGGTTTTCCGATTACTTCATCTCTGTGCCGGTAACCGAATATATCAAGAAATCGCTCATTGGCGTCAATAATCACACCACGGTCGCTCAGAATAACTCCTTCGAAGGAGGCATTGGAAAGAATACGAAACCGCTCCTCGCTATCGCGAAGAGCATCTTCATCTTTCTTGCTTTGGGTAATATCCCTAGATATACCTTCTATAGCCACCATATTGCCCTGCTCATCAAATACAGGAATGTTGCGTGTTTCTGTCCAGATAATTCTCCCGTCTTTTCTTATCCATCGGAGAATGATGGATTGATTCATCACATTAGAAACAGGTTTTTGTTCGCGAAGTAATTTTTCCGAATTGCCAACAATGGAAAGGTCATCCTTATGAGTTATTTTAAAGCTCAGATATGGATCGGCATAGAATTCCTCCGGTGTATATCCGGTGAGTTCAAAAATGAAAGGACTTACATACTCATAGCGTGGAGGAAAGATTGAAAATTTGAAGATGACATCCCTGGCATTTTCTGCCAGCATACGGAATTTTTCTTCATTCACCTTGAGAGCAAGCTCCGCTTCCTTGATTTCAGTAATATCTCTCGTTACGCCGAAATTGGCAATGTGTATTCCGGCTTCATCGTATTTAGGAAATACACGCTCTTCGATCCAGATATATTTTCCTGTTTTCTTGTGCCTGAATCGATAATTAAACACCGCGGTTTTCCCTTCTATCAAAGCTTTACTCTGAAGTTCGGCAAGTCTTGGGATATCTTCCGGATGAATGAAATCAAGAAACATTCCATTATGATCACGGAATTCATCACTGGTAAATCCTATTATTTCTTCAATATTGTTACTTACAAAACGGAGGTGACGGGTGTCACCTGAAAATTCCATGTAATACACCACTTCATCGATGCTGTTCAGCACCATGTTGAGCATGGCTTCGCTTTCTTTGAGCCGGGATTCATAATTTATGCGGTCGGTAACCACACGCATCGTACCCAGATTAGCCACATACTCTCTTTTTTCATTGAACTGAGGCAAGATGCGCTCTTCAATCCATATATATTCTTCTGTATTCTGCCGTCTGAAACGATAAATAATTTCAACCGGCTTTCGGCTCTTTTTCAGTAATTCAGGAGCCTGAAGAATGCGGTTAACATCATCAGGATGACATTGAGCAATCAATTTTTCCGATCCGGTAAGATATTCTTCGGGAGAGATACCAAGTATTTTCGAAATCTGAGGACTTATAAAACGAATTTTTGGATTGGAATTGTCGGGTTCAAATTCGATGAGATATACCAGTTCGTCAATACTATCCAGAATTGAAGCAACACGTTTATCGTTTTCTCTGGTTTCTTTCTCTGCCTGCTTGCTTCTCGATATATCAATAAAAATGGTTTGTGCCGCAGGTTGTCCGTCAAAAAGAATCATGGTGGATTTGACCTGCAGATCCAGGACTTTTTTTGAGGGAACCTGCACTCTTACATCGTAAAAATCAAGAGCTCCGCCTTTGAGCAATAAATCGAACCGTTCTTTAATAGCTTGATGGTATTCGGGCAGGAGGTAATTAAAAATATTAAGATTATTGGCGTGTTTCAGATCAGCTTCCGGAAGACCAAACATGGAAGCCACGTAACGATTAATATATACCACCTTGAACTCGGTGTTATAAATAATTACACCAACGGGAAGATTCATCAGAAGATCCCGGTATTTTTTATCGTCGAGTGGTCGTCCTTCGGATGCACGTTCCAAATTATGAATATGCGACTCCAGTTCCCGAACCTTTTCCCGAAGATCATCCTCTTTGGTAGGAAGATTTTTCATTTATTGGTTCTGAGGGGGTGCTTCAGGTTTAGGAGAAATATCTTTCGAAGAAGCATCGGTCTTAATCCGCTGCCCGTCAAATTTTACTTCCACATCATCCTTATACGTAATCGTAAGAATCAGAGTGCCGGTCTCTTCATCATAGTATTTCCAGTCCCCTTCCCGTCTGCCAAAAATGAATTTACCTTCTTGCCATACATGGCCATTTTCAAAATAAAAAACGTGTTTTCCATCCGGTTGGCCATCGGTAAAGTTGCCTTCAAATCTTGTTTTACCATTGGTGGTATAGGTGTGTTTCCACATCCCTTCCCGTTTATCTCCCTTATAAGTACCCTCTTCCCGGTAATCGGCCATTTCAAAAAACCAAGGGCCCTCTTTTTGTCCATCTACCAGATCTCCTTTTGTGATAACATGGGAAGTAGAGTCATCCGCATATTCAACCATGGTGCCATTGATTTGGCCATCTATATAGGTTTCTTCACGTAGCAATTTCCCGTCTTCATAATACCATTTCCAGTCTCCCATTGGCTGCCCTTTATTATCATATTTGCCTTTCTGCTCGAGTTTACCATTGGGGTGATAAAATACCCAGGGCCCCACTTTTTTCCCATTATGATATTCTCCTTCTGCTTTCAAAGCGCCATTAGGATGATATTCTTTCCAGGGTCCTTGCTCAAATCCACCTTCGTCAGATATACCCTGGGCAATGAGCACACCGTCCTGATACAATTGTGAGTTTACAATATGCCCCAGGGTATCATATTCTCTTGCCACCCCCTCCGGTACACCGTTTTTAAAATTACCTACAAATTTACGTACCCCGTTGGGATGATAATCTACCTGAACCTCGAGCTTTGCCAGTTCAGGGGCGTTCTTAACCAGTTTACCGAATTCATACTTATAGGTATTAAGCAGATTACCTTTTTTATCATACTCCTTGTAATACCCATGTTTCATATCATCCAGGTAATGGGTTTCTGTTTTAACCTGGCCTTCCGGATAAAATTCTTTCCATGTTCCCTGTTTCATTCCCCGCTGATCTTTCCGGTTAATTTTTTCCTGGCTACGGATAAAGCCGCCTTTATATTCAATGAGTGTAATAATGGAACTGTCAAGAGCGTATTCATAAGCGAGGCCTTCTTCACGCCCCTTGGTGAAGGGAATTTTCTTCCAGAGTGGTCCTTCTTTATAATAGTAGTTTGTATATCCTTGTTTTACATCATCGTTGTATAGTTCTTCCGATTCAATATGTCCTTCTTTATTGAATGTTTTTTTATATCCGTTTTTCTTGCCGTTTTTGTAACTGAATTCAAGCGAAGGCTTTCCTTCTTCGGTATAAAATTTCCAAATGCTATCAAGTTGAAAATCCTTCCGGTTACCTTCTGATTTTAATTTGCCATTATCGTAATAAGTTTTCCAGTAGCCATCGGGTTTCCCATCGCGCATAGAACCTTCACTGGATAACATTCCGTTGGGATAGAAATAACGGTTAAACCCATTTGGATTTAACTCGTTTTTAGGCTGAGCAGCTATGAGCAGAGGAAGAAAAAGATAGCAGGCGAGCAAAAAGCGTTTCATGGTTCGAAAAAAATACAGTAAAACCGGATTAGTAAAGCCGGAAAAAGCCCCGATTATCAGGGCTCACCTATCTCTCAAAGGTACATAAAAATAATGATGAATAATGGGTCGAGGTGGAGGAACAGGTTATCTGATATATACAATTATAAGAGGGTATATCCGCGCCCCTTTCCGGCATTGATAAACAGTGCAGGGTTACCTGGCAGAATGGGGAGGGCATGAAAGAAGTCGCCATACAGACGAAGGATCTGAGGGTGGACAGAAAGGAGAGATTGATCCAGGAAGTAATTGTGATGATTCTGCACCAGCGGGTGAAGATTTATATACATGGCATTGGTTGCCAAAGGCCGGTGAAGCTGGCAGCCCATCATACGTTTATGAAAAAGCCAGGTGGCGGCACGCAGGGTTCTGTCTTTCCGGTTGTAAGTAACATAAATATGATCCTGGAAATAAAGTGTTTCCATCCATTGGCGGTGGTGACGAACGGGCACACAGGCGGCATTAAAAATAAGATTGTTGACGAATCCTTTTCCCAGATCGGAAGTGCCATAATGGGTTACATAATTTTTAAAAACAGCATTGCCCATGCTATGAAAAAACAAGGAAATATGAGCCATTTGTACCGGCAGGGTTGCTTTAAAGTCTTTGAGCATAAGCAGAAAAGTATGGTACTGTCGGGCTAATGATTTCGCATTCCGTGCCGTATTGTGAATATTTTGAATGCCGTTGTATTCGGTAACCCGGGTGGGCCAATCGAACATGATAACATTTGTTTTATACAGCCGGGTCATGCGGGTAGATCTATCCACATTGTCGGGAAAAGTTTTTCCATCCCCTTCGGTATAAACAAGATAATCCAGTTTGTTTCCCATACCTTTCAGGGCTTCTGCGAGAGACAAGCGGGGCGCTGCTTTCCATTGATTACCCCTGAAATAAACGGTAAAGAAATGAAGCGTGCTGTCGGAAGCAATATTATTGGTCAGAAAAACGTGAGGAGTGTTCTGAACGCCACGGGTAGTAACAAAAACAATGGAAGAGTCGACACTGTGATAGCTGGAATCCATCAGCTGAATCTCTGTCCAGGTACATCGGGTGTATCCGGCCCCTGGGGTATTTGTCTGAGCATGCAGACCTGCTGCAAGCAGAAAAGAGATCAGAAAAAATAATCGTTTCATTCAGCTGATATTAGCTCAGAAACATGGAGAAAGAACTAAAATTCTTTCTCACTTTCAATACCAAAGAGCTTACCTTTTTTCCACAGCTCTTTTTCTTCTTCGAGTTGCTTTTTATTGCGTTGGGTAAGCGCAGGAGGATCCAGATCGCTCAGATCGGGTTTGCCCGCATTTACCCACGCGGTATACCAAAAGCTGGAGGTGGCTTCGATGGCAAATTGCAATTGTTTTTCAACCATTCCTTTTAATGCCTCATGAAAAGCCTTTGCATATTCATCCGTATGTACCGGCTCATTGAATTTGTTTTTGATCACATTGCCGCTGGCATCTTTTTTCCATATTTTATCAGCTCCCATCTGGGCCGTTAATTTTTTGTCGGCCAGCAGCAATGTGTCTTTGAGACGGTGTGATGCAGCAAGAATACGCCATATTTCTTTGTTCAGATCGGGAATAAAGTGTGCATCGGGTGTATGGTAGTTGTAGTTTTTACCGAACATTTCAGGAAGTTGTGTTTCCCAGAAGGCATGAATTCCTTTCTGATCGGTGAGCTGTCCGTTGTGGTTGACAGAAGTATGAAGCGGCATATGCATATCACCAATGTAATGTCCTATATCACCGGCCAGAAACAGGATTTCTGTTTTACGTTTTTCTTTGAATGCTTTGGTTAATTGCTCCATCTGATCCTGAATATACCAGGGAAGAATTCCGTTTTGCTGTAAAAATTTGTCATCGTATTTCTTTTTTGCATCGGCCATAGTAAGAGGCAGGCTATCCATGCCGCCAAAATTTTCCAGGTCAATATAATGGCGAGGATTTTCGGCTTTATCATGTAAAGTATATTTACGAAGGTCAGGAACGGTCGACTCTTCTGTGATAAAATCAATATGATTGTAAAAAAAGCCCTGAACGGGTTCAGGCAATGCCATTACGGCAGCGCGGTTAATGTGTTCATGTCCGAATATCCCCCATGCTAGCAATACAGGAGCAATTCCGATTACCAGTAATAAAATGGCTCCGTTAAGGAGTGTACGTTTGTTTTCCATACTGTTTTTTTAAATAGCTGTTTTCAGGAGTTAGAATAGAGTGCCATTTTGTTGCCTTCCGGATCACGGAACAATGCATAATAGCCATGTGCATTATCTATCAGTGTTTTCGGGATGATACTTTTTCCGTCCGGAGTTTCATTTTTGATGATTGATTTTTCTTTCAGTATTTCACCGCCCATCTGCCTGATACGTTGAATAGTTTCAGACATATCCATCACCTTAAAAAAGAGAACCGGTCCAGCATTGGGCAATGGTTTTTCTTTCACCTTCATAATGGCACCCGAAATTCCTGTTCCGGACTCATAGATAATTCCATAAGGAACCGATCCAAAATTTTTATGCTCAATGGTGAACTTAAAAACAGAGGAATAAAACTCAATTGCCTTTTCAAAATCAAAGGCCGGTATTTCAAACCAGGCTAACATGTTGGTGGGCAAAGATAGATCTAAAGTCGAATGAAGAAACCAAACCACCTATATCTTTCCTTTCATGAATAGAAAAAGGAGTAAGGATGGAATAAGACTCAATTATGGAAGCAACATGGCGGTAAAATTGCCTGCCGGTCAATTCTGGAGAGATTCTGTATAAACCACAATAGGGCCTGATTATCAGAAGATTATTCGTGTTTTTAGGCCTGTCAACGGTGTTTGACTGTTACTGTTGTGTTAATTATGGATTAAATAGCGTTTATTAGAATGGTCAAGGACGTCGGAGGCGTTGATTATTTTATAAATTTGTCATCGCAAAGTGATTATCCTATAAGAATCCTGAGCCCTCAGGAGAATCCGAAACCACTTTGCAGACCAGCAGAAATTATTTTTTTTTAACCAAACACTTCTTCGAGATGAAAAAGAAATTACTATTTTTTTGTGCCATGGCTTATGCGACTTTTTCCGTGGCTCAGTCGGCCTGTTCTGAATTATTCTTATCCATGTATGTATGCGGATCAGGTGATAACAAAGCATGTGAAATTTACAATCCCACCAATCACCCAATCACGATGACTGGTGTGTATCGCCTGCAGCTTTTTTACAGCACCATTACAACGCATTATGATTCATTAGCTATTACCGGAACAATCGGAGCATACTCTACCTTTGTTATTGCTTGTGGACAGACAACAACGGATTCCGTTCTTACCGCTACTCCGCATTATGCAACTCCTCCTTGCGATACCACGTTGCAGCGTATTGCCAATCAATTGGATAACCCACACTACCCGGGTGCTACCTATTTCAGCGGAAGTCAGACTCTGGCTCTTATGAAAAATATGGGTACGCCATCAGCTCCGGTTTGGGCTCCTGTAGATATCATGGGTTGTATCGGTGAAGTCCCAACTTGTACATCTGATACAAAACACTACGGATGGGATAACGTTGCTCCCTACAATAATGCTTGTAGCGGTTTGGCATGGACTAAATACCACACTATGATTCGTAAACCATCGGTTCAGGTTGGTATCAGCACTAACCCTAATCCCGGAACCTTTAACCCAGCTGCACAGTGGGACACGCTTGGTGATTCTCATACCGGCGGACCTCAGTTCTATCCGGCTGTGAATAACAACTCTACTAACCCGAATACTCACTTCTGTACCTGCAACGCCAGCGGTATCGAGGAGTATGCCAATGTGGTTCATGTAAATGTATTCCCAAATCCATCTAACAGCGGAATCGTTAACGTGGTTGCCGGCAAAGCGGTTGAAATGATCCAGGTTTACAATCTGGTTGGAGAATTAGTATATCAGGAAAAATTCACCAACAGCAATACCTGGGTAACTTTCAATACCAGCAGCCTGTCTAAAGGGTCTTACCTGGTGAAGAGCACTTTCGGAAAAGATGATGCTCATATTTCTAAAATAATTATTCAATAAGTTTATTAGTGTAAATCTTATTACTGTGGAAAGCCGGAACAAATTGTTCCGGCTTCTCTTCGGTAAAACCACTTGCCTGTTATGAAAATTATCAGACTCTTTACCATATTGTTTCTCCTGACCAGTGCGGCTATTGCCCAACAATCAGGAGTTAAGGGGACAATCAAAGATGCCACAACTGGCGAGCCCCTGATAGGAGTTAATATTGTTCTTTCTAACGGCAAGGGCGGTGTAACAGATACTGTAGGCCGTTTCTTTATTCCTGCAGATAGCGGATCTTATACGGCACAAATAGCTTATATCGGGTATCTCACCCAAACTATTAAAGTAAATGCAGGAGTAAAAGCAAAGCCTGTTTCCCTGAATATGGAATCCAGGACGCTTACGCAAGTAGAAGTAGTTGCAGATATTGCCAAAACAAGGGAAACCCCGGTTGCTTTTGCCAATATCGATTCAAAAAGAATAGAGGAAGAATTAGCTTCCCGGGATATTCCCATGCTGTTGAGCTCTACCCCGGGTGTATATGCTACACAAGGCGGCGGTGGTGCCGGCGATGGACGTGTAACGATAAGAGGATTCGATCAGACCAATATCGGAATCCTGATAGATGGTATCCCTACTAACGATATGGAAAGTGGAGTGGTATACTGGTCCGATTGGGCCGGTCTGGGTGATATTACGCGTAATATACAAATTCAACGTGGTTTGGGCGCTTCCAAACTGGCCATCGCATCAGTTGGTGGAACAATCAACATTATTACAAAGGGAATTGACGCAAAACCCTCCATCAGTTATGCGCAGGAGTACGGATCGGATATGACCCTGAAAGAAACGCTTTGTGCTACGACAGGACGCATGAAAGGTGATTGGGGCCTGACTATTGCAGGATCTCATAAAACCAGTGACGGATGGGTAGAGCAGACTCCTTCCGATATGTGGTCTTATTTTGTAAAAGCCGAAAAAAGAATTAAGAATCATACGATCTCCGCTTCTGCCAATTCAGCCCCTCAAACCCACGGTCAGCGTTCTTACAATCAGTACATCGGTACTTTTGATAATAAATTTGCAGAGAAACTCGGAGTGAACATGAACTATTACGGCAATACCGCATACTCTTCCGGACCTAGCGCTACCGGAAACTATGGATTAGCTTATAATCAGCTTTGTGGTACTCTTGACCGTTGGACCGGGGTTGTCAATAAATATGGAATTATTCAGGGCGATACGCTGAGCCACAGCAAATCTAACCTGAACACCAAAGTGAACTATTTCAATAAACCCCTTTATAACCTGAATGATTATTGGACCATCAATGATAAGCTGTATTTATCTACTGTTTTTTATGTGTCCACCGGTTCCGGAGGAGGAACTACTTTGTCTTCAGCAGCTACTTACCTTCCGAATGGACAACAAAACCTTCAGGCGATTTATAATTCCAATTATACCAGCCAATATGGAATTACAAACCTGGCTCCCGGTCGTAAGTCGGGTGACTGGATCTACAATTCTGTGAATAATCATATGTGGGTTGGTGGTCTTTCCACACTGACCTATAAACCAACCAAAACACTTACGCTTACTGTAGGTCCGGATCTCCGGTGGTATAAAGGATCACATTATTACCAGGTAGCTGACCTGCTTGGTGGAGATTATATTGTCGATTATGCCAATTTACATAACAATTACACAGCGAACCCCTCTGCTGCAGTGCGTCGTGTAGGTGATATTTATGGAAGGGATTATGACGACTATGTTAAATACGGTGGAGCATTTGTGCAGGGCGAATACGTGAAAAACAAATGGAGCATTTTTGCCACCGGAACCTTTGTTCAGACAAGCTACCAACGCATTGATAATTTCGACACATCAAAAGGTCACATCAGCCCTCTCATGGAGTATTATGGTTATACTGCCAAAACAGGCGCGAATTACAACATCAACGAACACCACAACGTATTCGTAAACGCCGGTTACATTGTGAAAGCTCCTCCATTCAGTAACGTATTTGATTATACCAACGTACCTGCCGTAGGAGCGGACAATCAGAAAATTGCTACTGTTGAACTGGGTTATGGATTCAAATCCCGTTATATAGCTGCGAATATAAACGGTTATTATACCAACTGGCAGAACCGTCCGCTCACCTATCCCATTGCGATTACCGAGCCCGACGGGACTGTGGTATATGGCAATCTGAACGGTATGGATGCCCTGCATAAGGGGATAGAACTGGATTTAACTTCTAAGCCGATTGCAAAGGTGACTATCGGAGGGATTGTGTCCATTGCCGACTGGAGATGGAATTCCGGTGGTCTCGCAAAAATCTATGACCAAAACGGAAACCTGATAGACACCCTTCGTTACAATGCAAAAGGGATTCATGTGGGGAATGCTCCACAGTCGCAATATGGTTTGAATGTTCGGTATGAACCTTTCAAGAATTTTTACGTAAAAATTCAGTGGACTTATTTCGCTCGTCAGTATGCACAGTTTACTCCTGAACAGTTAAGTCCGAATTCGAACCCTTATTTTGCGGAACATCCAGGTACAGATACATGGAGAACGCCTGATTATCAGTTAGTAGATCTCCATGTAGGTTACCGTTTCAAATTCTATAATCATTGGGAAATGACTCTGGCGGCTCACGTCCTGAACTTGTTCAATACAGAATACATTTCTGAAGCAACCAATGGAAGTTTCTTTGACTCTACCACATCCATGGTTTATTTCGGGCAGCCGCGAAGTTTCCTTGTCTCTATGAAAATAAGTTTCTTCTAAGCCGCTTTTTTAATACATTAGGGATATGAAAAAAACAAATCAATTGCTTTTCGGAAATGGAATGAGGGCGCTGCTTGTTGCAGGTTTGTTTTGCTTGTCTTTTCACCTTAATGCACAACAAGGAACAATCAAACAGGCCCCTGTTTTAAAAGTTGCAGATGAAGACGAGGATGGGGAACGCGCTGACCGTAGCATGAACTGTGGAGGAACGGAGCGTTGGGGTCAAAAAGTGCTATTGGATACTGCAGCCAGGAGCATTAATCTCACGCCGGATACCATTACGGTTACCCAATTCGATCAACTGCCAACTCCTCCACCCAATTCTTACGCTCCACGGACGGCTCCTTTTGAATTTCAAACCTATGCCATTGATTGTCATGTAATCGAGAAAAGGTTTGAATCGGACAATGATTTTCACCTTGTTATGTATGACGGAGCCCTGACCGGGATTGCAGAAATTCCGGATCCGGCCTGTGCCCAGGCGGCAAGTTCAACTTTTGTTAATGATTTTATATCAGCCCGGAATTTCGCCAATTCAATTATGGGACCTGCAGGATCAGATAATCTTAATTTGAATCTTCCCAAGCTGATCTTAACAGGTGTAGGGTTTGTTGACCCACCTCACGGACAGTCCGGAGTAGCACCCAATAATATAGAATTGCACCCGGTTTTACGAGTGGTTTTTGAAAACCCCGCCGATGGGATTAATGAAAAATACTTTAACCTGCATGTAACCGTAGGTCCGAATCCATTCAGCATCTCCACAGAATTCCAACTAAACAGCAAATTGAATAATCTGGGTAAAGTGACTTTGTCTCTGTTTGATATATTGGGCGAAGAGGTACAAACAATTGCTGTACCGGTTATAAGCAATAATCAGATTGATTATGTTCTGGAGAAAAATGATTTAAAGGCAGGAGTTTATATTTACCGTTTCCGGAATGAAGGTGTTATCCTTTATGAAGGCCGTCTGGTCGTACAATAGGTTTACAGGTTTGAAAAACGTATGAAACGGGAAAGCCGGCTATCGACCAGAGCCGGCTTTTTAATTACCTTATGAAGGTATGAATATAGGCCACCAGCAACTGATTTGGCTTAATCAAATGGTAACAGTTTCATTAGGCCTTATGCCTGTAATTGCTTATATTCGTATAAGATTTCAACTGATAGTAATTTTCTGAGTGAAAATCCTACAGGAGTCAGGAAGCGATAATTTCCTCACCATCCGAAACCACTCCCAACTATATTTTTAAAAGTCGTTTGTTCATAGGCGTTATCCCTGCTGATGCAGAGGATTTGTGCAAATTAATCTGTGTAGGATGAAAAAACACCTTTACGCTGTTTATGCTGTTTTTCTTTGGCTAGTGATTGGGAGTAATTCCCTGCATAGCCAGGTGGTGATTAATGAATTGGGAATTGCTCCAGCCTGTAGCAGTTGTAATGCTGCAGGTGGCGGTGAATTTATTGAGCTATACAACAGAGGACCTTGTACTGCGGATATTAGTTGCAATGTTATTTTGTGGACAGGAACGAGTGGCGGTGGAAATCCTACAGGCTGGACAATTACGATTCCTGCAGGAACTACATTGGCACCCTGCGCTTATTATGTGATTGGTGGAGCGGGCCTTACACCAGGTGCCGGATGGACGAGCCTGGGAGTGGGTGGCAACCCATGGAACAATCCATCGGGAACGGTTAATCTGGATATTTCTACAAGCTATGCGACCGGGCTGCAAGGCTGCAGACCTGGCAATCTGGTTGATACCAAAGGACAGGTAAATTTATTGAACTCCGCGGGCGGCGTGATAGCTTCCGTCTCCTACAACTCAGGAAATAACGCAGGAGCATTTCCTGCATTTTCGAATGCGCCGGCAGGGTGTTCAGCACTCAATCCAATCAATGCCGTTGCCAATTCAGCCAATAACGTAAACGATACCTGGAACAGTACTACGGGTATGCACGGTTTGGCACTTACTGCAGCCGGCACTTATGTTTCTGAAAGCACCCTTACGCCTGGCACAGCCAATGCAAGCCAGATTTCATGTACTACAGGCGGCCTCGTAAGCAATGCACCTACCAGTACCAACCTTTCCTGTAATGCAGTATGTAACGGAACAGCAACAGCCAGTGTTACAGGTGGAACACCTCCTTATACCTATTCCTGGTCGCCAAGTGGTGGCACAGGTATTACCGCGAGTTCTCTTTGCGCCGGAAATTATACCTGTACAATCCGGGATGCAGGAGGATGTTCAGGTACACAAACATTTACCATTACACAACCAGCTACCTTATCGGCCACACCTACACCATCCAATTCCACCTGTGGCAATGCGAATGGAAGTATCAGTGTTGTTGCCAGCGGTGGTACTGCAGCATATACCTATAGCTGGGCTCCCTCAGGCGGAACAGGTGCTACGGCCAGTTCCCTTTCATCAGGTACTTATACCTGTACCATAACGGATTCAAAAGGATGTTCCAAACTTATTACCTCTACGATAAGCAATACCGCCGGTCCTAATGTTGTACTTTCTACTCAAACCAATGAAGCCTGTAATGCAGGAACTACCGGTTCGGCCAAAGTTACGGCCAGCTCCGGCACAGCACCTTATACCTATAGCTGGTCCCCTTCCGGAGGAACAGCTGCTACAGCGAGTGGTTTGGGAGCAGGAACTTATACCTGTACAGTAACAGATGCCAACGGATGTAAGCAAACACAAACTGCCACTATTTCTCAACCTTCAGCACTTTCTAACACTGCGCCTTCGGTTACAAATTCTACCTGTGGAAGCAATAATGGCAGCATTAGTGTGACAGCCAGTGGAGGTACAGGAGCTCTTACTTATAGCTGGACACCTTCCGGCGGAACAGGATCTGCCGCGAGCAATCTTGCCTCGGGCACCTATACCCTTACTATTAAGGATGCCAATGGTTGTTCTATACAGCTTACGGCATCGGTAAATAATACGGGTGGTCCAACGGTAGCATTGTCGTCACAAACCAATGATTTATGTAATGCAGGAGCAACTGGTAGCGCAACAGTAACAGCCAGTGCCGGTACAGCACCTTATACATACAGCTGGGCTCCTTCAGGTGGTAGTGGAGTAACAGCCACAAATCTTAGTTCAGGAACTTATACCTGTACCGTTACGGATGCCAACGGTTGTAAGCAAACACAAACAGCCACAATTACTCAGCCATCTGCAATTACAGCACCTGCACCAGTCATTACAAATGCTACTTGTGGGGCAAGCGATGGAAACATAAGTATAAGCCCCAGTGGCGGAACGGGCGCACTTACTTATAGCTGGAGTCCCTCAGGTGGAAATACAACAACAGCCAGTAATCTGGGCTCTGGCACGTATACCTGTACGGTAACGGATGCAAACGGATGTTCGAAACAAATCACGGCTTCAGTTAATAACATAGGAGGACCAGCAGTTGCGTTATCATCTCAAACAAATAATATTTGTAATGCAGGCACTACAGGATCTGCTACCGTAACGGCGAGTGCCGGAACTGCACCTTACACCTATAGCTGGTCACCTTCGGGTGGCGTGGGTGTTACCGCCAATAACCTGGGAGCCGGTACATATACCTGTACCGTAACAGATGCCAACGGATGTAAACAAACACAAACGGCTACAATTACTCAACCATCGGCTATTACTGCGGCATCACCCACAGTTACAAACTCTACCTGCGGGAATAGCAACGGCAGTATATCGGTAAGTGCCAGCGGAGGTACAGGAGCACTTACATATAGCTGGAGCCCATCGGGGGGTAATACTTCAACAGCAAGTAATCTGGGTGCAGGAAGTTACACTTGTACCATAACAGATACGAAAGGCTGCTCTGCACAAATATCTTCTTCGGTAAATAATACCGGCGGTCCGGCAGTGAGCCTTACTTTCCAAACAAATAATTTATGTAATGCCGGCTCACTGGGTTCGGCAACAGTAACACCTACGGGAGGTACAACACCATATACTTTCAGTTGGTCTCCATCAGGCGGAACATCGGCCAGCGCCAACAACTTGAGTGCAGGTACATATACCTGTACTGTAACAGATGCCAATGGCTGTCAGCAAACACAATTGGTTACCATTACAGAACCTGCAGCCCTTAATGCATCGGCCCCGACGGTTACAAATGTGAATTGTAACGGAGCCTGTAATGGTAGCGCAGTAGTGAGTGCTACCGGTGGAACAGGATCCTATACATACTCCTGGAGCCCCAGTGGAGGCAATAGTGGTACAGCGTCTTCTTTATGTGCCGGTACTTATACCTGCACCATATCGGATGCCAATAACTGTCAAACCCTGCAAACAGCTGTAGTTACTGAACCGGTTGTTCTTGCTGTTTCTGTTTCCGCTATTACACCTGCCAGCTGTAATACCAGCAATGGCAGTGCAACAGTTACGGTGAGCGGAGGTACAGGAGCATATACTTTTTCATGGTCTCCATCAGGCGGAACTGCCGCTACCGCAAATGGCCTTGCAGCAGGCTCCTATAATCTTACAGTAAACGATGCATCCGGTTGCTCTCAAATACTTCCTGTAAACATCAATAACTCGGGTGGTCCTAATTCAACTCTTAGTAGTTCATCTAACAGTAGCTGTAATGGCAGTTGTAACGGATCGGCAACTGTAAATGCCAGTGGCGGCACAGGAACACTTACTTATAGCTGGAGCCCTTCTGGAGGGATAGCGGCTACGGCCAATGCATTGTGTGCAGGATCTTATACCTGTACCATCAGCGATTCGAATAACTGTATTACCACGCAAACGGTAACGATTACCCAACCTGCTCTTCTTCAGGCACCGGCTCCTAACATTAACAATATTACATGTAATGGAGCAAATAATGGTTCTGTAAGTATTGCTGTAAGCGGCGGCACCGGCCCATATACCTATTCGTGGTCTCCTTCGGGTGGAACTTCAGCAGGAGCTGTTGGGTTGAGCCCCGGAAGTTATACCTGCACCATTATCGATGCGAATGGTTGTTCCATGATAGATTCAGCAGCCATCACTCAACCAGTTATACTTGCATCCGGAATAAGCGGTACCCAATCCACTTGTGGATTGAACAACGGCTCAGCAGCTGTCACGGCGACTGGCGGCACCGGATCTTATACCTATGCATGGTCTCCTTCCGGTGGAACATCCTCAACCGCTTCGACCCTTCCGGCAGGGCTATATACATGTATTGTTTCCGATGCCAATGGCTGTACACAACAGGATACGCTTACCATTGCCAATGTTGGTAATCCACCTGTGGCTATTGTGCTTGCATCAGGGCCAACCACTTTTTGTCAAGGAAGCACTGTTACACTTACTGCCAGTGGAGGAGGTACCTATAGCTGGAGTAATGGGGTCACAGCCGATTCAATAGTTGTGTCTGCTACCGGGACTTACAGTGTTACCGTTACAAATGCTTGTGGAACAAACAGTACATCGAATGCGGTGACTGTGAATCCATTGCCTGTAGCTGCTATAGCAGGAGCATCAAATGTTTGTCAGGGAGATTCCATTCTGCTCAGTGCTTCAGGCGGAACCAGTTATTCCTGGAGTAATGGCTCAACGTCAAATCCAATTTATGTTTCCACAGGCGGAACGTATTCTGTTACCGTTACAAATGGTTGTGGTTCTGCGACTGCTCAAACCAATGTTACGTTTAATTCTGTAACATCTCATTTCACAGCTGACAGTACTACGGGATACGCTCCATTCAATGTTAATTTTACGACAAATGGTTCGTCGAATGCAACATCCTGGTCATGGAATTTTGGTGATGGAACAACCGGAACCGGGCAGACCCCATCCCACACCTACCCAACGGCTGGTACGTATACCGCTACCTGCACCGCAACAGATGCAAACGGATGTACGGATACCTATAAAATGGTGATTACAGTACTTGAGTTACCTTCCTGGTTAAATGTTCCGAATGTATTTACACCTAATGGAGATGGAAAGAATGATATCTTTCTGCTCAATTATCAGGGAATAGTTTCTTTCGAAATGAAGATATATGATCGTTGGGGAGTGGAACTTGCAGATATTACGAATGTAGGTGAAGGCTGGGATGGACGCACAAAAGCGGGTGTCCTTGCCTCTGCGGGAACATATTATTATATTATTCATGCAACGGGTACGGATAAGAAGATATACAACTTGCAGGGGTTTCTTCAACTGATGGATTGACCATCGGTGCTTTTTAACAAAAAAGAATATCTTTGCTTTTCATGGACAGGTACTTTGGTTTGTTTGGCGTAATAACGATTCTTGCCCTCGCATTTTTACTTTCCAATAATAGAAAAGCGATTAATTACCGCCCTGTGCTGGTAGGGTTACTTATACAGTTATGTCTTGCCATTTTTATTCTCAAGGTTCCTTTTGGACAAGCGCTTTTCCGTCATCTGGGTGATTTCATTACTAAGTTTCTTAATTTTTCGGACGAAGGAGCCAAATTTGTATTTGGCTTGCTTGTCAACAAAGAAAAGCTGACAGAGATATTTGGCCCCGGCAACAGCTTTATCTTTTACTTCAATATTATCCCAACCATCATATTTGTATCTGCCCTGGTAAGTGTTGCTTATCATATTGGCCTTATGCAACTCATTGTATCCTTCCTTGCCAAAATAGTTTATAAGCTTATGAAAGTAAGCGGAAGTGAAGCATTGTCAAATGTAGCCAGTACGTTTGTTGGCCAGGTAGAGGCACAAATCATGATTAAACCATATTTATCCGGTATGACCCGTTCAGAGCTGCTTGCTTCCATGACCGGTAGTATGGCTTGTATTGCCGGTGGTATTATGGCTGTTTATATGAAGATGGGTGTTCCGGCAAGTTACCTCATAGCAGCAAGTATTATGGCTGCTCCGGGAGCATTGGTCATTTCCAAGATCGTTTATCCTGAAACGGAAAAATCTGAAACGGGAGGAGCTGTAAAACTCGAGATTAAAAAAACACATGCAAATTTAATGGATGCCATTATGCATGGAGCAAGTGATGGTATGAGAGTAGGAATTAATGTAGTAGCTATGCTGATAGCGGTGATCGCGATCATTTATCTGCTGGATGCCGGACTTGGAAAAACAGGACGCTTCATTTGTAATCACACTTCTTTATCACCCAGCTTTCTTGGATTGGATATGACCCACCTGAGTATAAAGAGTATTTTTGGAGCTGTTTTTTCGCCTGTTGCATACTTGATGGGTATTCCCTGGAATGAAGCACATGTAGCAGGTAATATGATGGGCACTAAAATGGCCATTAATGAATTTGTCGCTTATGACCAGCTAACGCCAATGATTAAGAATCATGCCCTGAGTCCGAAAACAATTACGATCCTAAGTTTTGCATTATGTGGATTTGCTAATTTCAGTTCAATCGCAATTCAGGTTGGTGGCATCGGAGAGTTAGCTCCAGAACGAAGAACAGATCTTGCCAAACTGGGGATGAAAGCAATGATTTGCGGAACGATGGCCTCTTATTTATCTGCAACGATTGCAGGAATATTAATGTAAGCGTGATGAAAGAAAAGATCAAGCCAGACACCTATGATTTTTTGATAGAAAAGGCAAAAGAAGTGCGTGGACGAGCCTACGCACCCTATTCCAAATTACAAGTGGGAGCAGCTCTGCTTACGGTAAAAGGAAATGTATATACGGGATGTAATGTGGAAAATGCATCTTTTGGTCTGACATCCTGCGCAGAACGAAACGCCATTTTCAAGGCTGTGTCTGAAGAAGGGCCTCAGATGAAGATAGAAGCTATTGCGATTTCCGTTAACACCACCCATTTTATCCCTCCTTGTGGTGCATGCAGGCAAGTAATTGCAGAATTTATCAATACAGGTAAAAAAGGAACCTCAGTCCTATTCAAATCCGGAAAAGGTTTTGTAAACAGAAAAATAGAATATCTCCTTCCCGACACCTTTGTTTTTAAGAAATAGGGGTGATGATTCAGCAACATTTTTTCTTATTTATGCTTAATTTTGCATAAATGAGCACGGGTTTAGGGTTGTTATAGCCCCAAATCAGTGTTTTGTGAATCGATAATCGGAAACACATGAAAAAGGGAATTGTGAAGTTTTTCAATGCGTCTCAAAAATTCGGTTTTATTACATCTTTAGATGATAAAAAGGACTATTATGTCCATATAAAAGACCTTTTATCACCTGTTAAAGAAGGAGACCTCGTAACATTTGAAATAGCGGCTACTAAACGAGGGGAACAAGCGGTAAAAGTTGCTCTTTGTTCCTAAGGTTAAAAATAGGTTAACTGGTTTTTAATCATTCATTATCCATTTTCCTCTGCCTATATTACGGGGCTATTTGACTTATATTTGCCCCGCAAAGTGAATACCCTACAAGAGTCCTGAGCCCTCAGGAAAATCCGAAACCACTTTCAGCATTCTACTGATTTCTTATTTGTTGAGACCTTGGTTGTTGCCTTGTGCAGGAGGATATTTTATTATCAAAGAAGTGTGCATGAACCCCAAAAGAACATCCCGTCCCATGAAGAAAAAAAATAGTTGCAGATCCCTGGCTCACTACCTGTTCGTTTGTATTGCAGCAGCATACACCATAAATGCGGGAGCTCAGTGTGTAGGACCGGTGATCAATACATTTCCTTATTCAGAAGGATTTGAGTCCGGGCCGGCGTGGACTACCGGAGGTACTAATAACGACTGGGCATGGGGTACACCAGCGCATCCAACTATAAATTCGGCTGGAGGTGGAACCAAAGCCTGGTGCGCAGGAGGATTAACCGGTTCATTTTATAATTATTCAGAGCTGAGTTGGATACAAAGCCCTTGTTTTGACTTTACCAGTTTGAACTATCCATGGATTTCCCTCAAAATTTTCTGGGAAGATGAATATAAATATGATGGATTGGTATTGCAATCATCTACCGATGGTGGTACAACCTGGGTAAATGTAGGAGCTTTCGGTGACCCTGTTGATTGTATGAATGCCAACTGGTATGATTATAATAATATCACCTGGCTCACAAGTGCTGTCCCTAAAAACGGATGGTGCGGACGTGTGGGGCCTACCGTTGGTTCTTGTCAGGGAACCAATGGAAGCGGAGGATGGGTGACAGCCAAACATTGTCTTACAGGTTTAGCAAATAAGCCCAGTGTGATGTTCCGTTTTCTGTTCGGGGCAGGTACCACTTGTAATGATTACGATGGAATTGCAGTGGATGATATTCTTATTGAAAATGCAACTCCCAATGTAGCTGCTTTTACTTATGCGTGTGCAGGTTCCAATACGCTTAACTTCACAAATGCATCGCCTGGCTGCCCAAATGGGTATACCTGGAATTTCGGAGATCCGGGTTCAGGAGCACTCAATACTTCTAGCGCAACAAACCCTTCTCATACCTATCCGGCAGGAAGTGGAACATATACAGTAACACTTACAGATAACGGCCCCTGTAATGCACCCGGAACTGTATCTATCCCGGTAAGCATTGGTACGGTGGCTGTAACTTCAGTTAATGTTACCTGCAATGGAATGAATAACGGAACGGCCACTGCCAATGTAAACGGAGGCGCAGCACCTTATACCTATTCATGGAGCCCGGGAGGGCAGACTACTCAGACGGCAAACGGGCTTTCGCCCGGAACCTATACAGTAAATATCAGCGGAGGTAATATTTGTCCGGTAAACAATACGGTAACCATAACTGCACCAGCGGCACTTACAGCGACTTCCTCTTTTTCGTCCGCCACCTGTGGAAATAGTAATGGATCAGCTACTGCTACTCCAGCAGGAGGTACAGGACCTTACACCTATTCCTGGACTCCTGCGGGAGGCACAGCCTCTTTGGCATCTAATCTGGCCGGCGGAACCTATACCTGTTTGATTACGGATGCCAACGCATGTACCAATACGGTTACGGTTACTGTTACGCAGTCTTCCACGCTTGCCGTTACACAGAGCTCAACGAATATTACCTGCAACGGTTTATCGAATGGTCAAGCCAGTGTAAGTCCTACGGGAGGAACAGGAGCTTATACATACTCATGGTCCCCCGGTGGTGCTGTTACTTCAGCAATTACCGGCTTGGGAGCAGGAACCTACAGTTGTACAATAATGGATGCAAGCGGTTGTAATTTTGTCAGTGTGGCTACAATCACAGAGCCATCTACGTTGAGCACTCCGGCCACTTCGGTTAATGTTACCTGTAATGGTTTGAATAACGGTTCGGCCATGGTAAATGCAACGGGAGGAACAGGCCCCTATACTTATTCCTGGAGTCCCGGAGGAGCGGCAACAGCAAGCATAAATAGCCTGACCCCGGGCAATGATACCTGTTTTGTAACGGATGCGAATGGATGTAAATCCAATTCCATATCAGCTATTACACAACCAGCACCACTGCTGACAAACAATGCAGCAACCAACTCTACCTGCAACCTCGGAAATGGGACACTGACCGTTACACCCAACGGTGGAACAAGTCCATATACATATTCCTGGTCATCAGGAAGCAGCGTACAAACTGCCGGAAACCTTACTTCCGGATTGTATACCTGTGTGATTACCGATGCCAACGGATGCAGCAATACGGATACAGTTACACTCTTTAATACCGGTAGCAGACCAGTGGCAGGCGTAATATCATCAGGACCGCTTACTTTTTGCTCCGGTGTTAATGATACACTGAAGGCCTCAGGAGGCGGAACCTATCTGTGGAATAATGGTGCTACCACTTCTTCTCTGATTGTGAATGCTTCCGGAAATTATAAAGTAGTGGTGACTAATAGTTGCGGATCCGACAGTGTAACAAAGGTCATCATTGTAAACCCATTACCTGCAGCGGTCATTACCGGGAACAGCAATTTCTGTGCTGGAACAACAACTACACTCACAGCTTCGGGAGGAGCGAGCTACAGCTGGAGCAACGGATCAACCAGCCCGACAATTGTTGTGAACAGTGCCGGCACATATACAGTTACTGCATCCAACAGTTGTGGAAACTCAACGGCTACCAGTGTGATAACTGTTAATACCGTGACTGCACACTTTACCGTAGACAGTACCACCGGGTATGTGCCCTTTCCGGTCAATTTCACGAATAATAGTTCTGCGAATGCTGTTTCCTGGTCCTGGAATTTCGGTGATGGGTCAACCGGAACCGGACAAACCCCAACACATATTTATACAACAGGAGGAACGTATACGGCCACGCTTACTGTTACCGATATAAATGGATGCACCAGTACTTTTACGGAAATTATTACGGTGCACGAAATCAGTTCCTGGTGGAACATTCCCAATGTGTTTACCCCTAATGGTGACGGATCGAATGATGTATTCACCATTAAATCTGCCGGATTACAGGAGTTCGACATGAAAATATATGACCGCTGGGGTATATTACTGTCCGAAGCAAGTTCTCCGGCGCAGGGCTGGGATGGGCGAACGAAGGGTGGCGTATTGGTAAGTGATGGAACCTATTATTATATAGCTACTGCCAAAGGATGGGATGGAAAAACCTTTAACCAGCAGGGTTTTTTGACCCTTGTTCACTGATTCTTCTACTGATATATCTTTGAAAAGCCGCTCTTTACGATAAGGGCGGCTTTTTCCATTACTAACCTTTTCCCGGGAGTTTCCTTATACGATCAATCGATGGCTTTTTTACCACGCCGGATCAGGTGTTTATCTGCAATTCTGTTGATTTCAACGAAATTAGAATAAGCCCATGTCATCCCTGCGTAAACCGAAGCAAACCATTCCAGACATGGGATCGGGAGCCAATATCCATCTGATTTGTTTCTGACGATGCCTGGATTAAACCAATGATCCATGAAAAATTCTGACCAATCACTCTCTGTCTTCCTGGTTGATGATGATGCACTTTTTTTGACAGCATTAAAGCACCGATTGAGGGAAAAATTCAAATCGGGGATAAGGATAAGCACTTTTCTGAATGGAGAAAGCTGCCTTCAGCATATGATCGACAAACCGGACATCGTTTTTCTGGACTATTACCTTCATCCTGAATCCAGTGATTATATGAATGGATTGGAAGTGCTGAAAAAAATTAAACGAATCTCCGATCAGACAGAAGTAGTTATGCTTTCGTCTGTAGATAAAAAAGAGATAATATCAGACTCTTTAAATTCCGGAGCATACAAATATATTACTAAGGGAGAAACAACAGGAAAACATGTTCATGCAGCCGTGAAGGAAATAATTCATGACTCCTTAGCAGAAAGAAATGCAAGAGAAAACCGAAAGCTAAATTATATCATGGCGGGAGTTATATTGCTACTGGGGTCGATTATTGCTTTTGCATACCTCCGATACTTTGCTGATTGAAGATATTGGGAATGCCCGGCTTGGTTCCTGATTTTCACGCATTATATTTGTATAATAACCTTTTGTGATATATACGAAAGGGTATTTAATATATGATACGTGAATTCATGAAATGGCTTAACAGGGTTACGATCAAACAAAAACTGTATTTCGTTATCAGTATCATGGCATTGCTGATTGCAGCTGAGTTGTATATGCTTTCTTTCACTATTCATACGCTGTCTGCAACAAGGGCGATGGTAGGAGGAGAAAGCCTTTATTCAAAAGCGCAAAAGGATGCCATATACAGTTTACGTGAATACGGCAGCTCCCTGGATGAGGAGGACTATGACTCTTTTCTACGTCATCTTAGAGTGAATCATGGCTATAGAAATGCAAGAAAAGAGTTGGAAAAGGAGCATTTTAATCAGGATGCGGTTTTCCGGAGTTTATTGGAAGGGAAGGGTCATCCGGATGACATTTCGGAAGAGATAAGTTTTTTCAGAAAATTTCGGCAGGTTTCTTATGTAGATAAGGCTATTCAGATATGGGCAAAGGGAGATTCTTTGATGAATAAACTTGAAGAACTGGGGGAACAAATGCATAATTCAGCTCATCAGCTCAATAAATCACGGGAAGGTTTTGCAGCCTGGATTCGGGAGTTGCATCTGTTGAATTTGCAACTGACCGCTCTGGAGGCCAAATTTTCATATACCCTTGGTGAAGGATCGCGGTGGCTCGAAAGCCTTATTCTAAGGATACTTTTTCTGGTGGCTTTGACAGTTGAATGCTCAGGCCTTTTTCTTACCATATCTGTAAGTAGTGGAATAACCAAGGGAGTGCAAGAAATTATCCGGTCGTCCAGACAGGTTGCCAAATCCGATTTTCAAACGGAGGCCCGTGTGTTTTCGGGAGATGAAATAGGTGAACTGGCAAGGGCGTTTAATCAGATGGTCGGGAATCTCCGGCACAAAACAGAGTTGCAACAGCAAACCGAACTGGATCTGATACGGCAAAAGGAATTATATGAAACACTTGTATTCGCGCAAAGTGAGATGGGTGAGGGAATGATCATTACACGAGGCCCGGCAATCGTTTATGTTAATGATGCCTTATGTCGTATGTATGGATACACTGAAAAGGAGCTGCTGGAAATGCCCACATACTTTCAACTTATCCCGGATTTGGAGCAGCAGCGCATAGCACAAAGAATTACAGATAAGGAAAAAGGGCAGCTACCTGCAAAGGGAGAAACAATGATCAAAAAGAAGAATGGAGAACTCATTCAGATAGAATATACAAGTAATGTGATCAAAATGGGAGATACACAGCAACTTGTTTCTATTGTTAGGGACATTACAGAGCACAAAAAAACGGAGCATAAAATCGCTGAGCTCGCGGCAATTGTGCAGGCTTCGGGAGATGCTATTATTTCCAAGTCAATGGTAGGATCAATCCTAAGCTGGAATGCAGGCGCTGAACACCTGTACGGTTACAAAGCGGAAGAAATAATTGGAAACTCATTTTCCATGCTTTGCTTTCCGGGAGAAACAGAGGAGCTCTGGAGTTTGCTGGACGAAGCTACGGGCCATGAGCAGGTGAAGCACTATGAAGCCAGAAGAATAAGAAAAGACGGTGCTGTAGTAGATGTCTCAATTACCTTATCGCCCATTATGGGACCCGATGGAAAGGTGTCAGTCATTTCCACCATTGACCGGGATATATCGAGGAGAAAAAAAGCAGAAACAGATTTGCAAACCAAATCATCCGAACTGGCCCGTTCCAATACAGAATTGGAGCAATTTGCATATATCGCTTCCCACGATCTGAGAGAGCCATTGCGTACAGTAAAGGGATACATTCAATTACTGGATGACCGGCATGGTGGTTCTCTTAATGAGGAAGCAAGAGAATTTGTTTCCTTTTCAATGGAAGGAGTAAAAAGAATGGAACGGCTTATAAGCGACTTGCTGACATATTCCCGCACAGGTTATGCACCGATGCAGACAGAACAGGTTGACACGACGGAGATGCTGGGACTGGTACTTAATCACCTGAAAGAGATGATCACCAGAAATGAAGCGGTTATTACTTATGATCCACTGCCAGTTATACAGGCCAATGAACTTCAGATAATTCAACTCTTTCAGAACCTGATATCAAATGCTATAAGCTTTAGGGGTCAGGAAACACCAAGGATTCATATTTCAGCCATTAAAAGTCCCGAAGGAGGGTGGCTTTTTTCGGTTTCAGACAACGGAATTGGGATAGAAAAGAAGCATCTGGAAAGAATCTTCATTATCTTTCAGCGTCTGGAAACCAAAGGATCATATACCGGGACAGGTATTGGCCTTGCTATTTGCAAAAAAATTGTGGAACGAATGAATGGAAAAATATGGGCAGAATCGGAGCCCGGTAAAGGTTCAATTTTTTATTTTACAGTTGAACGTAATGAGGGAACGTGCTGATACTAAAACGATGGATGAAAAAATAGATATTTTGCTGATAGAAGATAACCCGGCCGATGCCCGGTTTATTAATATATATCTGAAAGAAGCTTTCGGACCAGGATTTTCATTAGTGAGTGCTGAGAGGCTGGAAGAAGGTTTGAAAAGACTTAAAGAAGCCAGTTTCCATGTTGTTCTGATAGACCTGTCGCTTCCCGATAGTACAGGTTTAGATACCTTTCAGGCTGTCCATCATCAGGCCCCGGAGATTCCAATTATAGTTTTGACCGGCAATCTTGATGAGTCCATCGGAATGAGTGCCGTGAAGCTGGGAGCGCAGGATTTTCTCATCAAAGGGAAAATCAGAAGCCGTAGCCTGAGGCGGTCTATAAACTATAGTATAGAGCGATACAAGCTGCTAAAGCAGTTGGGTGAAAACACCAAAACATTGCAACAACAGGCGGCCGAATTAAGAGAAGAAAAGCAAAAGCTGGCTTCTGCACTTAAAATGGCACATATTGGAACGTGGGTATGGGATATAGATAAAAACGAAATTACCTGGTCGGAAGAGTTGCAGAAAATTTTCGGATTGAGTAACCGGATGAATAAAGCATCCTATGAAAAGTTTTTGAAATACGTTCACCCGGATGACAGGACTTTGATCCGTAGTGCCGTAGAAGAGGCACTGAAAGGGGTACAAGTGTTAAATATTCATCATCGTATTGTAAGGAGCGACCATACCATTCGCCAACTCCAGACAAGAGGGGAAGTACTCATCAATAACGAAGGAAGGGCTTTCTGTATGGTAGGTACCAGCCAGGATATGACGGAACGGCTTCACGAGGAAGACCTGGAAAAATTAGTGATGGCTGCCACCAAATCATACAACTCCGTTGTGATCAGGAACAGGAAAGGGCAAATAGAGTGGGTGAATGAAGGATTTACCAAGTTGAGCGGATATTCTCTGAACCATGTGAAATCAACCTTTGGTGAAGGGCTTAAAAATGGCAACGAAAAGGATATTGAAGAGCAACGAAGATACTACGATCGTGTAATCAGACATAAAGCCCCCGTGAGTTATGAGAATAAAAACTATAACAGGAAGGGGATCGGTTACTGGACTATCACAACACTTACTCCGGTTCTGGATCAGGATGGAGAAGTGGAGCGGATTATTGCCATTGATTCGGATATAACATTGAGAAAGCAGATGGAGGAAGAGCTCCTTACTGCTAATAAAATTGCGGAGCATAGCCTGATGAAAGGGAATAAGGCCCTTACCGAACTCATGGTGGCCAAAAAACAGCTGGAGCAAAGTATGCGGGTTAAAGAAGAGTTTCTTGCCAATATGAGTCATGAAATCCGCACCCCGATGAATGCTATTGTTGGATTTACGGATTTGCTCATGAAGGCCGAATTGCCGGATGAACTTTTGCAATATATCAACGCAATTAAAGTTTCGGGTGAAAATCTTTTGGTTATCATAAATGACATATTGGATTTTTCGAAGATTGAGAAAGGGAAAATTGTATTTGAGCAGATCGATATTCATCTGTCCCGGATTGTGTCTACCATTGTTGAACTGTTGTTGCCCAAATCAGTAGAAAAGGAGATTAAACTTTCAACACAGATTGACAAAAAAATTCCGGATAACCTCATAGGTGACCCGACCCGCCTGAGTCAAATATTGCTCAATCTGGTTGGTAACGCAATCAAGTTTACAGAACGGGGAGAGGTGATTGTAAACATAGAACTTCTGTCCAAGCAGGACGAGTATGTAGAACTCCGCTTTCGTGTTACGGATACGGGTATTGGTATTCCAAAAGAGAAGCTGGCTACTATTTTCGAAGGATTTACGCAAGCTACCAATGCTACCACACGGAAATATGGAGGTACCGGTTTAGGCCTCACGATAGTTAAGCAGCTGGTTGAATTGCAGGGTGGAGCGGTGTTAGTTGAGAGCGAGGAAGGACACGGCAGTACTTTTTCGTTTCAGCTTAGGTTTAAAGAAAAGACTGGCTCCGCAGGTGATCAGCAGCCGGATGTTTTGAAAGAAGAACCTCCGTTGGTAGAAGGATTGCGTGTTTTGCTGGTCGAAGATAATTACCTGAATCAGCTTCTGGCAAAAAAGGTGCTGAGCGATTGGAAGTGGAATGTAGAAGTAGCGGATAACGGTTTAATGGCAATCGATAAAGCCGACAAACAGGATTTTGATGTCATCCTGATGGATATTCAACTTCCGGAAATGGATGGATATGAAGCCACCCGCTATATCCGAAAAAACTTCCCCCCTCATAAAGCCAGCATACCTATAATTGCAATGACAGCGCATGCTATTTCGGGTGAGTCCGATAAATGCAGGCAGGCAGGTATGAATGAATATATCTCCAAACCATTTGATCCCAAAGTACTTTATTCCAAAGTGGTGGGTGCGTTGCCTTCCAATCATATTAGCTTGGATAAAAGCAAAAACGGAGAGATGGAAGATCAATCATATGCTACCGACTCGATCATAGACCTTACATACCTGAATACGCTTGCAAAAGGAAATCAGGAATTTATAAGTGAGATGATAAGAATTTTTATGCAGCAAACACCTGCGGCACTTCAAAGTATCAAAACGTCATTGGATAATAAGGATTGGAAATCAGTACGAGCCCTTGCTCATAAAATGAAACCTTCTTTCGCATTTATGGGAATTCACTCCCTTAAAGATGTAATTCACTCTATTGAAGAGTTTGCTGATAAAGAACATAATACCGAACAAATTCCAATCCTGGTCAGTACGCTCGAACTGATTTGCAATAAGGCGCTTGCAGAGCTGGAGTTGCTATCTGATAAAAAGGAAAGAAAACTTATCTAGCGGTTTCCGGACATATATTTTTACATTATCTTGTCCGGATGAAATCACACCTTTACAGGAGTTTAATTGTTTTAATGGCAATTCTATTTGTCGTAAAAGGCATGAATGCCAGAGCAAGCAAAGGGTTTGCTGGTGCAGATACCCCCAAAACGGACTCGGTTCATGTCTTAAAAAAGGACTCTGTGTCCAAGCGGTTGTTTCCCAAAATTATATTTTATGTAGCTCCTGGTATAGGTGGAAATGCCGGTCGTAAAAGAGGACAGGTAATGCAGGGTGATATGACAGATGTTTCCAGCACCACGTACACAATCCGTTCTGTTAAGTATGAAAATTCCGGGTTCAATTTGGATGCAGGCATTCTCTTTACAGTCTATTCCGGCTCAAGGATTAATGTATTGGCAGGAGTAGCTGTCGATAATCTCAGTTATTCCGGTCATGCCATGGGGACCAGCTATATTTCCCGTAAAAATGTTTTGACCGATACAGCTACCACATTCTGGGATTATACCTATCAGGATTTTTTTGTTGAGATCCCGGTTTCGGTCTCCTTCCGTTTGTCAGAGATTGGTCATAATTACTGCGGGTTTGATATCGGTATTACGGGAATGGCATTGGTAAACGAAACATGCTCGGGAGTACGTATTGATAATTTCAACCAGAGTGGTTGTAAAGGTGCACTTGCCACGATAGGATTGCAGTATGTCCGCAATTCGAAAAAGCACGGTGAAGGATCTCTTTCTCTTGAGCCCGAATATGAATATATGCTTTCCCCTTTCCCTGATCACCGCGTATTTTGGATGGCTGGACTTAAAGTGGGGCTGGCTTTCGGGTTTGAAAAAAAATAGCCCTTTGTATAGAATAGAATTGCAATTCATAGCCCTAAATCCCCCATTTACTCAGTCAAAGCCGCTAATTACTCAATGTAGCTTGACAAGGGCTCAGGAATAATTACCTTTCCGTATAATATAAAGTCAATTGACTTATATTTATACACTCACATCCAAAAAACATCCCCGATGAAAGCATACTCCCCAGCCATAATTGGCATGTTATTATCATTATTCATAATTTCCTGCGGACAAACCACCGGGGAAAAAAAATCAGAAAATCAAGGAAGTTCCGGGACGAATAGTACAACAGGACTAAGCATTGAAACCAAAGATGTGAAAGGGAAAATACAGGCCGGCGATCATGTAAAAGTAGGTAGTAGCACCCTGGTAAATAATGATGGAACATTTGAAGAAGCCACCCTTGGCTTTGATCACAAAGCGGGACTGAATATATATCCTGCAAAAGTGGCTTTTGATACCCTTAAATCAAGGTTAAAAGAAAAATTGAATATATGGGGAACCTATGAAAAACTTGAAGAAAACGACAGTTCTTTTTTCTATAAAACAGTAAGCAAGACAGGAGGGATCAATGAAGAAGGGTATAATTTTTTAATCCTCAAAAAGGGGAAGACCCATAGTTATATACTGAATGGGGAAGGAGAGAATCCGTTGAAACCGATTGGTGATAAAACCCTGGCTGAAAAGATCTATGGGATAGCCAGAACATTCGTTCCGGCCGACTGATGGCATAGCTGCTTTGGTTTTTTGGCAGGCCTGTTTGGACAGGTATTTGTTTTAGATGTTTCCTTATGTTATATTTGGTTGAACGTCTGTTATTCCGTTCCAAAACCAAACACTATGTCCAATACTAATTCATTCAATCATTTAGAGATTACCAAACAGATTACGGGATGGCTTCGCGGGCGCCGTTGCAGAGGTATTAAGGCACAGTTGCTCGCAGGAGAATTTCCTGTTACGGAGCAAATTGCGGCTGCCGACGGTTCCGGAAAAACAGCATTACCTGCAATTACGGTTGAAGTCCCCTCCTATATTATGGTATTGGCCGATGAACAAAGCATAGAAAACCCCGTGATGCTGGAATCATACAAAATTCTTTCTTCTCATTGCTTGCGTACATTCAGAAGCTTTGTAGTCGTAGCTCCGAGGGCTTTGCATGAAGAAGTCAGAAAAAAAATGAAGGAAGTAAAAGCTAAACCGGAGCGTTATATCTGGATTTGATTATTGATCGCTCTTTCTGAATCCAGCCACCCAGAACCCCGGACTTAGTACCGAGGCTTCTGCATGATCAAATCCTTTACGTATCGCAATACGTTCTGTGGGAGTGAACAGAAAAACACTCGGGGCTTCGTCGTGTATGATGGCTTGAAATTTTTTGTACAGCGTAGCCCGTTTGGAAGCATCCAGCTCCACGCGGATAGCATCAATAACCGAATCACAGGTAGGATTACAGAAATTAACATAATTGTCTCCATCTCCGGTAGCCGACGAACTATGCCAGATCTGTTTCATATCATCACCAAGCGGGCTTAACGTAAGGGCGTTTATAAAGAGGTCTTCATTATGTTTTTTTAGATTGGCGATGAATGTATTCCATTCCTGTGCTTCAACGCTCACATCAATACCAACTTTCCGGGCATCTTCCTGAAAAAGAAGGGCTATCGATTTCCGCAAATCATTTTCGGCGCTAAATGAAAGCCGGATATGAAAGGGTGTTCGCTCCCCATCAATTACCTTATCCAGCACCCCGTCTCCATCCGTATCCTTCCAGCCATCTTCGACCAATAGTTTTTGTGCTTCTTTCGTATCGAATACATACGCGGCAATAGTGGAATCATAGTCGTTCTTGTCTGACGGGTGCAACGGGCCCGAAAGAGGGGTTGCCAGACCATAGTATACAGTCTGTATCATTTTATTAACGTCTGTCAGATAAGAAATAGCCTGTCGTGTTTTGGCGCTGGAAAGCAGTTTGGAATGATTGTTTATTCCAATGTAGTAGCACGCCAGCATGGAGGGGGTATAAAATGAGAAGTTGCTGTTCAGTGATGAATTTTCTTTGATCGTAATAAAATCCTTGGGTTTGATGGAGTACATCACGTCCAGATCTCCTGCTTTTAATGCAGCCACAGCCGCTCCCTGATCACTGATGGTTTTGTATTCTATCTCCTGTGGAAAGGCATCGAAATACGAATTCTGTCCGGAACAGGCATCTCCCCAGAATTGTTTTTTTCTTTTTAATATCAGGTAACGGTTGCTCTGCCATTCAACCGGCTGATAAGCTCCGCTGCCGGAAATGGAATGGCTGTCACGCATTCGTTTTTCAGAATTCATATCAGCGGCAAATTCTTTTATCCTGGGGTCGGTGCTTAATTTCGTGCCATCCGTTATAAGCTGATGAATGGTAAAGTTTCTCATGAGTCCGTGAGGATCGTAAAAATATTCTGGTAAAATGAAAAGACCTCCACATGCCGATTCGGAAAGAAAATAAACGGAATTACATACAAAACTAACTTTCTGCTGATCCTCGGGATATAACCGGATATCGGAAATAAAATCGATAGTTGATTTAAGACCCGGATTATGAACTTCCGGGTTGAGCATCGCTTTAACGGTGAATTCCACATCTTTTGCAGTTACCGGACTGCCATTGTCCCACTTCGCCTGTTTACGGATACGAAAGGTGAGGAGCATTTCCCCTTTCTCCGTCTTCCCGATCTCGGCTCTCTTCTCGGCCAGTACAGGAACCAGTTCCAGCGTTTTATAATCGATGCCAAGCAAGGGTTGAAAAATATTGAGCAGTATATTATCTGCATTCTGATCGGTGGTGATAATAGGCTGAAGCATTTCCGGATCGGATAATTGCCATACCCTTATCCGCTCCTCTTTTTTTGTTTGGTGACAGGAATCAAGAAGCAGAATGAAGAATAATAAAGCTGGAATCCGGATGAATCGTTTCTGTTTCATAGGCTGGTTACCCTGCAAATATAAAAGGAAAGAGGAAATGATTTCTCATTCCCTCTTTGTTAAAGGTATTATTCTCTTTTGGCCAATACCATCAAAACCGTGACTGAGCGGAGTTTTGATACAGGAAGGGATTGGGGTTTACAAAGCGTAATGTTATTTCCATCCCGCCTCTTGCATTGCTGGCAGTCTGAAGTCCTGAAGTATTGATATCATAACTGAATCCGATGGCATAATTGGCATATTCCATCAGCATGGCGGCAGCAATGCCATCACCGGCGCGGTAGTAAGCCCCCATGGAAAAGGCAGCACCTTTCTGAAAGCCGGTGTACTTACTATCCTGTTTGAGTTTATAGCGGATAAGCGAGCCTGCATATATTTCCTGTGCAGGCCCCTGACGGGTATACATAAAGCCAGGAACAAAGGCTACATTGGTATTGGGAATGCTAAGCAGTGCATTGCCATGAAACACAAATTTCATATACAGCTTTTCTCCGTCGTTGTAAAACGAATAAGCGGGCTCCTGAGGATGAAAGACTGATGCTCCCAGGGTGATCTTCAGATCGTGGTTGTCTGTAACCTTGATGGCCCCTGCTGTGTTGTTATAGGTCCATACCACGCCTCCACCCAGATCCATATACGAGAAAGAGGCATTGGTCAAATTTTCGCCGGTAGGTAAACTGGCATCA
>Ga0210406_10000561_pt1 | contig 50132 bp, 55 predicted proteins | sample IncBWC30MmetaG_FD_155454 | JGI IMG/M metagenome (GOLD analysis project Ga0210406, IMG submission 155454) | Forest soil microbial communities from Barre Woods Harvard Forest LTER site, Petersham, Massachusetts, United States - Inc-BW-C-30-M | ecosystem: Environmental > Terrestrial > Soil >...
CGCGAATAACATCTTTACCATCTGGACCTTTAATCTCCCGACGCTACTATTCCTTGGTTGGTTCTTGGGCTCCCCGCTGCTGATAGGTTCAGAAATTTGGTTCACAACTTGGTTCACAGCTCGATCACAATCCATGATAAACGGTAATACTCTCTGGAGTACCGAAAACCGCCGGAAGCCCTTTAGATAGCGATTCTTAGTCACGAAATCGCAAACGGTATTACATCGTCTGATGACAACTGATAAGGGCGAGGTCGGTCGTTCAAGTCCACCCAGGCCCACCATTCAAATCACCAGTAAATACGCGTCGATTCTCACTTTTCCTCTTTTGGGGGCTCTCCCTCAACAAACCGTTTTGTCAACCGTTTGTCAACTTCACGATTGGCCGGATGGCACTACACTCAGGGTGTTAAGACCCTTCGGGTGAAGGCCGAACGGTTAGCTTCGATTAGGCTGTGTCGAGCACGCCGCCCTGTCACGTCGAAGGACGCGCAAGGCACTGCAAGGCACTTACATCAGAAGGGCTCCGCCGTCTACTACGACGGTTTGGCCCGTGCTGTATCCCTCCTGCATGAGGAAAAGATAGGCGCGCGCAATCTCGCAGGCTTCGCCTACCCGGCCCACGAGCAAATGATTGCCCACGTTCTCGTACATGGCCTCCCGATCTTGCTCCTGCATGTTCTTCCAAAGGTTCGTTCGCACGACGCCAGGACATACCGCGTTGACGCGAATCGGCGCCAACTCGACCGCCAGGGCACGCGTCAAGGCTTCGATTGTTCCGCAGATGCTTGCGACCACTGTCCATCCCTTGTGCGGACGCCGGCCTGCGACTCCGGTTGTGAGCACGATCGAGCCGTCCTTGCGGATATGCGGGCTTGCGTACTTGACCGCAGCCAGAGCAGCCCAATAGCGCAACTCAAAAGCATGCCGGGCTTTGGTAAGGTCCGTCGCGGCAAGCTCATTCAATTGCAGCGTATCGCCGGCAGTGAAGACCAAGTGATCGAAATCACCGATCTTCTGAAAGACATTTTGAATGTCGCGCTCATTCGAGAGATCAAGCGTGTGCCCTTCCGCTTTTCCGTCGAGCGTTGCGACCGCTTGTTTAACCCGATCCGCATTGCTAGACGCAATGATTGCCGTTGCCCCCTGAGCCACCACCTGTTGCGCCACTGCTAACCCGATGCCGGACGACCCGCCGAGCACTACAATTCGTTTCCCGGAAAGGTCCCCGTGATTCTCAATTTGTTGCTTTTGTGTCATCGCGTGCTCCTGTTTCTGTGGCCTACAACTGTTGCCACACTCCAATAGACGCTTTTCATTCCGCATACGGCTCATGCATAATGGTCATAGCCTATATGCGTCTGGAGAAACTGCGGCAGGTCGATTTGAACCTCTTGATCATCTTTGCGGTGATCGCCGAGGAAAAAAGCGTCACTAAAGCGTCCGCCCGACTACTGCTCAGTCAACCGGCGGTCAGCCGCGCCCTTCAGCGCGCGCGTTCCATGTTTCAGGACGAACTGGTGATTCGCTCGTCTTCAGGGTTTGAGCTCACGTTGCGAGGGCGCAAGATTCTCCAGGAACTTGAACAGCTCCTTCCCAAAATAGAAGGCCTGGTTGGGCCAAGCGTCTTCGATCCGAAAAAGGAGCGGAGCAATTTCCGCATTTCTGGCCCGGACAATGTTTGCATGGCACTGCTACCGCACTTGTGCCGGCGCTATACGACCGAACGTTATAAGGTGAACTTTGATTTCCTACCGTGGCAGGCTGATGCTGTGGATATGCTGGAGCGTGGAAAGCTTGACCTCATTTTCCACATTGACGAGGGCTTGCTGCCTTCTCACTTCAATTCGGAGAGACTTTACCGCGAGGACTGGATCTGCGCTGTTGCCCGCCAGAGCAAGTTCGGCGATCGCCTGACACTGAAGCAGTACCTGGTTGCGGAGCATCTCACGGTCACAACTCTTCCGAGTGTGCAAAACATCCCGGACAAGCAGCTTGCTGCGTTGGGTGCAAAGCGGCGTTCCTCTGTCCGCATGCCCTATTTTGGCGCGGCCCTTAGTTGCCTTCCTGGCACGGAACTCGTCCTCACGCTGACCAATGGCATGAGGCAAATGGTGGAAAGGAATTCCACCTTGCGGGTCGTGAAAGCGCCACACGAGTTGCGTCCATTTCATTTCTTGATGGTCTGGCACCCGAGACTCACTACCGACGCACGCCACACATGGCTTCGCGAGGCGGTGCGCCAAGTTTCTCCTCCGGAAGCATCTGGGCAACGTCTTTAACCAATGCGGATGACGACCACCGAACTGATCGTATACTCGCCGCCATCCAGATGAGTCGTTCTTGCGCGGTGAGTGCGGACGATCCTTCATGAGTGGTCGGCTTGAAGGAAGTGATCTCCGCGCTGGGCTTTGGTTCTCGACGGATTACGGGCTACTCGGAAACTGACCAACTATCGAATTCCCCTTTTTGCGTAAAAAGTAGGACAATTCGGACGGAGGCTGTGGGGTTTTTGCCGTTGACCGCGCTCTCGTGACTCTCCCAGGTTCCCGGCACGAAGCGAGCTGAGCTATGTCCCCTTCCAATCCGGAAAATCGCAGACGCAGCGAACGCGTTATGCTGCAAATTCCCATCGTTGTAATGGCGAAAACGGTGGACGGCGAACAATTGCGGGAAGAAACGCACACGCTTGTCGTAAACGTGCATGGCGGATTGGTAAAATTGAAGATGGAAGTTTTAAACGGCCAGCCGATTGTGCTCGTCAATCCAAGATCGGGCGCGGAAGAGTCGGCGCGAGTGGTGAGGATTGACAATCCTCCGGGCGGCTACACGGCCGTTGCGTTTGAGTTTGACGAGCCATCGCCGAAGTTCTGGCCCGTGGCGTTTCCGCCGGCGGATTGGGAACGGCCTAAGTCCTAAGGATGTTTGGGGTGCTCTATCAGAGCATCCCGGAAAAGAAAATTCCACGTCAAACTTTTTGTGGCTGGCCGTGTTGATCTACATGGAGAGGTATTTGCCATGGGATTAACTGGAGTTGGGAGATTGCGAGCATTTTTGCCGTGTGCGGCCGTGCTAGTGTGCGCAGCGGTGTTTGCCGGATGCGACGAACACATTGTTGTGGACCGCGATCCTAGCGTGCGGATTCAAAAAGGAATGACGTGGGCATGGCGCCCACAACCGCCACAGCAAGAGGTGCGTTCTGAAGGCGGGCGCAAAGTAATTTCGCGCGACGTGATTCCACCACGAGAACGGCCGCAACGTGAGTTTCCGAACAACTCGCAGAATGACATCGTTCACACGCGGACGCGGATTGCGATCGAGCAGACTCTTGCGTCAAAGGGATTAAGGCAAGTGACCGATCCCGCGGCAGCGGATTTCCTGGTCGACTATCAGGTTGGGATTCAAGGCCGGCGCGAGCGCGTAGCGGTGCCCGCAGATCCGCCGGTGCTGGTGTGCGGATATTACGGATGCTGGCAGTCGTGGGGGTATTGGGGTCCTCCAGGGTATGTGTTGCGGACAGTTCACTATCGAGAAGGGACGATTGTTTTCGATTTCGTACGGCGTGGGGACAGCAAAATGGCATACCGCGCGACATTCGGAAAGCCGTTGGATTCGAACGGCATGGATCAGGAGCACGTGAATTCAGGCGTGCAGAAGATGTTGAAGGAACTGAAGCCGCAGAATTAGTTGCCGCGAGTAGCGCGAGGCTTACAAAAACCAAGAAGAATGAACCGTGAAGGCCGGGCGAGAGTCCTGCCTTTTCGTTTTGTTTTAAGAGCGAACTGAACTTCCATTAACTTGGAGACGGGCGCGAGCGTGAGATAATTGGCGGCGGGTGACAGGACCGATGAGCGCAGGAAAAAAGAAGAATATTGATCCGAAAAAACTGGCGGCGGAGATGGCGGAGACGGGCCGTGCGTTCCACGCGCGCGGATGGGCGCTGGGAACAAGCGGAAACTACAGCGTCGTTTTGAAAGAGAAGCCGCTGCGGCTGCTGATTACCTCTTCCGGCGTGGACAAAGCGCGGCTGGACAAGAAACATTTCCTTCATATAGATGAGCACACAAATATTTTGAGAGGTGAGGGGCGGCCGTCCGCGGAATCGCTGCTGCACGTCGCCGTGGCACGAGCGCGAGGAGTGCGCTGCATTCTGCATACGCATTCCGTGTGGAACACGATTCTTTCCGACCGTCATGCGAAACATAAAAGCATGGCGATTTCCGGATACGAAATGCTGAAAGGTTTCGAGGGAGTGAAGACGCACACGCATCAGGAATGGATTCCGATTTTTGAAAATTCGCAAGACATTCCGGCGCTGGCGAAAGAGATCGAGGCGCTACTGAAACAGGATTCGCGGCCGCATGGGTTCCTCCTGCGCGGGCATGGGTTATATACTTGGGGAGAAGATTTGGCGCAGGCGCGGCGGCACGTGGAAATTTTTGAGTTTTTGCTGGAAGTAGTGGGCAGGCGGGAGCTGGCGGAGCACGCAGGCTGAAATTTAGGAAACGAATCATGGCGACACTGAGAATTCCCGAAGAAAACAAAACGCTGAGTGAATTTGAGGAAGTGTGTGCGCATTTGGCGACGATGGGGATTGGCTACGAGCGATGGAAGCCGGCACATGAAGTTGCGGCGCGTGCCTCGGCGACGGAGATTCTTGCGGCGTATGCGTCGGAAATTGAGCGACTGAAGGCGCAGGGCGGGTATGTGGCGGCGGACGTGATTGACGTGACGCCGCAAACGCCCGGGTTGGACGCGATGCTGAACCGCTTCAACAGCGAGCATTGGCATGATGAGGATGAGGTGCGGTTCATTATTGAAGGACGGGGGATTTTTCATATTCATCCGCGCGAAGGAAAAGTGATTTCGATTACGGTGGAGGCGGGAGATTTGTTGCGCGTGCCGCGGGGGACTTGGCACTGGTTTGATTTGTGCGAGGAGCGGCGAATTCGCGCGATTCGATTGTTCCAAGACGTGAGTGGGTGGACGCCCCACTATACGGAGAGCGGCGTGGACCGCGGCTATGAACCGGTGTGTTTTGGGCCGAGTTATTTTCCAGGCCGCGCGAATTTGAGCTGAACTTGGCGCTTTCCGCAGAGAATTCTTCCGTGCGCGCCTTATTGCTAGACGTTGAAGGCACGACCACTCCGATTGATTTCGTTTACAAAACTCTCTTCCCTTTTGCGAGCCTGCGCGTGGAGGAATTTTTGCGCGTGCACTTTGCCGAGGCCGAAATTCAGGCGCTGATTGCCGATTTGCGCAGGGAGCACGGGCCGGAGGACTGGAACAAACGGACGCCGGAAGAAGAGATCGCTTCGGCATCAAATTATGTGCGGCGGCTGATTGAACAAGATAAGAAGTTGACGCCGCTAAAGGCTCTGCAAGGAAAAATTTGGGAAGAAGGATTTCAGAGCGGCGAGTTGCGCGGAGAGGTATATGAAGACGTGCCGCGGGCTTTTGCGCGTTGGAAGAAAGAAGGAAAGCGCGTGGCGATTTTTTCTTCGGGGAGCGTTCTGGCTCAGAAGCTGCTGTTTGCGCATTCCGCGAGTGGCGATTTGACGAAATTCATCGAGGCGTATTTCGATACGACTACGGGACCGAAAAGAGAAGCAGCGAGTTATTTGAAGATTGCGAAAGAATTGAGAGTTTCCGCGGCGGAGATGCTTTTTGTTTCCGACGTGAGCGCGGAACTGGATGCAGCGCAGGAAGCAGGGATGGAAACGGCTTTGTCGCTCAGGCCCGGTATTGCTCGGCCTGAGGGAGCAGAGCAACCTTCGATCACGAGTTTCGACGAATTGTTTCCGGCTCGCTGAGAACCTCGAGCGCACTTCCCTTTCCATGCATGGTGCTTGCACTCCAGGCGAAACGGGCCTATTGTGCAGGCATTATGAGCACACCAAAACAAGTGGTCCTAATCACGGGCAGCAGCAGCGGCTTTGGCCGATTGATGGCGGAGACACTCGCGCGGAACGGATATTCCGTGTTTGCGTCCATGCGCGATCTTGGCGGGAAAAATGCCGGCGCGGCGGACCAAATGCGCGGACTCGCGGCGAGCGAATCGCTGGCGCTGGAAGTTTGCGAGATGGACGTGACGAACGAGGCGTCCGTGAACAAGTGCGTGTCGGATGTAATCGGCAAAGCGGGACGGCTCGATGTGCTGATCAACAACGCCGGCTTCGCTTACATGGGCATGACGGAGACATTTACGCTCGAACAGATGCAGAGCATCTTTGACACGAATGTTTTCGGCGTGCAGCGAACGATTCGCGCCGCGCTGCCGCAAATGCTCAAACAAAAGAGCGGCCTGTTCATTCAGGTGAGCAGCGGGGCCGGACGCGTCGTCCTCCCCGGTATGACGATGTACTGCGCGTCGAAATTTGCGATGGAGGCGCTGACGGAGGGATATCGCTACGAATTGGCCAGCTCCGGGATTGATTCCGTGAGCCTGGAGCCGGGCGCGTATCGAACGGAGATTCTTGGAAAGATTGGCAAAGGAAATGATCAGGCGCGGGCAGAAGCATACGGAACCGGAAAGCAGCTCCCGGAACGGTTGGAGGCGCTGCTAAATGCCACAACCGCCGATCCGCAAGAGATTGCGGATGCGGCGCTGGAAATTATTCGCACGCCGTTCGGCGCGCGCCAATTGAGATATCGAAGGGGAGTGAACGGATTGGGCGTACAGGAAATCAACGCGTTAACAGACCAAATCCAGACACAGATATTGAATGCGTTTGGGATTGCGGATCTTACGCGGCAACAGGCAGCGAGTTCTTCGGCGACGGCATAGACACGCTTGCCAGAATGGCAGCAACTTCTATCCTTTCGGCTCCATACTTCTACAAATCAAGGCGGCGCGTAGTGATGCGCAACTCGCCTTTCCATGTCTAAAGATGACAGCGCGATAACCGGCCAGGTGACCTACGTGGATGGCGGGGCAGGATTTTCTGGTCTTATACACATTGGGACAAGATGCGACTTCCGGCTAATCACGGGTTCAATTCTGCGCATTGCGCGGATGCGATGGAGTTTATATACTTTTTGCGTTCCACAGCCTCTTTGCACGAACTGTGCCCGGACGAGCAGGCGCGCTGCTTCGCAATCGCGAAATGATTGTGCGTGTGCGCTCTTGCTTGTTAGCCCCATCCGTAGAGGCGGAGCGGAAACTTGAGCCAAGCTTTTTTTGGAACACCGGCGCGCGTTTATTCTGGAATTGAATTGCGCCGCAGCACACGCATTGAGCGTTCCGTTCCCATTTTTATTTCCGGCCGCGACACCATTGGACAGGATTTTCTCGAGCGTACTTCCGCGGTAAGCATCAATCTGCACGGCTGCCGCTATCCCTCGCGGCACGATTTGCACGTCGGAACATGGATTACGCTGCAGCTCGGAGATATGACGATCGGCGAAGTTTCCATTACGGTGCGCGCGCAAGTGAAGTCGGTACATTTGCCGCAGAGTCCAAGAGAGATGCACCACATTGGTGTGGAACTGGAATCGCCGGCGAATATCTGGAGCATTCCCGCGCCGCCGTCGGATTGGGTTGAGCCTTTAGACCGCGGATTCCGCGGCAACGGGGAGACGGCGTCTGCGACGGGGCCGGCGAGATCGTCGGTGCTTGTGGAGATGCCGAGGCCGCAGCGCAGCGAGCTGGAAGAAATTAACCGGCAGGCGGAAGCAGAGTCCAACGAAAAAGAAGCGGCGCCCGCGGGACCAACACCCCCACTGCAAGCGGGTGGTTCACGTCCAGGTAGATTGATCCTGACGCAGGACCAACTTATTGGCGTGATGCGCGGGAAGATGCAGCACGCGGCGGAAATGGCTGTGCGCGAGGCGATGGCGAAGCAGCTTGAGCCTGCGATTCGAGAGGCGCTTGCTTCGATTGAAGAAACGCGGATGGGAAGCATCCTGCAAGTGGAAGAGGCTTCCACACAGCAGCGCAATACGCTGTTACATGCGGCGAAAAGCGAGTTACTTGAGCGGCTCGAGGAGCGCATTGAAGACGTGCGCGTGCGATGGGATGCGGAGCTTGATGGCTACCGTATGCGTGCCGAAGAAATTCTGAACCGCGTGGAAAAACATACGACGGCGGCGCGGCGCGATTTGGAAGAAGCCAAAGCTATCACGGAACGCGCCGTGCGCGAACTTGAGCCGCTGCTTTCTTCGCACATGGAGAAGACGCAGCTCAAGGCGGCGGAAGAGTTTCATCTGGGAGCGGCGCAGGCAGCGGACCGCCATCTGGTGCGGTTGATTGAAGAATCGCAAAACATCGCGCGCGAAACGACTTCGCACATGGAAGCAAAGGCGGCGGAAGCTCTGGCTTCGGTGGAAAGCATAGCGCGGCAGGCCTTTGCGGAGTTTCGGCGACAGAGCGATACGCACGCCGCGCTCACGATGTCTGACACGTCGCAGCGGGTTACGTCCTCGCTGGCCGCGCTTGAGGCGCAAAACCGCGCTGCTTGCGATGCGCGGCGGGACGCATTAGAAGCGGAAGTCGCGAGCGTCGGCGAGAAGATTACGGAAGAGTTCCGGCAGAGTTTCCGCGCGTTCTTTTACTCATGCCTGGTGGCGGCGGTGGGTGCCGTGGAACAACATTCGAAAACGACGCGTGAGGGTATGACGCCAGACCCGGAGAAGTTCCTGCCGCCGAAGTTCTAAGGGCTGTTCACACTCGTCTGAAAATTAGGAGTGAGCGCGCGGTGGATACAAATATATTTGTACAGCAGAGCGTCAACGGGCTTCGAGCTCAGACTGCGGCACACAACGCCGCGTGGCATCTCGACAAGGCCACCCAGTGGGCGGCGGATCAGGACTCCGCCACGCTCTTCTTCACCTTCGCTGACGGTTCGGTCGCGTCTGCTTCATTCCAGATTGCGGGGACGTACAACGGCGACGAAGAGACCTTCTTGTGGGGATGGGACCATCCTTCCGTTCAGCCAGCACTCCGCAAACATGCCCAACTCGCGCACAAATGGGGAGAGACGCATGGCCTGAAGGACTACACGACCCCATTGGTCCAGTGCTCTCAGGATAAAGCTTGGGAATTCGTCGCCGTTGCTGCCCGCTTGGGAGAGGCCAATGGCGCCTACCGCGGCCCGAGTGGTTCCACTTATATCTTCATGACCTTCGGGAAAATCACCCTTCAGAAACAGCAATGAGGAAAGGGTTGTTGGCGGGTCCGACACACGCTGGTACCTCCGCTCTATAGCCCGCTTCTGAGTTGCTCGGGAAAATGGTCCATCATCCTTGGGCACCTGCGAAGACTTAGTTGGAGGTCTCTAGTGAAGCCTTTTAGAATGTTGAGGATACCAATTCTGCTGTTCGGCCTTGGAGGAGCTGCCCTGCTTCTCTCGCCTGCCTGCAAATCCCAGGAAGTGAGTCCTGACCACTTCACGGATACGGGAGTGCAAGGTATTTATGAAAACGCTCCCGTCAAGGCAGCGACGCCTAAACTGAAGCAGAAGACGTTGCAAGCGCGGGCGCACCACCAGACCAAATCGCCCGCGACGCTGCAATCCGCGGTCGAGCGCACTCCTTTATTGTCTGCGCAAAATGGCACCCAAGCGGTTGCAGAGAAGCGCAAACCCGCTCCGAGAGAGCCGAAAAAACCATAGTCAGGCCGCTAGGGCGGCGGTCGCCAAAATCGCGCCAGTAAGCGATTGTCGAGCAGTGGCTTGCCTTGAGGAAACTCGAGACAAGTTTCTGGCACCAGTGACTGTGCCCCAGGCGCGGTCAACTGCTTTTATAAAAACAAAACCGAAAGAGTAGGCTACTCCGAAGTGTGTGGGGGTATGCCATCCGCCTTTGTCCTAAATCTGAGAATCCTCTGGAGTTTAGGACCAGTTCGAGGTGCTGAACTAGGTACAAACCCTGAAACGCCAAGCGAATTATCTGCACTATTGGATCGTGAGTCCGACAACGCAGTCGTGCCATGGCCGCCCCAAAGGAAGATCTCCTGTGGAATGTTCTGGTTATGGGTTCACTCTTCTCTCCCCAGTTGTCCAGACCTTGCGCATCGGCACGCAAATCGGCTCGTGAAGCAGCCGCCCGCGCGGCAGCCGCTCGAAATCGAAAAAGAAGAGGTCACTCCGTGAATTCATACAAACCGTCGCAGCTCAGAACGGTCTTGCTCGGCCCCATCGGCCTCGTCGCGATGCTGCTGTTAAGCACGCCGTCTTGCAAGGCGCAGGAAGTCAGTCCGGACCATTTCACGGCGACTGGTGTGCAAGACGTTTACGAAAACGCTCCAGCCAAGGTAGCCACGTCGAACTCGCAGCAAAAGCTGCCTGATTCAAAAACGCGCAGGCACAAGATGAGTTCGCCCGGTATGCCGCAACCCTCACCCAAGCGCACTTCGCTGATGCACGCGCAGCCCGGCAGGCAGGTCGTCTCAAAGAAGCACAAGCCCGCTCCCATCGCGTCGACAAAGCAATAATCAGGAAACTTAGGACAGCTGTGGCTCGAGTTTAGTGAAGGTCGTTCTTGTAGACGACGCCTGCTTTCATTACAAATTTCACGCGTTGTAATTCCGTGATGTCCTTGAGGGGATCACCGGAGACAGCGACGAGGTCGGCCCATTTACCGCCCTCGACGGTGCCTAATTTCTCCGACCAGCCCAGAAGCTCAGCAGCGACACTTGTGCCGGTGCGAATGGCTTGCATCGGCGTCATACCATAGTCCGCGTAGTATTGAAATTCCCTGGCTTCGTTGATTTCTTTCCAATCGAAACCGCCGGCGTCGGTGCCCAAAGCGATTTTGACGCCCTTCTTCAGAGCCTTTGGGAAGGCAGCTTTTTCAAGATCCACCATTTTCGTCCAGTTGCCGCCGCGTCCGGGAGCGACGTAAGCACCGACAACAATAGTGGGAACCCAATAAATGCCGCGTTTGGCCATTTCTTCCATCTGCGGTTCCGTCAAGCCGTCGCCGTGTTCGATAGTGTCCACTCCGGCGCGCAGCGCGGCTGAGACGCCGTCGCTGCCGATGGCATGCGCGGCCACTTTTTTGCCGAGGCGATGGGTTTCGTCCACAATGGCTTTGGCTTCTTCGTCCGTAAAGTTGACCATGCTGTGCAACACGCCGTCCGGTTCGAAGTGGTATCTGCGATCCGAGTAGTATTTGATCCAGTCCGCGCCGTACATGACTTGTTCGCGCACGGCCTTGCGCGCGCCGTCCACGCCATCCACGTACTGAACGCCGGTTGGAACCTTTAGCTCCCAGGAATATCCGAGCAGCGGATACATTCCCGTGGGAGTCATGGCACGGGTGGCGACTTGCATGCGCGGACCGGGGACTTCTCCATTGGCGATGGATTTCTTGACGTCAACGTCGGCGTACATAGCGCCTTCGGTTTCAACGTCGCGAATCGATGTGAAGCCGTTTTCCAGAGCGATGCGGGCGTTACGCGCGCCGAGGATGGCGCGGTAAGGAATGGATTCCTTCAACAGTTGTTTGTCGTAGTCCTCCGCCGTGATGTCGCCGTTCAGGAGAACGTGCGTGTGGGTATCGATGAAACCGGGGAGAACGGTTGCTTTGGACAGGTCAATCACTTCGGCGCCGGATGGCGGCGCGCCGTTGCCGGTGACGGAAACAATACTGTCGCCCTTGATGAGGATGAGCACGTTGTCGAGAGGTTTGTCACGCTTGCCGTCGATCAGGTGGCCTGCTCGGATGGCGATGGTTTTCTCAGGAGTAACCGAAGTGGGGTTTTCCTGGGCGCGAAGGGGCGCGGATAGCGTCAAGGCGGATGAAATCACTAATACGGCAAAGCACCTGATATTCAACTGCATGGCTAGTCCTCCGGGCGGAGAGCGTACCAGCACAGGGGTGTTGAAGGTCAAGGTTATTGCGAGAGAGAAGTCAGTCGGTCATTTGCCGTAGACCAATACGTGGAATGTTCCCGGAATCGGCGGGCGCGACGGGTGTGGATGATCGGTTGTGGGGGCGGGTGCCGGACCAAAATCCGCCGTGTCCACGAACAGGTTGTGGGTCTTAGTGTCCAGACCCATAGTTTTGGCGCCGTATTCGGTCTTGATAGTTTCCGCTTCGCTGAATTTGTCGGGCGAGTCTTCGTGGAATATGTGGACCATACCCTCACGCGTGGAAACGAAGATAAGGCCGGTTTCAGGCTCGTAAGCGGCGGCATCTACGCCGGCGGAGATGGGAAACGACTGCAGTACTTTTCCGCTGTCGGAGTCGAGCACCACGAGCATCTGCGGATTGCGTCCAGCGCTGAAGAGCCGGTGGTGTTGAACGTCCATAGCGAGAGCTGTTGGCGCACCCGCTGGAGCGAGCGGCCAGCGCGATTTAATCTTTAGCGTGCGGGAATCAATGGCGACGAGTTCGCTCTTATCTTCCAGATTGACGTAAACGGTTCCATTGCCATCGGCGACGGCAAACTCAGGGCCCCCGCCAAGATCAATAGTCCCCACTACGCTGCCGCTCTTCGCGTCAATTACGGTGGAGCTGTGTGGATCGCCATTCATAACGAAGACGTGTTTGGAGAAGGGATCGTAAATGATGGCGTCAGCGTCCTGGTCGGCTTTCGCTTCGCCGCTTACTTTGAGCGTCTGCAGATCAAAAATGATCACCTTGCCTTGCGCGCCGTCACTGATAAAGCCGCGCCCAAACTCGCTGGCCACGGCGACGCCGTGATCTTGTTTCAAACCGGTGATGTTGCCGATGAGCGCGCCGGTGTCGGCATCTATGACCTTGATTTCCGTGCCATGGGAAAGGTAAACGCGGCGCGCGGCAGAATCCACTGTGATGTAGTCGAAGTACTCGCGAGTGCTGCCCTCTGCCGCGCCGAAGGTGTATTTTTTGAGCAGGTGATAGCCGGGCGCGGCCGCCACTAACAGCGAGAAACTACCAAACAGGACCATGAATGCGCTGCCTGCAAGACGTGCGAAACGATGAAGATTCATGCGACTCCTCCGTTGCGATCCGGAAGGAAAGTATCGCGCTGAGTATAAACCGGAGATAAATTGCGGCGAACTGACAGGGGGGACCGGGTCAGACCGCCGAGAACTAGCATCTCAGTTCCCGGCCACGGCCTTGTGCCTTGTAACTCTTACTGTAATCCCTATGGCAGGCCCAGTGCCGCCTTTGACCGGCAAATATCCGCCTTTGGCCGATTTTGGCTGCCAAACCGGTACAGAGACTGATAGAAATTGCATCGAAAAGGCGTATAGTAGGGGGGATTGAAGTAGACGACGGGCCTCTACCGCGCGATCCCCGTTTGCAGTGTGCCGACCCCGTCTCGGTTCCAAAACTATCTCTAGAGGAGTACCACGCCAAGCATGCCGGCAGCAGACTTGTCTTCCCTTAAAATTCACGATTCCGCGCGATCGAAAAGCTCGGCGGGCAAATTTCTGGGCATTTTCGCTGCCGTGCTTGGCGTTCTTGTCCTGGCCGGAGGTGGCGTGCTGGCATTGCGAGGCCGCAAGCCACAGGTGGAAGTGATCACGGCACGCGCAGCCGGCGGTTCAGATCAAGTGACGGCGCTGAACGCAAGTGGGTACATCACCCCGAGGCGGCGCGCGACCGTGGCCGCGAAAATCACCGGGCGCGTCACCGGCGTTTTCTTCGATGAAGGAAACAACGTGAAGGAAGGCCAGCTTCTGGCAACGCTGGACGATTCAGACGTGCAGAAGGCGCTTTCCTCCGCGCGGGCCGACCGGGATTCCTCGGCGGCTGCCATCGCCGATTTGCAGGTGCAACTGAGGCTGGCGGGGATTCAACTCAAGCGAACGAACGACCTGTTCGACGCAAAGGTACAGACGCAAGAAGCGCTTGATAATGCTTCAGCGTCGGTGGACAGCTTGAAGGCAAAAATCGCGCTGGCGAAGCAACAAGTGGCGGGAGCCGAGGCGCGGATCGCGGAAGCGCAACAAGCCGTGGACAATTGCACAATCAAAGCGCCGTTTGCCGGCCGAATAGTTTCGAAAGACGCGCAGGTGGGCGAAATGGTGTCCCCGATTTCCGCCGGGGGCGGATTTACGCGCACGGGCATCGCAACGATTGTGGACATGAAGTCCAACGAAATTGAAGTGGACGTGAACGAAGCCTATATCGCAAAGGTAAAAGAAGGACAGCGCGTGGACGCGCGGCTCGATGCGTATCCAGATGACAAAGACAAATACGCGGCGCACGTTCGGACGGTGATTCCGAGCGCGGACCGGCAGAAGGCCACCGTGAAGGTGCGCATTTCGTTCAACAAACTGGACGACAAGATTTTGCCCGACATGGGCGTGAAGGTGGCATTTCTTGAGGATGAAGCGCCAAAGAAGAAAGATCCAAATGCCGTTGTGGCGAAAGCGATCATCCCGCTGAGCGCAGTCAGAAAAGAAGGAAGCACCCAATATGTTCTGCTCGTGAAGAACGACGCAGTGGAGCGGCGCGGCGTAACGCTGGGCACGGAGCGCGGCGCCGATGTTGACGTAATCGCGGGCGTGAATCCGGGCGACGTGCTTGTGGCAAAGGGCCCGGAAGGTTTGAAAGACGGTCAAGGCGTGGAAATCAAACAGTAGGAGCGAACGAATCATGGTGCGAGTGGACGGACAAGGATCTGGTAAGGGGCTGATTCAAATACGCGGCTTGAATAAAACGTACAAGCGCGGCGGCGAAAGCATTCAAGTGCTGCAAGGCTTGAATCTGGAAGTGGACAAGGGCGACTTCGTCGCGTTCATGGGGCCGAGCGGCTCGGGAAAAACGACGCTGCTCAACCTGATGGGCGGGCTGGATGTGCCTTCGTCCGGCAGCATTTCCGTGGACGGCGACGAGATTACGCACATGTCCGCGAGCAAGCTGACGCAATGGCGCGCACGTCACGTGGGATTCGTGTTTCAGATGTACAACCTGATTCCCGTGCTGACGGCCTACCAAAACGTGGAGCTGCCTCTGTTGCTGACGAAGCTGTCGGCGTCCGACCGGCGTAAGCACGTGGAGACGGCGCTGTCCGTCGTCAACCTCGCGGACCGCATGCACCACTATCCGCGGCAACTTTCCGGCGGACAGGAACAGCGCGTGACAATTGCGCGCGCGATTGTGTCCGACCCCACGTTCCTTCTTTGCGACGAGCCGACGGGCGATTTGGACCGGAAGAGCGCTACGGAAATCATGCTGCTGATTGAAGAGCTCGTCGGAAAGCACGGCAAAACAGTGCTGATGGTGACGCACGATCCCGTGGTTGCGGCGCGGGCACACACGACGCTGCATCTGGAAAAGGGAGTTTTGGTGGAAGGTTCCGCGAATCGCGAGGCCGCTATGGCAGGAGGTGCCGCATGAAGTTCAGCCGATTGATTCTTGCAAATCTTTTTCGCAAGAAGGTTCGCTTGATTTTGACGATCGGATCGTTCGCGGTGGCGTTGTTTCTATTCACATTCTTGACCGTGGTGAAGAGCGCGTTCAGTCGCGGAACGGAGATCGCCGGCGCGGACCGCCTGGTGACCATCAACCGCATCGGACTCATCAATGTTCTTCCGCTCTCTTACGGAGACAAAATTCGCGCGATACCGGGCGTCAAGGCCGTCACGCACAATCACTGGTTCGGCGGCGTGTATCAGGACGAAAGAAACTTTTTCCCGCAGTTCGTGATTGACGTGGAAAACCATCGTAAGGTCATGAGCGAGTTCAAAGTTCCCGACGACCAGTGGAACAATTTCATCAAAGACCAGCAAGGAGCGATTGCCGGAAGCACGCTGGCGAAACGCTTTGGGTGGAAAGTTGGCGACCGCATTCCGATCAAGAACGCGCTCTATGGCGCAACAAAAACCTGGGAGTTCAATCTCGACGGAATTTATCACGATGAAAAACCCGGTGGCGACGACGGCCAATTCTGGCTGCAGTGGAAGTATTTTGACGAAAATGTGCCGGATGTAATCAAGAGCACTGCAGGATGGTACGTAATGAAGCTGGACAGCCCAGACGACGCTCCGCGCGTTGGAAAAGCCATCGACACGCTGTTTGCCAACTCCTCAAACGAAACCAAAACCGAGACGGAGTCTGCCTTTGCCGCAGGTTTTGCCAAGCAGTTGGGAAACATCGAATTCCTGATTCTCGTCATCGGAACCGTGGTTTTTTTCACGCTGCTGCTGGTCACCGGCAATACCATGGCGATTTCCGTGCGTGAGCGTACGGGCGAGCTCGCCGTGCTGAAAGCGATCGGCTACTCCGGACGCGCAGTGATGATGTTTGTCCTTGCGGAATCATTGGCCATCGCCTTGATCGGTGGACTGCTCGGATTGGGCCTGGCGATCCTTGCAATTCCGGTGGTCGGCGCAGCCCTGCGCGGACTCTTGCCCACTCTAATCGTCTCCACTTCTGTTCTCGCTTTAGGGCTGGGGTTCGCGGTCCTGGTGGGCGGCGTGAGCGGGCTTCTGCCAGGGCTCGGAGCGTTGCGGTTGCGCGTGGTTGACGCGTTGAGGAGAGTTTGAGATGGCCATCCCTCTCATCTATAACTTTCGAAGCGTCAAGGCGCGATGGACTTCTGCGATTGTCGCTGTCCTCGGAATTGCGGGCACAGTTGGAGTCTTTGTTGCCATGCTTTCCCTGGCGCATGGATTCAAGGCCACGCTAGTTTCGTCCGGATCGGCCGACAATGCCATTATTATGCGAGCTGGTGCGACTTCCGAACTCACGGGTGGAGTTGCTCTCGACAACGTGAAAATCATTCAGGATGAGCCGGGGATCGCGCGCGGGACGGAAGGCCCTCTGGTCACGCCGGAAGTCGTGATTGTGGCGCCGATTCCGCTCATTTCGACTGGCACCGACGCCAATGTACAAATTCGTGGGGTTTCGAAAAATGTCCTCGAAATTCGGCGGCAGATCAAGATCGTGGAAGGCCGGATGTTTACGCCAGGACTGGCGGAACTCATTGTTGGGAAAAATGCCACAAAGAGTTATTCCGGACTCACCTTGGGAAACACGATTAGCCTGGGAACTGTCCGATGGAACATCGTTGGAATTTTTGACGCAGGCGGAACTTCATTTGACTCGGAAGTTTGGTCGGACGCGAAACTCTTGGGTCCCGCCTATGGACGCGGGAATAACTTCTATCAGTCGGTGACCGTGCATCTTACGTCGCCAGATGCGCTACAGCAACTTCGCGACGCGATTTCCAAAGATCCACGGTTGAATGTGGACGTGACCCGCGAAGTGGACTACTACACCAAACAATCCGGCCGGCTGACCTCGCTCATTTCGATTCTGGGCGGTTTGGTGGCGGCCGTAATGGCAATCGGCGCGGTTTTTGGCGCGCTCAATACTATGTACTCGGCCGTCGCCGAACGAGGCCGCGAAATCGGGACCATGCGCGCCTTGGGATTTACGGGCGCTGCTGTGGTGTTTTCTTTCCTTGTTGAAGCGGTGCTTATTTCATTTGTAGGGGGAGCGCTCGGGTGCCTGGCCGTGCTTCCCGTCAACGGCCTGACGACGGGAGCCATGAACTTACAGACTTTTTCCCATGTCGCCTTCGCGTTCATGATCACGCCGGACCTGCTTGCTCGAGGGATTTTCTTTGCTTTGGTGATGGGAGTGGTGGGCGGCCTGTTACCGGCAATGCGCGCCGCCAGCGTCCCAGTTGCCTCGGCGCTGCGCTCTATGTGAGCAGTAGTCGCAAGGACGATTCCAAGAAAAAAGGCCAACCGCTCTCTCAGGACGGTTGGCCTTTTCCTTTCAATCTACTTCTGTGGAATCAGGTTCTCTCCTGAAGGAGGCAGGAAGAATCGATTCCAGTGTGCTCTGGCCGGAGCCAGAAACTCTTACGCGGCCTTGCTAAGCGGGCCGTTGGATTCCGGACGCTGCAATGGGCGGCGAGCCAGTTCTCCCGCGGCGCTCACGCCACGACGGGCCAAGACTTCCACTTTGTTCACGCTGCGCCGCGCAACACGCACCGCCACATGGTTGCTTTCCGCGATACGCGCTACGGCCAGTTCCCAGCCCTTTTGCGCCACATAGACGCTCACAGCGAACGTGGCGATCACAGCAAACAAAACTGCAAAAAGAGCAAATGCGGCGAGCAATTCCCGCACGAAATAAACTTGAGTCAGAACCACGATCCCCAGAAACCACCACATCCACTTGCGCCCTTGGTCTGTCGTCTTCATTCCTTCCCCTATTCCCCTGCTTCTTCCTAAACACCGTTTGGGTAGTGACTACTTATCCCTTTGCGTTTCTTTACGACTTTTCCCACTTCGTTAGATGCGCCGCACTGTACTAAGTTCCAGTCGTTGTACCTGTCCCATTAGACAGGAGAAGGGGGACCAAATGCGATGGTACAGAGGTCACATTTTGGTCTCTAAACGAGTCTCCTAGTACGCGTGTAACGATCCATTATTTTCTTTATATAATTGAAAATAATAAACTTACTGCGATTAGCAAAATCTCATTTTGATTCACCAAAGCTTCGCTGTACGAGCTGTGGAAAACCTGCCCGAAAGTACAGGCGGTTTGACACTTTTTGTCGGAGCTTCGGGCGAGAGGAACATGACAAAAGAACGACATTGGTCCAGTTGTTTCACACACGTTGCTGTGATTTAATCCGCGCCAGACACCCAGTACATGGAAGCGCCTCTTATTCTTCTGCTGATTCTGCTCGTAGTGCTGCTTATCGTTGGACCTATCCTTGGAATCATTGCGTATGCGGGCGTGCGGCGGCTGGATGAGACCCTTCGCCGGCAAGGTCCACAGGATTTGACGGCTCGGATTTACGCCCTTGAGCAGCGGCTCGCGAAATTGGAGAAAGGCGGGATTGCGCAAGCTCCTCCGGTGGCGCCGCAACCTGTGGAAACCCGCCACACCGAATTGCCTGCCATCCCAGCGGTGCCTGCGGCTAGCGTACCGCCGGTTTCTCCTGCGACTCCTCCCGCAATTCCCGTGAAACCGCGAGAGGCTGCGACCCTTCTCTCGGGGGGCGGATTTGCTGCCCCGCCTTTTCATGCATCGCTCGGAAAAGAATCGGAACCAGCCGATTTGGAGACAGTGATCGCGGGGCGCTGGTTCAATCGCATCGGAATCGTCGCACTGCTGATTGCGGTTTCGTACTTTCTGAAACTGGCGTTCGATAACAATTGGATTGGCCCGTCCGGGCGCGTGGCCATTGGCATTGCACTCGGCGCGCTGATGATGCCCTGGAGCAGTTGGCTGCTCGGCCGCGGCTATTCGTATTTTTCAGAAGGAATCGTCGCGCTCGGCGAAGCGACTCTGTTTCTCTCCGTATGGGCGGGCTGCCAGTACTACACGCTGTACTCGCAGGACGTCGGCTTCTTCTCAATGATTCTGATCACAGCCGCAATGGCGGCGATTGCACTTGGACGCGATTCTCAGCGTATTGCGGTGCTTTGTCTGATCGGCGGGTACGCAACGCCGATGCTGGTCAGCACGGGCAAAGATCATCAAGTCGTGTTATTCACGTACCTGCTGATTCTTGGCGCGGGAATGCTGGTGATGGGCGAGCGCAAGGATTGGTATTCGCTGGCGCCAATCTCCTTCATTGGAACGCAACTTTATTATTGGGGCTGGTATAGCGAGTTTTACCATCGCGCTCCATCACCGCTGGAACGGACGACAGTCTTCGCGACGCTTTTCTTTTTGCTATTCGCCACGCTGCCGGTGTTGCGCGCCGTCAAGGAAGGAGTGCTCGGCGAACTCGATATTCTTGTCACGACGGTGAACTCGTTTGCGTACGTCGGCGCATTGTATGCACTCTTCTGGCCGGACGACCGTTGGCCGTTTACGCTGCTGATTCTTGCGCTGGCGGCGGGACATATTGCCGTTGCACGAGTTCTGCCGGTTGCGAAGGACGGCAAGAGCGCGCTGGCCCGATATATTTTTGCTGGGCTCGGGTTGACGTTCGCCACGCTAGCGATTCCAATTCGCCTTGAGGGAAAGTGGATCACGTTCTGCCTTTCCGTGGAGGGCGCGATTCTGGTTTGGTCCGGCTTCCGCGCGTTGAGCGGATTTTTGAGGCAGTTTGGCTATGTTTTGTTGACGATTTCCGCGTTTCGAGTTCTGCTCTTTCCGCCGCCTGCCGGGGCTTTTCTCTTTAACCAAAGATTTGGCGCGTATTTGCTGCTGATCGTTTGCTTCGGCGTGGCGTTGTGGGCTGCCCGCGAGCACATGGAAGAGACCGGCAGCCAGGAAAAGAACGAGCTGGGCATTTTCTCGGTAGCTATCAATGTTTATGCGCTCGTCGCGCTGTCGCTCGAGTTCTGGGATTATTTTGGCAAGGCATCAACACAAATCGACTCTTCTCTGGCACAACACCTTTCGCTCTCCGTATTGTGGACGGTTTATGCGACCGCGCTCATCCTTGTGGGAGTTCAGCAGAAATCGGCGCTGCTGCGGTGGCAAGCGTTGCTTTTGTTTGGGCTGGTTGTCGTGAAAGTCTTCCTCTATGACCTGGCTTCGCTGGATCGCGCTTACCGGATTCTTTCGTTCTTTGTGCTTGGCTCGGTGCTGCTTGTCGTTTCGTTCCTTTACACGCGCAAACTCTCGCGAGGGCGAACCACTTGAACATTTTCAGCAGACGACGCGGGATAGGTGCCGCCAGCGCATTCCTTCTAACCGCCGCGTGCGCATTTGCTACTTCCCTTCCTGCACAGTGGAATGCGTGGCGCTACACGCGCGAAATAAAATCGGAGCATCCCGGAGCGCTGAACTACGTCGCCATTGGCCCGGACGTGCTCACGCATGCCACTGAAAATGTCCCGGAGTTGCGCATCCTGGACGAAAACGGCGTGGAGACGCCGTACGTCGTGCGAACTTCCATTGGCGTGACGAGGACGGATAGCTGGCAGGCGACAATTCGGGAAAACAGTTTCGTGCGCGGCAAATACACGCAGCTTGTGCTGGACCTGGGCGTTTACCCGCGTTTTCACAATGCGGTCCGGCTGGACACGCCGGAATCGGATTTCATTTTATGGGCGGAAGTGGATGCGAGCGATGACGCGCGGACATGGCGCATCGTCAAGGAACGCGCACCAATTTCCCGCTTTCGCAGGGAAGGGCTGGAAGGCAATCAGACCATCCACTATTCGGAAAACAACGCGCGTTATCTGCGCGTTCAGGTGCGGGAAGATGACAAACAATTTCCTGTGACGGGTGCCTCTGTATTTCCCTCGTCGCTGTCGCGTAAGGATTTGATTCCTGAACAGTGGATCGAACTCGAAGAGTCGCGTGGTCCGGATGACAACTCTGCGGCCGGCCAAACAACGTGGACGCTGGATCTCGGCAACGGACATGCCCCGATTAACTCTGTGGCATTCACCACGAATCAGCAGGAGTTCTATCGTGGCGTGCGCGTTTCGTTCAGCTCCGATGGCAAAGAATGGACTGGCGGAGGTGGCGGAGAGATCTATCGCTACAAGACAGATTCACGCAGTGAAGAGTCATTAAGAGTTCCCATTTATGCTTATCAAGGTGCTCGCTTTTGGCGCGTTGAGATTTTGAATGGTGATGATGCGCCCCTTTCGAACGTAAAGCTTTCCGCATCCATGATTCCGCACTTGATTCTCTTCCGCCCTGCCGCGGGCCACAGCTATCGCATCGCTTACGGAAACGAAAAAGCGCAGTCGCCGCGTTACGACCTGGAACGGACGTTGCACATCAGCGCGGGGGAAGAGGCTTTTGCGGACGCGCTTGGCCCCGAACAGGAAAATGACGGTTATCAGGATCCGCGTCCGTTCTCCGAACGTCATCCGGCTGTGCTTTGGGGATCCCTGGCTCTGGCCGTGATACTTCTCGGCTACACGGCGCTGCGCACGATGCGCACACCGCCGGCCGAATCATCGAACTGACAATTATGGCTGGTCAGAAGAAAATCGTGAGTTGATTCCGGCTCAGGTAGCTTGCCAAGTGAGTGATAGAGGGCCAGTTCGGCCCCTTAGGGCTTTGCGGACGGCTGCCAGAGCTCAATCTTATTCCCATCCAGATCATAGATCCAGGCAAAGCGACCGTATGATTCATTCATTCGTTTGGAATCAATCTTTACTCCCTCTTGTTTCAAGCGGTCGAGCAAAGCATCCAGATCGTCCACGATGTAGTTGACCATGAACGGTGCGTGGCTGGGATCGAAATAGGTAGTGGAGGCGGGAAAAACAGTCCAAACTGTAACGTGTTCCTTCTGCGGGTCGTCGTGTTCGCGCCACGGAAGCATCGCGCCTGCTCCTTTGTCAGCGAGTCCAAGATGCTTCGAATACCATTCGCGCATCTGATCACGATTGGCGGATTTGAAGAAGACTCCACCGATTCCAAGGATGCGCCCGCGCTGCTCCATTTTGACGGGCGGCTTCGACTCTTCAGGTTGCGGAGATTGCACTTCCTGTCCGCCTTTTGAGCAGATCGAGATGAGCAACAGCGAGCCGAGCGTAATTGTGCGCCAGGGTATTCCTTGCATGTGCGGATTATACATCGATTCGAATGGGCTCAAGGTTCGCCGCCATTCACCCTTTCTAGATCGCGCATGAGGTCTCGAACTGTGTTGGCATCGCCCGCAGAGAACCAGGCTTGCGGGATCGCAAAGTATCCCAGATTGCGTGTTCATCGGCACGAGGTGCGGGTGACTCTTGCAAAACGGCGTAGCATTTACCGGAGAGGGCAAACTGGTTCGAAGGGCAACTGGCTACGAACGCAAAACGCTGAAGCCGCGCTATCCCGCATCGGGTTCGCGGGCTGCGCGAGCCGAGCTCGCGGCCGCCATTGGAGCGTATCAGTGACCCACAGATTTCTCCGACGAGGCACAATTATCAATCACCGATGTCATCCCGCCCCCCTTTTTCTTGGCGGGTAAGGGATCTGCTTTTCTCTTGGTTTCTTGAAATTCAAAGAGGAAGGAAGCGCTTTAATTTCCCTTTAGCGGATAACCAACGTCGAACGGCAATTTGCCGTCCACGCGCAATACCTTTACAGAACTATTGATCGCGTAAACGTCCACTACGCCGATCGCCCCCGGCGTTGCTTCCACGGTTCGCAGGAGTTCGTCATCGCTTTCTACTATTTTCACAACGGAACGCGATTCATTCAATTTTGCGATTGTCGCCTTTGCCTCTGCGGGTGTTCCGCCAAATAGCTTCTGCAAAACGCTATGCATCTCCGGTGCATCCGGATTTTTCATCACAATCGTGAAGTTCTTTCCGTCAGGCCACACCTTGATGGTGCCCTTACAAAATTTTACGAGGTCCCCCAGGGGCACGTCGTTCAGCTTGCTTCCTGCGGACGCCACGACAGCCATATTTTTTGCGGCGGAAAACGCGGATACCGCAAACATCGCCATAAGGCAGGCGATAACGCTGCCTTGCATTAATTTGCTGAAAAACCTGACGTTCATGGCCGATTTCACCCTTCAAAAAAGATAATTGCAGTATTGCCTCTAGGATTGACCTAAACAAGTAACTGTTTCGCACGAATTTTCCGTGTAGCGAATTTGCCACTCCATGTAAGAAACGCGCACACCTGTCCTTCGGACCAGTTCTTCCGCAGCGCCGCTTCACGTTAACGTGAAGCTCTGAACGCAACTGGTTCCTATTTCGGGGAGTGCAACGATGAATCGTTTTTTCGCGCGATATTTTCTTCTGATTTTTCCGGCCGCGTTTGCCGCAGGCGCCTGGGCGCAATCGCAGCCCGCACGCCACGTTGAACCTGCCTCCAGCCACACGACCTCGCACGCATCGCCTGTCGCTCCCATTCCGCAACATCTTTTTGGCGCCATTCCGCTTTCCACCAGGTCCGAAGAAGCGCGGAAATCCCTCGAACTTGCGTGGGATAAGTACGAAAACGCCATGTACGACGCTTCCGCAGATCAGGCTCGCCTCGCAACGCATAAGGATTCGCAGTCGGCCATCGCCTACGCCATGATTTCGTTTGCAGCGCGTCGCACCACTCCGGATCCTGCGGCTCTCGCCAAGGCGAAGTCTCTTCTCTCTCACGCGACTCCGGATGAACAGCTTTTGGTCCGTTGGATGACATACATTCAGGACGGCAATTTTCTTCCGGCGATCTCGAGCATGAACGACCTGCTGAAGCGTTATCCCCGCGATAAGCACGTCCTGTACGTGACCGGGGAATGGCTGTTCATTCAACAGGATGATGACCACGCGCGAAAACTGCTGGAAGCCGCTTTGCAAGTGGATCCGAACTTTCCCGCGGCCCTGAACCGCCTCGGTTACTTGTATATCCGGTCGGGTGATCCCGATCCAGCCAAAGCGCTGGCCTCTCTTCGGCGCTATGCGGAAGTAGAAACTAGCTCCTCCAATCCTGAGGACTCGCTAGGAGAAGTTTCGCGCATCGCCGGGGACGACCGGGCCTCGCTGCAACACTTTGCAGCGTCGTTGCGCATTGATCGCTCTTTCCTGGCTTCGCAAGAGGGCCTCGGCGATACACTCGCACTCATGGGCGATTTCGACGGCGCTCGCGAGGAATACGACGTTGCTCTTCTGATGGCAAAGAGCCCCGTCGATCAAATGTATATCAAGGAACAGCGAGCTTTGGTTTCCTTTTGGGAAGGAAAGCCTGCACAGGGACACAAAGAACTTGCCGCTTTCGCGGAAGAAGCCGCTCGTAAGAAGGAACCCAACGGACAATTTAACATCGCGCTGGCTCGCGCCATGCTTACTGCAGAACCTCAATCCGAACTTGCGCAGTTGAAGAAGTTAGCAGTTTCCCTTGAACGGCCCCTCTCGGGCATGCTGGAATCGGACCGCAGCATTGCTCGCGCCACAGTTTTGCGGGAACGCGCTCGTGTCGCGGCACTTCAGGGATTGTCCAGCGAATCCGCGCAAGTCATCTCCCAACTTGAAAAACTGGCCACGGCTTCGCGTGACCTTGTTGTTGAGGCGTGCTATGAATCCGCGCGCGGGTACCAGCTTGCCGCTCAAAACGATCTCCAGAATGCTGCTGAAGGGTTGGCCGCTGATCCCCATTCCCCTCTGACTTTGCAACAATTGGCCATCGCACAGGAAAAACTGGGGAATGCTGCCGCCGCCGAGGCGACGCGGACGCGCCTGAAGTATCAGCGCGCGCCGACGGTTGAATGGTTTTTGGTCACGCGTCCAAACACAAGACAGCCCACAAATAAGGCGACGAAGGTAGGATCCGCGGCCAATTGAGCTTCACCCCCAACACAGACGGCGCCAGCGGGCCTTCCCCCGGGCTTGCTGGCGCCGTTTGCCTCAACTGGAAACAAACTACGCTTTCTTGATAAGCCGTGTGACCCACACCAGAATCACTGCCCCCACAAACGCCACAATAATTCCGCCGATGATTCCTCCGCCCGGCCAAATGTGCAGCGCGCCAAAGACCCAGCCGCCGACAATCCCGCCGAGAATCCCCAGCACAATGTCCATCAGTATTCCGTAGCCGCCGCCCTTCATCACTTTTCCGGCAAGCCAGCCTGCGATTAGCCCCACGACAAGCCAATACAAGATATCGCCCATCTTTTTTCTCCTTGTGTTTCAGGAACGGGCCTCTGAACGGCTCCCTTTTAGAACACGCCCTTACCAAACGTCAATCGCAATCCCGTGGAGAACAAAAGGTCATTGCCCTTCAGGCCGGTCGGCGGATTGCTGATGTAGTTGTCGTTAAACGTGACCTGCCAGCCGAGCCAATTCCTCAGTTTGGTAGCGACGTTGGAATTGAAGCCGTAGCGATAGCCGCCGGTGCTGCCAAGTCCCGGGTAAATGGAAAAATTTTGGCTGACGGACAGATGGTTCCGGTCAGACGGTCGCCGTTTTTCAGAGTCACCTGGTCGGCAACCGCGGCCGTCCCAAAAAAATAGAAAAGTAGAGCGGCATATCCCAAACGTCGCATTTTCCTTCTCCTATTGGTTGTTTGGCCGGTTACCGTAGGGCGGGATTCTCGTGAATCGGACAGTTGCCGTTCGAGAACGCCTTTCAGTTTACTTGAGCGCGTTTGCAGCCGCCCACAATTTCCGGCGAATGTGGCAAGCTTCGCGTTTCTTTGTGCGTCGCTTATACTCGTTGAGCTCAAGCCGCATCACACTTTGCTGGGGGAATTCTTTTCATGCAGCGCCGCGCTCGTCTGTTTTTATTCGCACTTTTTTTGTTTGCGTTGCTCACCGCTTCCTGCGGAAAAATACGCGAGCAGCGCGACGCCACTTCGCAGCGCCCAACGATTGTATTCATCACTGATTTCGGCACTGCAAACGATGCCGTCGCGCTGTGCAAAGCCGTAATTGTGAATATCGCGCCCGACGCGAGAATCATGGACATCACGCATCAAGTGACGCCGTACCAGATTGAGGAAGGCGCGCGCGATCTCGCCTCTGTCTCCGCTTTTTACCCTTCCGATACCATTTTCCTTGCTGTAATTGACCCCGGTGTTGGCACTTCTCGCAAAGCAGTGATCGTAAAGACAAAAAAGAGCCAGTATTTCGTGTTGCCGGACAATGGTTTGATTACGCCCGTGCTCGATCGCGACGGTTTGGAAGCCGCGCACGAAATCACGAATGAATCGTGGATGCTGCAATCTGCAATTTCTTCCACCTTCCATGGACGCGACATTTTTTCGCCGACGGCGGCGCACCTTGCGGCCGGCTGGGACTACACCATCGCGGGGCCGGTCGTTCCGCAGCTTGTGCGCTTAGCAATGAAGTCAGCGACGATCGAAGAAAAAGGGATTACCGGCGAAATCATCGGGCTGGATGATCCGTTCGGCTCGCTCATCACGGACATTCCCGGTGATGAATTCAGAAACCTCGGCTACAATCTCGGCGATAAGGTCAGCTTCCAGTTGAACGAAAAAACGCTCGTGCTGCCCTTTGGGAAAACGTTTATGGATGTTCCCGTTGGCGATTCTCTGCTCTACACGGATTCTCGCGGTCGCATCGGCATCGCCGTAAATCAGGGCAACTATTCCAAGAAATTCAACATAGACCCCGGCGCCAAAATCTTCGTCCCCCGCAAGAGTCTCGCGGTTCGCGGGAAACACTAATACCCGTCGCACAGCTCCGGTTATGTAGCCCAGGGGCCATCAGCCTGACCCCCTCATTGTCAATATTTAGGTGCGCAAAATATACGGCTCTGCGCCGATGCCGCTTAAGGCAGGTTTTCGCCCCGTCCTGCAAATGGCCCCTAAAGCTCAACTGTGCGGATCAAGACGGACCCATCCGGTTCCGTTTGACCGGCAAGATACTTGCGCCGGGCGACATCTTCGATGGCCTTCCGGTTGGCTCTGAACACTTCCACTTTGTCTTTTCCGTCTCCCCCAAAATGATCGTCCAGAGCCTCCTGGCTGATCTCGCAGCGCACACGCTTCTCGCCATCCTGCTCCCAGAAAACGACGACTTCGCGATTGAAGATGTACCGCTCCTCCGGGGATGGAACGTCAGTTCATGGTCTTCACGCAGGCAGCAAACCCTAAAAACAAGCTACACGCCAGCGATGCCTTCATCGGCCACTCTGAGCGCCGCCTGCGTCCTGTTTCGCGCGCCGAGTTTCCGGCAGATATTTCCCGCGTGGAGCGCCCGCACAATCTCTTTATTCAAGACGCCCTTCATCAGCAGCCTCGCCACGTCTTCTTCCCGCTCTGACAGTTTTCCGTCCATCTCCGCATCTGGTTTTTTGTCTGGATGGGAAAAACCGGCACGGCGGAATCTTTTTCAAATCGCCGGATGCCTTTCAGGACTTACACAGATACTTACACAGTTGCACAGCTGGTTAAAATAACCAGCTGTATGAGCAACAACTTACAAACACATGCGTAGCACTTAAAATCCTTTAGAATCAACACTTGCAGAAATACCCGGGGGTACCCTTCCCTCCCTCCTGCTAAACTTGGTTCGAATCTCTTTAAGGAGTTGCTTCATGTCCGAAGCCACCAAAACTGCCCCTGACATGCAAATCTCCGGTCCCACTCGCACCGAAACCGATTCGATGGGCGCGATCGACGTTCCCGCCGACCGCTACTATGGCGCGCAAACCGCGCGCTCGCTGATTCACTTCGCTATTGGCCAGGACACGATGCCGCCGGAGCTGATTCGCGCTTTTGGCATTCTGAAAAAAGCCGCGGCGCTGGTGAATCAGGACCTCGGAAAACTTTCCGTGGAAAAGACGAAACTGATCACGCAAGCGGCGGACGAAGTGATTTCCGGCAAGCTGAATGAGCACTTTCCATTGCGCGTTTGGCAAACGGGCAGCGGCACGCAAACCAACATGAACGTGAACGAGGTGATTTCCAATCGCGCGATTGAAATTGCTGGCGGCGAAATGGGCAGCAAGAAGCCCATTCATCCCAACGACGATGTAAATATGTCGCAGTCATCGAACGATACATTTCCGACGGCGATGCACATCGCGGCCGCAACGGAAACGGCGCGGAAACTTTTGCCGGCGGTAAAAAAACTGCGCGACGCGCTGGATGCAAAGGGAAAAGAATTTGCCGGCATCGTGAAAATCGGCCGTACGCATTTGCAGGACGCTACTCCGCTCACAATGGACCAGGAATTTTCCGGCTGGGTGAATTTGCTGGACCGCGATGGAGGCCGCATCGCCGTAGCGCTGGATGGGCTTTACGATTTGGCGATTGGCGGAACGGCGGTGGGAACAGGCCTGAATGCGCATCCGGAATTTGCGGAACGTGCGGCTCGCAAGATTTCAGAACTTACCGGATTGCCGTTCCGGTCGCATCCGAATAAATTCGCTTCCCTTTCTGCGCATGACGAAATTGTTTTTGCTTCTGGCGCACTGAAAACGCTTGCGGCGTCACTGATGAAAATCGCGAATGACGTGCGCTGGCTCGCTTCCGGCCCGCGCTGTGGCCTCGGCGAACTGATTCTTCCGGAAAATGAGCCTGGGTCAAGCATCATGCCGGGCAAAGTCAATCCGACGCAGTCCGAAGCGCTGACGATGGTCGCCGTGCAGGTGATGGGCAACGACGCAGCGATTGGATTCGCCGGCTCGCAGGGAAACTTCGAGCTGAACGTCTTCAAGCCGGTGATGATCTTCAACTATCTGCACTCCGTGGAACTTCTAGCCGATGCGAGTAATTCCTTTGTGGATCACTGCGTCGTCGGCATCGAAGTCAACCGCGCGCAAATCGATAGCTATGTAAACAATTCACTGATGCTCGTCACCGCTCTCGCGCCCAAAATCGGTTATGACAGCGCCGCCAAAGTAGCCAAAGCCGCCCATCATTCCGGCATAAGCCTACGCGACGCCGCCATCAAGTTAGGTTTTGTAACCGCCGAAGAATTCGACGCCCTCGTCAAACCCGAGGACATGACTCATCCATGAGAATGTCGTACCCAAAACTACGAGTTGTGATTTTCCTTGCCGGCGCATCTTTCCTGTCGGGCATTGCGGTCGCACAAAGCTATTCCGGCCCAAAATGTCTTGGGCCATTTTGCGTTGACCGCAAAGTCTCAGCAAACATGCTTGTTGAAAGGCTAGGCCCCTCGATATCGAGTCGAGGCACCTATGGCACTAAGGACAGATTGGCGTTTCTGCAGATCGTTGGAGCGTCGAAGGATGAGATAGGCGCCGTGGAGCCCAGCGACACGTCCTCTTTGAAATCTTCGGAAAAAGAACTAGCGAAGAAGCAATTAATGCAAAGAATTGCTGCAAGTACATGCTCCGAGGATTCCGACAAGGCGATCCATTGCCCAACGCAGGCGAGAAGTCATTGAGTTATGAAGGCAAGGAGCTGATGCGGGCAACCTTCGGCATTCGGGGCGGTAAAGTTTCGTTTATCTGGATTACCGATGCAGAGTGAACCAAGAAAATTCCTGAGTGTTGGCCTGGTACTCGCAGGAACCCTGGCCTTTGGCCAACACTCGAGCGGGCAGGCGACGTACACGCTGAAGCCGACGCCAAAGACAGTGGCTTGGGGGTATTACGACGCGAAGGCGACGCCGGTGTTGCGCGTGAAGTCGGGCGACACCGTGGAGATTCAGACGCTGATTACGAATAGTCCGAAACGGCTGGAAGATGCGGGCGTACCGCCGGAGCAAGTCGAGCAATCGTTGCGGGACATTACGGACCAGGTGAAAGATAAAGGGCCGGGCGGGCATATTTTGACGGGGCCGATTTACATCGAGGACGCGCAGCCCGGCGACGTGCTGGAAGTGAAAATTCTTTCGATCAAGCTGGCGATTCCCTACGCCTACAACGCGTTCGGCGCGGGCCGCGGCTATCTGCCGGATGATTATCCTTACGCGAAAACAAAAATTATTCCGCTCGATGCGCAACGCATGGTGGCGAAATTCGCGCCGGGCATCGAAATTCCGCTGCATCCTTTTTTTGGCAGCATGGGCGACGCGCCTCCGGAAAGCGCGGGGCGCTTCAACAGCGCGCCGCCGTGGATTATGGCGGGCAATCTGGATAACAAGGACCTTGTCGCGGGTTCAACGCTGTACATTCCCGTGCACGCGCCGGGAGCGCTCTTTGAAGTGGGCGACGGACACGCGGGACAGGGCGATGGCGAAGTGGATATCACGGCGCTCGAAACTTCGCTCATCGGCACGTTTCAATTTATGGTGCGCAAGGACATGCACCTGAAATGGCCGCGCGCCGAAACGCCCACCCATTACATCACCATGGGCTTGAACGACGATTTGAACGCGTGCGCGACCCTCGCCGTGCGCGAGATGATCGATTTTCTCGTTACCGAGAAACATCTTTCACGCGACGATGCCTACATGCTCTCGAGCGTCGCCGCCGATCTCCACATCACTGAACTCGTGGATGGCAACAAAGGCGTGCACATGATGATTCCGAAATCGATCTTTGTTTCTTCGGCAGCGACCAAATGAATGACCGCCCTCTTTTTGTAGTGGCGATGCTCGCAGCGCCAGTGGCAGCGAGGCGGCTGCGCCAAGTGCTACGCCGCCGTACTCTTTCCGCCGCGCGCTCTGTGCGCAGATTTGGCGTTTTATTCTTCGTTTTATTTGTGCTGCAAGCATCGCCACTACAAGCAGGGCAGACTTCCAGCTATTTGCCGGATTGGTGCAAGAAGCTGCCGCGGGAGGAGTACAAGAGGCTGCAGCGGGTGCTGCCGAATGAAACGTGGTTTGAGGTTTACAAAGTTGCGCCGGCGACGTTTGCGATTTATGAGCCGCATCAATCGGAAGAGACGATTTCGTACTTGATTGTCGGGACGAAGCAGGCACTGCTGCTCGATACGGGGATGGGCATTGGCGACATTCAGAAAATTGTGCGGCAACTTACGTCGCGGCCCGTGGTTCTGCTGAATTCGCACACCCATGACGACCACGTGGGCGATAACTGGCGATTCCCTTTCGTATTCGGAATGGACACGCAATACACGCGCACAAATGCGAAGGGATCCATCGAGGATGCGCAAGCCGAAATCGCGCCGGGTGAAATTTGCGGTGAGCTACCGGCGAAATTCGATCCGAAAACGTATCGCACAAAGCCGTGGCACATTTCGCTGTTCGTTCATGACGGCTTCAAAGTGAATCTGGGCGGTCGGACGGTGGAAATTATCGCGACTCCGGGCCACACACCGGATGCGATTTCATTGATTGACCGTGCGAACGGGCTGCTCTTCACAGGCGACACGTATTATCCAGGGCCGGTCTGGCTCTTTCGCCCGGAGACCGATCTTGACGCGTATGTCACCTCAGTCAAAAAGCTCGCTGCGCTTGCGCCATCTATAAAAGTTGTTCTTGGCTCGCACAATATTCCCGTTGCTTCGCCGGATGTGCTGCCTGACTTGGTCACAGCCATTGAAACAGTCCGCGCGGGGAAAGTGGCCGCAGGCGAACCACACGGCGGCAAAGTCATCTATAAGAGCGGAAGAATTTCATTCCTCATGCGAGCGGCCAAATGAATTGCGCGTCTCTTCGCCGCACCTCGCTTCTGATCGCCGCTATATCCTTAGCCGCGACCACTTCCTCTGCGTCCCAAAAAGCGCCGAAAGACACGAAGCCGCTTCCCCGCACCGTCTGGAATTTGGAAGGTGGGGCTTTTTTTTCAACGGATGGACAAATCCCCAACGGCCCATGTTTCCGCATGCTCGGTCAGGTATGGTCGCCGGGATTCTTCGACAACCTGAAGCGCGTAGATGACAACGAAGGAACAAAGTACGTTCGAGGCAGGGAGATAGTGACGGAGTTTCCGCCGCGGCTGGATATTTCAATAACGATCCACGATTTTCCGTGCTCGTTTCAGTTAAGAGAAAAAGTGTTCGGACCTTGGCTCACGAAAGAAGATGTCGGCAAATTGAGATTAAGGCTTTACTGGAAACGCGGAGTGGAATTGCGCCGCACGCTGTGGGTTGCGGAACCGAAGCTGCTCATTCGGACGATCCAACCGAACATCAAACCGGAAGCGAATGACTTGCCGGAGCGCTACGAATGGAATATCACTTTCGCCCTGCCGAGCGACGGAGTCCCGATTGAAGACAGCCTCGTGCTGATGCTCGAAGCAGCGGACGGAACCGTAGCTGCACGGACTTCCGCGCGGCTTTAGGCCACTCGAGGAGCAGTTCGTGAAATCATGAGCGGACGAAAACTTTTCTGGGCGGTGTTGCTCCTCGCGGTGATAGGCCTGGCGTTGGTTACGCGATGGCTTTTGCACGATGGATTGAGCGCGCGAGCCACGCCTTCGCGGCTGGAGTCGTTCCTGGCGCGCAAGTTGCGGCATTTGTCCATTCCGTTCGGCGCGCGCGAAACCGCGAATCCCGTCGCGGACTCCGTCGAAGTGCAGCGCGATGCGCGGCTGCACTTTGCAGATCACTGCGCGTCCTGCCACGGCAACGATGGGAGCGGCAATACGCCGATGGGCCGCGGGTTGTATCCGAAGCCGCCGGATTTGCGAACGGATCGCACGCAGAAGTTGAGCGACGGCGAGCTTTTCTGGATTATTGAGAGCGGCGTGCGATTTACGGGCATGCCTGCGTTCGGTGGAGAGGCCGAACATGGAACTAATGAAGACAGTTGGAAGCTAGTGCGGTTTATACGGCATCTGCCGCGGCTGACTCCGGAAGAACGGCTGGAGATGGAGCGATACAATCCGAAGGGGCCGGAAGACCGCGCGGAAGAGCAGAAGGAAGAAGAATTTCTGAAGGGGGGAACCCCGCAGCCCGCGGGCGGGGCGGAGCACCATCATCATTAGGGGCTTTTTTTGCGAGATGAGAAAACAACAAAGAATGTTGAACTTCGTGGCGGTTGCGGCTGAGCTCGCAATTCTATTGAGCTTCGGCAGCAGTATCGTTCGGGGAGCGCAAACAAAGGGAAGTTTGATCACGGGGTCTCTCTATCGAATCCATAGTGGATTTTTGGAAGTGAAGACCGGGGAAAAAAGCGTCTCGGTAGTTAAAGTGGATTCCGGAACCGTATATTGGAACGGAAAAACCGACAAGGCGGCCTCCGCGAAGGATTTGATCCCAGGAGACGAGCTGGCGATTGAAACGGTGGAAAAGAAGGGTTTGCCCGTCGCGCAAAAAGTGAGATTTTTACATCGGTTCAGCCAAGTCGCTAAAGGCGCAGGCGGCAGGAATTCAGATTGAGGATTGGGCAGTGCATTAAGATGGAGGCGGGTATGAAGGTTCGAGTCGCTGCAGTTTTATTTGTACTGATATTCGCAGTGGCCGCGTTTGCGCACGGCGACAAAGTGCACGTGATGGGAACGCTCGAAAAAGTGGGCGCGGACTCGGTCTCCGTTAAAACTGCAGATGGAAAATCCGTGGAAGTGAAGCTGGCGGCGACGACGGTGTATATATTCCGCGATGGAAAAACAAAAGAGGGCACGCCCGCGAAGGTCACGGACCTGGCCGTGGGGCAGAGAGTGATTATTCACGCGACGCCGAAGGGAAAAGATTTGATCGCGGATGAAGTGAAGTTTGCGGCGGCGGGCGCGGCAACGGTTGCGAAGCCGGCGACGCTCTAGATTTTGTTGCGTTACGCCACTTCCTTATGTCACTTCCCTATGTCACGACGTGACAAGAGTAGGTTTTTAGAACGAGCCACAGCTCGCGGCCAGGATGCAGGTCCAGGGCGCGGGCCGCGCTAAGGGTGACATGAACATCGAAGACCGCGCCCGCCTCAACTTTGCAAACCATCGTGGCGCTGCGCTGCTCGACGGACTTCAAGGTGCCTTGCAAAATGTTGCGTGCGCTCAGGCCGACCGGCCGTTCGAGCGCAAGCAGAATATCGCCCGCGCGAATGGCGATTCGCACGGAGTCACCCGATTTGGCGAAGCCAAGCGGGACTTCAATGACGGTGGACGAGCCGTCGAGACTGACGCGCATGACACCATCTTCGAGACGGACGTCCTTAACGGTGCCCGCAAGCAGATTTTCAAATCCTGACGCGAGCGCGAGACGCTGATTGCGCGGGGCGTCCAGAACTTCGCGCGGAGATCCCTGCCTAATAATTTTCCCGTCATCTATTGCAACGACGCGCTCGCCCAGTGCGTCTACTTCCGCGCGGTCGTGCGTGACGTACAGGATGGGGATGCGGTTTGCTTCGTTCCACGCACGCAAATCCGCGAAGATGGAATTCTTCAGGTCGGCGTCGAGGCCGGAGAGCGGCTCATCGAGAAGCAAGACGCGCGGCTGCGTGACGAGAGAGCGCGCGAGAGCGACGCGCTGCGCTTCGCCACCGGAGAGTTCGGCGGGTTTGCGCGAAGCGAGAGTTTCCACGCGGAATAGTTTCAGGATTTTCTGTGCTGCGTTCGCGCTATCCGCGGTGGGCAAATCGGAGAGACCGTACTCTACGTTTTGTTGCGCGGTGAGATGAGGAAAGAGCGCGGGAGATTGGAAGAGATAACCGAGGTGGCGTTTTTGCGCGGGGACGTTGATGTGAGTTGCGCTGTCAAAGAGTAAATCTTCTGAGATGGTGACGCGGCCTTCGTCGGGAGTAATTAGGCCGGCGATGCAATCGAGCAGAGTGGATTTTCCGGCGCCCGATGGGCCGAAAAGAATTGTGATTCCGGGCGGAATCCAAAAATCAACATCTAGTTGAAAAATGGAAGAGGAAGCGTCCGTGCGCTTGAGATGCGTACGGACGGAGAGATTTGGCTGGGTTAGTTCGACAGCCATCGCACACCGACGCGGCGGTTGAGACCGTAGACGAGAGCAAGGAGGACGAAAGAGATTGCTAAGAGGATGACGGCGAGTTGATTTGCTGCAGCGTATTCGATGGATTGAACGTGATCGTAAATGGCGATGGAGACGGTGCGCGTGACTCCTAGCAGGTTGCCGCCGACCATGAGGACTACGCCAAATTCGCCGAGCGTGTGTGCGAAGGTGAGAACGACGGCGGTGATTACGCCCGGAAGAGAGAGTGGAAGGATGATTTTGCGGAATGTGCGGCCCTTCCCTGCTCCGAGGACGCGAGAGGCATCGAGGAGTTTGGGATCAATTTTCTCGAAGGACGCAATGAGCGGCTGGACGCAGAACGGAAGACTGTAGAAAACGCTTGCAATGACGAGGCCGGTAAACGTGAAAGCGAGCGTGTGGCCAAATAGGGCGAGCCAAAGTTTACCAAGCGGCCCACGCGGACCCATAGCAATCAAGAAATAGAAACCGAGCACCGTAGGCGGTAGAACTAGCGGAAGAGCGACGACGGCTTCGAGAAGGAACTTGCCAGGCCAACGCGAATACGCAAGCCAATAGGCCAGAGGAGCGGCAACTACGATGAGAATCGCGGTGACGAAGAAGGCGAGTCGGAAGGAGAGTAGAAGCTCTGTCATGGCAGTGGTGTCTCGCTTATTGCGACACGGGATCTAACTTTGCTGCCGAGTGTGTGAAGCCGAATTTTTCGAGAACGGATTGGGCGGGCGCCGTTTTTATGTAAGCAAGAAATGCGAGCGATGCGTCCCTGTTGCTGGAATTTTTCAGGACCACCGCAGATTGCACCAGAGGCGAGTATTGCTGCTGCGGGACTTGCCAGACGTGGCCGGCGCCGAATGTGGGTGCGAGAACCCAAGAATACGCAATGATGCCGATTTGCGCGTTGCCGGATTGGACGAACTGCGCGGCTTGGGAGATATTTTCTCCGAAAACGAGTTTGTCTTTGACTTGATCGTAGTAGCCGGATTTTTTGAGCGCCTCGAGGGCAGCGCGGCCGTAGGGGGCGTGGCTGGGATTGGCCACAGCGATTTTTTGGACGGAAGGATCTAGAAGAGATTTCCAGCCGGATTTGGAAGGGTCGGCTTTGGCATCTTCACGCGACCAGAGGACGATTCGGCCGACGGCGTATGGGTAGGTTGAGCCAGGAACAATGAGGCCAGTTTCCTCGAGTGTACGCGGATAGTCGCTGTCGGCGGAGAAGAAGAGATCGAAGGGGGCGCCGTTTTGGATTTGGGCGAAGAAGTTGCCGCTGGAGCCGAAGGTCAGGCTAACTTTTGTGCCGGATTGTTTTTCGTAGGCGGCAGCGATTTCGGTTAGGGCGAATTTTAGATCGGCGGCGGCGGCGATTTTGATTTCTGGTTGCTGAGAGAAGGAAAGAAGAGGAAAGGATAACGCAGAGACGCAGAGTGCGCAGAGGATGCGCAGAGAAGAGGCGAGCCGAAGGAGAAGAATGCGCGCGAATTTTTTGGAGCGGTTGTGCATGAACGATTTTCTCAGACGCGGAGGATCATGACTTCGGTGGATTTGATTAGAGCGGCGGCACGTTCACCGGTTTTGAGACGCAGTTCTTTGGCAGCGTCCGCGGTGATGAGGGACGTGATGTGCTGCTCGCCGATGCGAAGAGTGACTTGGGCGAGGAGGCCGCTGAATTTTACTTCGACGATGCGGCCGATGAGTTGATTGCGTCCGGAGATTTTGCGAAAGGTGCCACGGCGCGAACCGATTTCGCCGCGATCGAGTTTTTGCGGAATCAGGCGATCAATTTCGGATTCGGGGACGCGATGGTGGCCGCCGGGAGTCTTGGCGGTTTTGAGTTTGCCACGGTAAATCCATTGCTTGAGAGTGGGATAGCTGATGCCGAGGATGTTTGCCGCTTCGCGCGGGGCGAGGAGACGTTGCATGGATTCACCTAGGAAACGATTATGGATGATTTTATTGGATGAAGCAATACGGATTTAGGCGGTTCGGAAAGAAATTTACACGGAGGACACGGGGAGCGCAGAGCACACAGAGAAGAGCTGAATTTGTGCTTCATGCGGGTTTGGGCGGCGGGCTTAGGTTGAGGTCCTTCGGCACCCCTCGTCGGGTAGCCTCAGGATGACGACATGAAAACAGAAGCCCGAGGCGGGCACCGGGTGTAGCCTCACTCGAACAAGGACACGATATATCGTGCCCCTACGGTGCTAATTCCTTAATGGTTTGCCGGTTTTTAGGGTGTGGGCGATGCGGGCTTGTGTGAGTCTTTCGCCGCAGAGGGAGACGAAGGCTTCGCGCTCGAGATCGAGGACGTATTGTTCGCTGACGAGCTGGGGTGAGGTGAGCGGGCCGCCGGCGAGAATGTTTGCGAGCTTGCGGGCGACTACGGCGTCGTGTTCGGAAGCATAACCACCGCGGACCATCATGTGGATGAAGAGTTTTGCACCGGAGAGGAACTGTTCGCCGAGAACTTTGATTTGGGTGGATTGCGCGCCTTCTTGCGGAGTTGCGGCGGCGGGTTTCCAGCCGGAGCGAAAGAGAGCGAGAGCGGTTTCTTTGGCGTCGGCGACCAGGCGCTGGGAATTCATGGAGTAGAGATCTTCGCGGCGGAGATAGCCGAGATCGCGAGACTCTTCGGCGCTGGTGCCGACTTTGGCGAGGGCAACGTTTTCGAAGACGGGTTTTAAGGCGTGGAAGAGGTCGAGGTCTTCTCCACCTGCGGCATGCTCGTTGGCGCGGATGAGCATTTCCTTGGAGCCGCCACCGCCGGGAATTAAGCCGACTCCTGTTTCTACCAGGCCGATGTACGCTTCGGCTGCGGCGTGAATTCTTGCGGCGTGAAGGCTGACTTCGCAACCGCCGCCGAGGGCCATGCCTTGCGGCGCAGCGACAACTGGTTTGCGGGCGTACTTAATGGCGAGATTGATGTTTTGAAATTGCTTCACAGCCATGTGGAGCTCGTCCCATTCCTGTTCTTGGGCGGCGACGAGGACGAGCATGAGATTTGCGCCAACGGAAAAATTTATGGCTTGGTTGCCGATGACCATGGCGTCGAAATCTGTTTCGAGGCGTTTGAGGCCTTTGTGAATCATGGCGATGAGGTCTGCGCCGATGGCGTTCATCTTGGCGTGAAATTCGCAGCAGACCACACCGTCGCCCAGATCAATCAGGCTTGCGCCGGAATTGCGCTCTACTTCTTTGCCGTCGTCTTTTAGGGATTTGAGGATGCTGATGCCGCGCGGCTCTTCGACTTTTTTGGAAGCGCCGGTCGCGAGATCGAAGACGGTAGTAGTTCCCTTCTCCGATTCGTAGAAACCTTTGCGGCCGCTGGCCACAACTTTTTCGATGACGGCGGGGACGGGGCGATTTTCTTTTTTGAGTTGAGCGGCGAAATTTTGCACGCCGAGGGCGTCCACGATTTCGAAGGGGCCAAGTTCCCAACCGAAGCCCCAGCGCATGGCGCGATCCACCTCCGGGATGTTGTCCGAGATTTCCGGAACGCGGCGCGCGGCGTAAGAGCAGGTTTCGGAAAGCGCGCCCCAAAGGAATTGCTGGGCCTTGTCACCGGCCTGGCCCGCGAGAACTGGACCGACGAGAGAGCGAAGGCGTTCGCGCGTGTCTTCGATGGCTTTGCCGGCTTCGAGCGAGGCGAATTTTGCTTTTTGGCTGGGGCGATATTCGAAGGTGTTCACGTCGAGGGTGAGGATTTCTTTTTCGCCTTCGCCTTTTACTTTTTTGTAGAAACCCTGACCGGTTTTGTCGCCGAGCATGTTGCGCTTGGTCATTTCTTCGATGAGCGGCGGAACTTTGTAGAATTCGCGTGACTCGTCGTTGGGCGCGGTTTCGTAGATATTTTTTACGACGTGGACGAGGACGTCGAGGCCGACGATGTCGGCAGTGCGGAACGTTGCGGATTTGGGCCAGCCGACGGCAGGGCCGGTGCAGGCGTCAATTTCTTCGACGGTCATGCCAAGCGATTGCATAAGGCGAAGCGCGTTCAGCATGGAAAATGTTCCGATGCGATTGGCGATGAAATTCGGCGTGTCCTTGGCAGGGACAACACCTTTGCCGAGGCGGTGATCGCAAAATTCGGAGAGTGAGGTCAGAATGTCCGGCAGCGTCTTTGGACCGGGGATAACTTCGACCAACTTTAGGTAGCGGGGCGGGTTAAAGAAGTGTGTACCGGCCCAGTGCTGCTGGAACTCCTCGGGCATGCCTTCGGCAATGAGGTGGACGGGGAGGCCGCTGGTGTTGGTGGTGACGATGGCGCCGGGCCTGCGGAATTGTGCGACGCGAGCAAGGAGCTTGCGCTTGATTTCCAGATTTTCCGCGACGACTTCAATGATCCAGTCGGCTTCTGCTACGCGTGAGAGATCGTCTTCAAAATTGCCGATGGAAATTTTTTCGGCGAGCGAAGGAGTGAAAAACGCGGCGGGGCGGGATTTCTTGGCGACATCGAGGCCGGCGCGCACGATTTTGTTGCGATCAGCGGGAGAAGCGTCCGGCTTCAAATCGGGCGGAACGATATCGAGGAGGATGCACGGCAGGCCAGCGTTTGCGAAGTGCGCAGCGATGCGTGCACCCATAGTGCCCGCGCCTAGGACGACTGCTTTTTGAATCGAACGAGTCATGGAGGGCCTTTTTGCAACGATGTGTGCGAACGGACAGGTTACAAAACCAGCATCGCGCGGTCAAACGGGAGGCGCGGGAATCGACATAGATTTAGAATGGGACTGAGATGATCGAAGGAAAAGTACACAACGCGCTGGACTGGCTGCGCACGGCGAAAGACAAGTTTCGCGCGTTCGCTTACGGCGAAGGGCGCGTGCGCGGAGAGCGGCCTCGGGTGGGTCTCGCGTTGGCAGGCGGATTTGCGCGCGGGATTGCACACATCGGCGTGATTCGCGTGTTGCGCGAGGCGGGGATTCCCATTGATTGCGTTGCTGGAACGAGTGTGGGCGCGCTGATTGGAGTGGCGTATTGCGCGGGGGCTACACCGGAAGAGATGCAAGCGGCGGGGCAGACGACCAGTTTTGCGGACTTTGGGCGATGGACGCCATCTTGGTTGGGGCTGGCGACGAACCAACGGCTGGAGAAATATTTGGCGCGGTTTACGGCAGTGAAGACATTTGAAGAGTTGAAGACACCGCTGGCGATCAGCACGAGCGATATCAATGAAGGCGTGAGCGTGTTTTATACCAGCGGGCCAATCGCGCCGCCGTTGCGGGCTTCTTGCGCTTATCCAGCGCTATTTGTGCCGATTCAGTATGACGGGCGAACGCTTGTGGATGGATTCTTGACTTCGCCGGTGCCGGTGGAAGGCGCGCTATTGCTCGGCGCGGATATTGTGATTGCAGTGTATTTGGAAGCGGGCAGCAATGGAACTCCGCGCACGGCGGCGGAAGTGATCAGCCGGTCGTTCAATATCATTCAGCGCCATACGGATCTAGAGTGGAGGCAGCAAGCGGATGTGATTATCGAACCGGACGTGCATCCGTTTGGGTGGGATGACTTTACGAAAACGCCGGATTTGGTGAGAGCGGGGGAAGAGGCGACGATCAAGTTGCTGCCGGAGATTCGGGCGTTGGTGAATGGAGAGAAAAAAGACTCGGCGGCGTGAGTCGAAGAAAGAGGCGGCTCGAATGAGCCGCCTCTTTTTATTTTAGGCCTGACACAAAGAAGGGCCGCTTCAGTCCCTCGGCTTCGCTCGGGATAAAAAGCAGCCCCCACAACGAGCGGAACAAAAGTTATTGTGGGAGAAGGACGGTATCCACGACGTGGATGACGCCATTGGATTGGAAGACATTGGCGATGGTCACGTTTGAAACGCCGCCCTTTTCGTCCTTGATGGTGATGCCGTCCTTGCCGTTGGCCATAATCCAGAGCTTACCGCCGCTGACGGTTTTCAGTTCGGCTGTGCCGTGGCCGGCTTTGATTTGCTTTTGAAGATCCTGCGCGGAGAGACGGCCGGCGACTACGTGATAGGTGAGAACCTTCGTGAGCGTGTCCTTATTTTCCGGCTTGAGAAGAGTGTCCACGGTGCCTGCAGGCAGTTTGGAGAAAGCGTCATTCGTTGGGGCGAAAACGGTGAAGGGTCCCGCGCTCTTTAGAGTTTCCACCAGGCCTGCGGCTTTGACGGCTGCGACTAGGGTGGTGTGGTCCTTGGAGTTGACAGCGTTGTCCACGATGTCTTTTGTTGGATACATTGCGGCACCGCCGACCATCGGATCTTTGTCCATCATGCCCTGTGCTGAGCAAACTGCCGCGCTGGCAAAACCGAATGTCATAAAAGCGAGAACTGCGAAGAGCTTTTTCATTTTCGTAGGTTCCTTTTCCTCAGTTTTGTTTGTGGGAATGTTCCCCGGTTGGATATACGGAGTGCGGGGGAGGGCGGATGAATGTGGAGCGGAAAAACTGAGGAAATTAGAGTTTCGGAAAAAAGATGGACTCAAGGTCATCCGATTCTTGCGGACTAACGTAGGTGAGTGTCCGGAGGGTTGAAGTAGTAGTTGATTGGGGACCGAAGTGTGTCTTACATCACAAAAGCGGCCCCTACAACAGCAAGAGAAAGCCTAGAGCGATTTGACTTCGACTTGAACGGGCTGGCCTTCGCCTTTGCCGCGCTGGGTGAGCCAGGCAGCGAGACCTTCGGCAAAGCGTTCGGGACTTAGCCGGTAACTGGCTTCGATGCGGCCGTCTGCGACGGGGAGCGTGTCATCGAAATCGGCGGAGTTGGTGAAATTGCGCATGCAAAATTGGTCGAGCCAATCCATCGGGCAAGGCTTTCGTTCGCCACGAATGAGGATTTCGACAGAGAACTTTTGGGCGTACATGCGTCTATTTTAGCATCTTGACGCGCGCAACCTGCGAGCGGTGGTGGCATCTCATAGACTGATTCGGAGAAGGTGAAAAGCGATGCGAATTCGAGTTTACGCGGCGGCAGCACTGATGTTGATTGCGGGAGGACGCGCAGCGACGTTTGCACAGGCGCCGGCGAGCAAGAAGCTTCCGCAGCCAACTGTGAGAAAAGATTTGTACCCGGAAAACGCCGACGCCAAGGCGGAGATTTCCGAGGCGCTGAAACTTGCCTCAAGGACCGGCCGACGCGTGATGCTGGTCTTCGGCGGAAACTGGTGCTACGACTGCCACGTGCTGGACGCTGCGTTTCATAACGCAGAGATTGCGCCGACAGTGAACAAGAATTACGTGGTGGTCCACGTAAATATAGGCACGTACGACAAGAACCTGGATCTTGCAGAAAAGTATGACATTCCGCTGAAAAAGGGAGTGCCGGCGGCGGCGATATTGAAGAGCGACGGGACGTTGGTGGTCAGCCAAAAGAATCAGGAGTTCGAGAAGGCGCGGTCGATGACGACGGAGGACGTGCTTGCGTTCTTGAACAAGTGGAAGCCGCAGAGAAGCAGCAAATAGTGCAAGGAATCAGAGGATGGATTCGATTTCGGGGTCTATGGCGACGTGGGTGGCGGGAAAACCGTTGATCGAGTGAGGCTGGACACCAGATTCCTCGGTGAAGAGGAAGAAACGGCCGATGTGGTAGTCCTCTTCGAAGCTGGAAAAGAGGCGTTCCGCCTCTTCGACTGAAAAACCAAACTTGGAAATGGCAACGGGATCACCGAAGGCATGGACCAGCTTGCGGTAGCGATCCGTGAGTTCTTGTAAAGACATGAAGGGCGCGCGACGGGTGGCTTCAGCGGTCATGGGAAGCACCTTTGGTTCAGTCTAGCGCCAACGGGGGAGGAAGCAAAGAAAGAAGAGCGGCGGTGGCGGTTCAGTTTGAATTTCAACTCTTTGTGTCACGATTCAAGAAATTCAAACTAAACCACTATCACCAGTACCAGAGTGGCGGGGTGGGTAGTGCAAGGTTTGGCTGGGGCGGCGGGATTCGATAGACTTAGGGACGAGATTTTGGAATATCGGAGGAATGAAAATGAGTATCGCAGTCGGACAAATGGCGCCGGATTTTACGCTGCAGAATCAGGACAAACAGGAAGTGAAACTTTCGGATTTTGCGGGGAAGAAAAATGTGGTGATTGTATTTTATCCCCTGGACTGGAGCCCGGTTTGCACGAACGAGCATGCGTGCTTTGTGAACGATATGCGTTCGTTCGATACGCTTGATGCGGAAGTGCTGGGTGTCAGCGTGGACAGCGTTTGGTCGCACAAAGCGTATGCGGAAAAGATGGGGATCAAGTACTCGCTGCTGGCGGATTTTCAGCCGCGCGGGGCGATGGCGGAAAAGTACGGCGTGTTTTTGGCGGACAAAGGAATTACGGGGCGGGCGATTGTGATTGTGAACAAGGCCAGGAAGATTGCGTGGATCAAGAATTATGATATTCCGGTGGTGCCGGACTTGAAGGAAGTGGCTGCGGCGCTGCAGCAGGTGAAAGCGGCAACGGCTTAAGGCACACCAAGAAAAGACGGAATCAAGACTCATTGATCTTGCCGAGATGGGGCGCAACATGTTGTGCCCCTACGGTTGAGTGGCAAGAGAGGCGAGGAGGGTTGGCGAGAGAAGCCAGAGCGCGAGGACTAGAATTCCACCGGCAATGAGGTGCGCGCGGAGCGGGTTTGGCCGGATTGCGGCGTAGGCTGCGGCTAGCGCGGGAATGAATACCAGCCAGATGACAAGGCCCATTTCGATGTGCTCGGCCCAAGATCCGGGAAGAAATTGGGCGAGCCAATCCAAATGAAGTGAATCCACTACGCCCGGGATTGCTACGAGCAGGCTGAGCGTGACGTTCACAAGAAGAAAAATTGCGAAACGATCGTGGTCATTCAGTGGCGAAGATTGAGGTTTGTCCGGCGGAGCGAATGGCTCGCGCTCGGGCGGGAGAATTTTCATCCAGCCGAGCGCGAGTGGCAAAGCGGCCCCGAGCAGCAGAGCCATCAGCAGGAGAACCGCGACGCGCGGGTTTAGATGGCCAAACGAAGGAAGAAGATCGTGCACGGTTCAGTTTCGTTCGCGTTTATTTTGCGGCAAAGTCGTTGCGGGCAACGACGCCGCCCTTCATGACGAATTTGACGCTTTCGAGGGCGCGGACGTTTTCCAGCGGATTGCCTTCCACCGCAATGACATCCGCGAAATAGCCGGCTTCGATCGAACCCGCCTTTTTTGACGAGCCGAGCAGATCGGCTGCATTGATTGTGGAGGCTTGAATCGCGTCGAGCGGCTTCATGCCCCATTCGATCATTTTGGCGAATTGTTTTGCGTTGTCACCATGTGGGTAAACGCCGGAGTCCGTGCCGAATGCGATCTTTGCGCCAGCTTGAAATGCTCTGCGGAAATTTTCGCGCTGGAGGCGGCCGATCTTTTTTTCTTTTTCGATGGATTCGGGCAGCATGCCTGCCTTTTCGCCTTCCTGCAAAATGTAATCGTCATTATAAATATCAAAGACGAGATAGGTGCCGTGCTGTTTGGCGAGGGCGATGCCTTCGTCGTCAATCAAACTGGAATGCTCGATGGAATCAATGCCGGCGCGAATGGCGTCCTTGATGGACTGCGTACCGTGTGCGTGGGCGGCTACTTTGCGGCCGAGTTTGTGGGCTTCTTCGGCGATGGCAGTCATTTCTTCGAGTGTGTATTGCGGCGTGCCGGGCTGATCGCCTCTGCTGAGGACGCCCCCGGAGGCGCAGATCTTGATGACGTCAGCGCCATATTTGATTACTTCCCGAACCTTGGCGCGCGCGGCCCAGGGACCGTCGGCCACGCCACTCGCGACGTGATGAAATTCGAATGGGAGAAGATTGTCATCGCAATGGCCGCCGGTAATGCCGAGAGGAGGTCCGGAGACGAGCATACGGGGACCCAAGATTTCGCCATTGTTGATGCCATCGCGAACAGCGACGTCGGCAAAGCCGTCGGCGCCAACGTTGCGAATCGTGGTGAATCCGGCGAGTAGAGTGAGGCGGGCATTCCTGGCGCCCTTAACGGCACTACGCGGAATGGAAACGCCCAAGCCTTGATAACCGGAGTCTGAGGGATCGGCGGTAATGTGGGTGTGAACGTCCATCAGACCGGGAAGACAGGTGGCGTGCGCGAGATCAATTGTGCCTTCTGGGAGTGAGGAGCCAGAAGTGGCCACGGAAGTGATGATGCCGTCTGCGTCAAACGAAATGAGTTGATTTTCCAGCAGACGGCCAGAGCGAACGTCCAGCAACTTGCCACAACGAATCGCGCCACTCCTGCCCGGAGCGGCTTGCGACATTCCAGCAAACGTAAGAGCAAGGACAAGAGCGAACAGAATTTTGCGCATGAATCTCCCTCTGGGATTAGGAAAAAAGTGCGAAGGAAGGATAACGCGAGAGTAGAGCCGGCGTCACTTGGAAGGTTGAGGGCTCGGAACGGGCGGTGGAACAGTATTTGAAAAGTAGCGAACGAGAAGCACGAGTTGCCAGCGCTGTTCTTCGGTGAGTTTCTTTTTGTAGGAAGGCATGGGCTTGTGGCCTTCGGAGATGACGTAGAAAAGCTCGCCGTCTGTGACGGTGCTGAGGTGCGGGGCGTCGGTTAGCATCGCTGGGCGCGGGTCGTACATTTTTGCTTGCGGGCCATTTCCCTTCCCTGTTTCGCCGTGGCACTCAGAGCATTTGTCGAGGTAGACGGGCAGGATGGCTTTCGCGGCAGTGGACGGATCCATGGATAAGGGATTCTTCACCTGCTTGGCCGCTTCCGGAACGCTCCAGAAGTTGCGAATGAAGGCGGTGTACGCAAAATATGCGGCGAGAGCAAAAAGTACGATAAGAAGAATGGCTGCGGTGCGCGAAGATTGGGACTGTTTTTGCGGGGGCATCTAATAAATTTTCACACACATTGCGGGAAGGCTGCACGCGGCGATTCGGGGACAGGAGCGGAAAGTCAACCAGAAGAGTTCGCCGTTGAGGATGAGGAAGGCTGTGCCACAAATGACTTTACTCTAGCCGGAAGGTCAGGCGGCGCCGCGGTAAATAAGCCAGAGGAGTTCGACGTTCAGGACGATGATGGCGACGGCAACGACCCACGCCAAAACGGAAGTAAATCGCGAGTTGGCGAACTCTCCCATGCGGCGCTTGTCGCTTGTGAATTGCACCAGCGGAATGACGGCAAAGGGTAGCTGGAAGCTCAATACGACCTGACTGAGAATAAGCAGAGCCGTGACCTTGGATTCCCCGGCGATGGCGATAACGATGACTGCAGGGATGATGGCGATGGAACGGGTGATGAGACGGCGCAGCCATGGTCTTAGACGGATATTGAGGAAGCCCTCCATCACGATCTGACCAGCGAGCGTGCCAGTGAGCGTGGAGTTCTGGCCAGAGGCGAGCAGCGCGCAGGCGAAGAGAGCACTGGCAAAACTAGCGCCGAGGACCGGCGTTAGCAGTTTGTAGGCTTCGGAGATTTCCGCGACTTCGTGCATGCCGCGGGAGTGGAACGCAGCGGCGCCGAGGATCAGAATTGCTGCGTTGATGAAGAGAGCAAAGCCGAGGGCGAGCGTTGAATCAAGAACGGCGTAACGGAGCGCTTCCTTTTTATGCTTTGGCTCAGTGCCAAAGGCACGAGTCTGCACGATGCTGGAATGCAGGTAGAGATTGTGCGGCATCACTGTCGCGCCCAGGATTCCGATGGCGATGTAGAGCATTTCGCGATTGCGGAGAATTTCCGCGCGGGGAATGAAGCCGAGGGCAGCTTCGCGCCATAGCGGTTGTGCAAAAAAGATTTCGTACGCGAAACAGCCAGCGATGCTGACGATCAGGGTGATGACAAAGGCCTCGAGGAGGCGAAACCCGCGGCCCTGCAGAACCAGAACGATCAAAACGTCCAGAGCCGTAATCAACACACCGGCAAGCAGGGGCAATCCAAACAGGAGCTTAAGCGCGATGGCGGAACCCAAAACTTCTGCCAAGTCGCAGGCGGCAATGGCGATTTCGCAGACTATCCAGAGACCAATAGCGACAGGGCGCGAGTAGGATTCGCGGCAGGCTTGCGCGAGGTCGCGTCCGCTGACGATGCCGAGCTTGGCGGAGAGCGCTTGGAGCAACATTGCCATCAAGTTGCTCATCAGGATGACGCTGAGCAAGGTGTAGCCGAATTTGGAGCCTCCGCCTAAGTCCGTGGCCCAGTTGCCCGGGTCCATGTAACCGACGGCTACGAGATAGCCGGGGCCGGCGAAGGCGAAGACTTTGCGTAGCCAAGAAGCCGTAGAGGGAACGGGAATGCTGCGATGGGATTCGGGGAGCGAAGGAGAGCCCGCGAGGGGCGCCCGCGGGATTTCGGCAGCATCTAGGATTGGGTTGTAGGAGCGCGCCATACCTTAGTTAACTATGGTGAATACTCATACGAAACTACATTTAATAGCTTCGGATGTCAATGGGACTCTGGCCTTTTGTGCTGCCCGTAAACGAGGGCGGGGCCAAGTGCGGGCCTGGGGCGGCGGCAGGGCTTTATCGAGTGTGGTACCTTGAGGAAGCAACTACGGAGACGCGACGATGAGTGAGCAGCAGCCACCACAGCAAGGGCAGATGCAGATCAAGGCCGATGAGAAGGAATTGCAGGGCGTGTACAGCAATCTGATGATGATTCATCACAATGTGGAGGAGTTCACGCTGAACTTCATTTACATTTTTCCGAACGGAGCGCAGGGAAAACTCCTGAGCAGCGTGATTGTGAGTCCTGGGCACGCGAAGCGGATTTGGCGGGCGCTGGGCGAAAATATTTCGCGGTATGAGGCACAGTTTGGGCCAATCAAGGAGTTGCCGGAAGGCAGCGGGCCGACACCAAACGTGGGATTCGTGCAGTAGGAGTAGCGCTTCTGGCAAAGAGGGTTGGCGCGTGGTTGTGCAGTTCGCGGCGAGCCATGGTAGAATTTTTGAGTTGCTTTGGAGTATTTGCCACGTTGTAGGGAACGATGGGCCTGTAGCTCAGGAGTCTGTTGTTGATTCTGCGTTGCTTAGGTCCATTTTCAGGCCCTTCAAACCCGCCTTCTTGTACACAAAATGTACACAACATCGCCACGACGAACGCGCCACATTACTTCAGAGTTGTTCGTAATCCAGGAGCAATCCGGAAATCACGTTCCACAAGCCCGGCTCACGCAGCAAAATCTGTTTGCCGCGCGTCATGTCATACCGGCCGTGGAGTAAGAAGCAAAAACAGGACTGCTCGTGCGAGTGCTGCGGCAGTCTGAGGTCGGGAGGATACGTCACTTCCGTCAGTCTGATGCCGGCCGCATCGCGCACCCGGAGCAGATTGGCTTGCCAGCAGCCGTTGGGGCAGGATGACTCGGCTTTACAATCCGTGCGCGGCATCGAGGTATTCTGCAAAATGCCATCCTCCTATCTGTAAGACGCAAGCTTCGGTCGTCTGTGAGCTTTCGCCCTGCTCAGCAGAGTGCATCAGATTCGCGGTCTGGACCTACCGTTCTCCGGGAGTTGCCAACACCTTCGTGGTGAATTCAATGTCTTCCCCCTCCGGGGCTGTAAACACAAGAAGCGTTTCTAAGATTTGACCTGGCTTGAACACTTCGGCTGGGATTGGAATGGTATTGAACTCTCGTCCTGCGGGTGTCGTCACGCAGGTACGCGCGTGGGCATTTGCCAAGGAGATGTTTTGCGAGAGGTCTACTACCAATGAGATCGGTGCGCGGATGGGTTCACTCGATATATTTCTCAGAGTTACAATGGATTCAAATCGGTGCTCTTGATAGTTGAACCGAAGGCCCCCGCGCGTTACAGCCACTGCGTTTGTCACATCCTTGGCAGGTATCACCTTCGGAAGGAGCCCCAAACCGCACCCAAACGACTGTAGAGCATTCATCGTCCGCGAACCATTTTTCAGCATCTTCTCCGTAGCATTTCAGGTCGAGATATAGCAGTTGGTGCTTACGCACCAATTCGATGGCCGCGCGCGCCATTTCTCGGTGATTGAGCTGGCCACAGGCCGCGGCAATGCCCATTTGCGGCCAGGGGTCCTCGGGCATATTGATTTTCTTTACGACTCAAAAGTCTGATCGGGTCAGTCATTGATTCGTGCTAACCTTGAAACCGTGCGGGCGTGGCGGAATCGGCAGACGCATCGGACTTAAGCGAAAACTTGAGTGCTCGCCGGGATCCCTCAAGACCTACCGCGTGACGGTCGACGGCGAAGTTGGGCGCGTCGACGTTCCGCTCGCACTTGCTGTCCAAAGCGAGTGACGTGTGACTGAGACCGCACGCTCAACGCTGCTCTCAAGCGCCGCGAATGCAGCGCTCATGTTCCCGTTGTTGAGTTCTGCGCAGATTGCACGGATTGCTTCGCACGGAGTGATTCGTCCGATCACCCGCGGCGAAGTGTTGATCGAGGGCGGCCAAACCAACGTGCCGTTCTTTGTACTGAAATCTGGTGAGATCGAGGTCATTCGCCCATCGGCACTGGACGAGATTCTGGTCGCGATTGTCGGGCCGGCTCAGTTCACCGGTGACATCAGCATGATCCTCGGTCGCCCCGCGCAGATGCGCCTCCGTGTGAGGGACTCTGGCGAAGTCGTCCAACTGACACGCGACCAGATGCACGCCCTCATTCAAACTGACGCCGAGATCAGCGAAGTGCTGATGAGAGCGTTGATCCATCGACGAGTCGCGGTGGTTGCGCAGGGGATTGGCGACGTGCTGCTCATCGGTTCCGTCGGGTCCGGGGCAACGCTACGAATCAAACAATTCCTAACGCGCAATGGCCACCCCTTCAAGTACCTCGATCTTGACCGGGACGCCGATGTACGGCAATTGCTCGATCGCTTTCACCTGGAGCCGGCGGAGATACCTGTCGTGATTTGCCGCGGCGAGGCGGCGCTGAAGAATCCCAGCAATCAGGAGATCGCCGACCGCCTCGGCTTCAATAAGGGGATCGATCACATACACCGGCGCGATGTCGTCATCGTCGGCGCCGGACCGGCGGGTCTTGCGGCCGCCGTTTACGCGGCTTCCGAGGGACTCGATGTGCTGGTTGTCGAGGCGAGCTCGCCTGGAGGACAAGCGGGCTCGAGCTCAAAAATCGAGAACTACCTTGGATTTCCAACGGGGATTTCAGGGCGAGAGCTGGCCGGACGCGCCTACGCCCAGGCACAGAAGTTTGGCGCCGAGGTCATGAT
>Ga0210406_10000562_pt1 | contig 50055 bp, 35 predicted proteins | sample IncBWC30MmetaG_FD_155454 | JGI IMG/M metagenome (GOLD analysis project Ga0210406, IMG submission 155454) | Forest soil microbial communities from Barre Woods Harvard Forest LTER site, Petersham, Massachusetts, United States - Inc-BW-C-30-M | ecosystem: Environmental > Terrestrial > Soil >...
CGGCACCTCGTGCAGTGCGCGTCGCCTGCGCAGCGACATCAGAGCTTCGTTGATGGCAATACGCGTTAACCATGTGGAGAAGGAGGATTTCCCTTCGAACTTCTGCAAGTGGACGAATGCTTTCTTGAAAGTTTCCTGGACAATGTCTTCGGCATCTTCCCGAACTCGTGTGTAACGAAACGCGAGTGCAAAAATCCTTCGCTGGTGACGCTTGGCGAGACTTTCAAAACCCAGTTCATCTCCATTCTTGGCGGCGGCCACGAGTTCCTCGTCTGCAGCGGCCTCACAGGAGGAAGCAACGACTCGTTTGCCAATCTCGTCTCGAACTTGACCCAGCATGATGCTTCACCTTTCCAATGGGCCCACGCTCTTGAACCTGTGCGTTTGCCCTTGCTCAAACTAAGGGCAACCCACAGTCCAAATCCTGGATTGCGTAAGTCATTGATTTTTGGTGGAACATCGGCTTGGAAGTCGAAGAAGTCGGAAAAGTCGAAAATGTCCAATCGACTGACATTCGAATTTGCTGTCAAAGTCAGGAAATCAACCACTCGCGAATTGCAAGCTAGTCGGAGAGAGCTGCTTGTTCAGCTGACTCATAAAACCTACGAGCCGGCTAGGGAGAAAGCTGAAAAACGAGGTTAGACGATGATTCACTCGGCCTAAAAACGCGCTACTCGTAGCGGTGAAATCCTGTCACTCCCCGCGGTGGGCCATGTTCGCTCTTTTGGGACAGTCCCGTTTGAGCATCCGTCATTCTGGATTGCAGGCGCCCACAACCAAAAGATGAATGGCAATTTGAAGGCTCTCGCTGAGGGATTCTCCGCGCTTGCTGAGTCAGGGAGTGCCGATCCGCCAAGTGGCGGCGTTCCTCGGCAACTCCGTGACGATTGTGGAGAAGCACTACGGCGGATGGAGTGAGGAACAGCAGCGGCAGGCCGATGAAGCTCTCCAACGGACGTTCTCGCCGGTCCGTGATGGGAGCGCGACGGCGCTGGAGAGGGTTGCAAAATCCGCGAGGCTAGATACGCGGAAGGCACACGGAAGGCGGGAAGTAAATTGAAGTTGTTGAAACCTCAGTCGTTAATGTCTGGCGGAGAGGGTGGGATTCGAACCCACGGTAGGGGTTAACCTACACACGCTTTCCAAGCGTGCGCCTTAAACCGCTCGGCCACCTCTCCGGCGTTGCGAACAACCTTACCAATTTAGCAGAAACCTTTGCTTCACGCACATCGCCATTCGCATATTGTCCAAGCGCGAGGCGTTGAACGGTTACGGGAAATTCGGGGCAAGTGGCGTGCGGCGAGTGAGTTGGGTAAGCTAGGGCGCGGCAAAGCAAGGAAGTCCCATGGCTGAAATCCCCGAGCGCATTGGTCCCTACAAAGTTCTTTCCGTTGTCGGCGAAGGCGGAATGGGAGTGGTATACAAAGCGGAGGACCAGCGGCTGGAGCGCGTCGTGGCTCTCAAGGTGATTCGCGAATTTGCAGGGGACGATTCCCGTCGCCGCCGTTTCTGGCAAGAGGCGCGGGCCGCAGCGCAGGTGTCTCACCCAAATGCCTGCCGGATATACGACATAGCCGAAGAGCAGGACCGCCTGGTCCTGGTGATGGAATTCATTGAGGGAGAATCGCTGGCGCGGCGCCTTGAGCACGGTCCCCTACCCGCGCAGGAGGCCGGGCAAATCACGCTGGCGCTGCTCTCTGCGCTGGAAGCGTTTCACAAGATAGGAATCGTCCACCGGGATCTGAAGCCGAGCAACATAGTGCTTTCGGGCGGCGGCACAAAACTGCTGGACTTCGGCATTGCGAAACACGTTCCTCTGAATTCGAATGAGGAAACTATGGCGACCCTGGGGGATGCGACGGCCCCGGGAATTTTTCTTGGGACGCCACGGTACGCATCACCCGAACAATTTCGCGGCCTCCCGGTGGACGCGCGTTCGGATCTCTTTTCGTTGGGCGTAATTCTGTACGAGATGCTGACCGGTAAATCGCCGTTTCCGGGCGAGACTTTCGGCGAATTAGCGCATGCGGTTCTGCAAGGTTCTCCACCGGCGTTGAGCGGGTCGCCTGCGATTGCAGCAATGGGCCGCATCGTTCATCGCGCGCTGGAGCGCGACCCGCATGAAAGATACCCGAGCGCGGAAGCGATGGCGGCAGAGCTGCGTGCCGCGCTGCTGATGGAGGGTATCGAAACAAAGGCAGAGGCGCATGCATTGCGAAGGATCATCGTGCTGCCCTTTCGGATGTTGCGGCCAAGCGACGACATCCAGTTCCTGGCGTACAGCTTGCCAGAGGCGATTACGGTTTCGCTGGCCGGGCTGGAAAAGCTGGTAGTGCGCTCCTCGATTGCAGCATCGCGCTATTCGGCGGAAGCGCCGGACCTCCAGCAGATCGCCAGGGAAGCGGAAGTCGACGTGGTACTGACAGGGGCGCTGCTCAGCGTTGGCGATCGCCTGCGGATTACCACCCAACTCGTTGAGGTGCCGAGCGGAACACTGCTGTGGTCACACTCATCGCAGGCGAGCAATCGCGAGCTTCTGGAGCTGCATGACGATCTGGTGAGGCGCGTTGTGGAGTCCATCCTTCCGTCGCTGACGGTGCAGGAGCATCAGTCCCTGCAGCAAGATCGCCCGGCGAGCCCGACGGTCTATCATCTCTGTTTACAGGCCAATGAGTTCAGCCGGCAATGGCAGAATCTGCCCAGGGCCATCGAGCTTTACGAGCGCTGCGTGAGTCTGGACCCGTCTTACGCCCTAGCTTGGGCAAGGCTCGGCCGCGCCCGTTGGCTCGTTGATAAGTACAACCTTGGCTCCGCGGAGGGCTTGCGCGCGGCCGATGATGCTTTTCAGACGGCTTTGCGCCTCAACCCCAATCTGACGCTGGCTCACAATCTTTATACTCAGCTTCAAGTCGACCAAGGCCGCACGCTTGACGCCATGAAACGGCTCCTGGATCGCGCGAACCAGCGCAGAAGTGATGCGGAGCTCTTTGCAGGTCTCGGACATGTCTGCCGCTACTGTGGGCTCTTGCAGGCCGCCCTTCGCGCCCAACAGGAAGCGCGCCGCCTGGATCCCTTGATCTCCACCAGCATAAACCACACCTACTTCATGCTGGGCGATTACCAGAAGGCTCTGGAATCCTGCGGCGGCGATTTCGGATACGCCTTGGGTCTAACGTTAGCTTCCTTGGGGCGAACGGAAGAAGCCGTCTCCACGCTTCGTCAGAGAGAACAGATCATCTGGCGTCTGGGTAGGCTCTACTTAACATCTTTGCGCGCCCTTCTCGAGGGTAATCGCCAGGAAAGTCTTGACGCGTGCGATGAGCTGAGGAAGGCGACCTTCCGCGACCCGGAAGGAATTTATTATTTGGCGAGGCAACTCAGTTACATAGGCGAGGAAACTTCAGCACTGGACACGCTATCTCGAGCAATAGACAACGGTTTCTTCTGCCATCGTGCGATGGTGCGTGACCCTTGGCTCGATTCGCTTCGAGCCAAGTCTGAGTTTACCGCCCTCTTGCGTAAAGCTCATCAGTTGCACCACGAGGCTTCGGCTGCCTTTTTTGCAGGAGGTGGCGCCGCGCTTCTGGGGATCAATTCAGAGGCCTATTAATGAACCTGGATTATTCGTAGCGCAGTGCTTCCACGGGATCGAGCCGAGCAGCTTTGATGGCCGGGTACATCCCGAAGACCAGGCCGACGCCCATGGAGACACCGACGGCAAGCACAATGGCCCAGAGCGGGATGGACGACGGCAGGCTCGGAACCGCCAGGTTGATCAGCAGGCTGATGCCGCCGCCGAGCAGCACGCCGATGACACCTCCCGCGCCGGTAAGCACCATGGCTTCAGTCAGAAATTGCCAAATGACGTCACGGCGCCGCGCTCCGATGGCCTTGCGAACTCCGATCTCGCGAGTGCGCTGTGTGACCGACATCAGCATAATGTTCATCACGCCGACGCCACCCACGAGAAGTCCAATCGAGCTGATGGCGAAGATCAGGCCGGCCACGGACGCGGTGATTTGACGAAATTGATCCGCGATCTGCTTGGCGCTGGAAATTCCAAAATTATCGGGCTTGCTGTAGGGCACGTTTCTTCGGCGCCGCAATACGCCGCGGATCTGGTCTTCTGCTTCCGACATGTGGCCCGGGTAAGCGACGGCCCCAATCATGTTCTCGTCGTCCTGCGGGATGTGCTTGTGATAGGTGCGATAAGGGACCATCACGGCTTTGTCCGCGGACTGATCCTTGACGAGCTGCCCTTTGCGCGGCTCCAGCACGCCGATGACTTCGTAGGAAACGCCGCTGATTTGGATGGTTTTCCCGAGCGGGTCCATATCCGGGTACAAGGTCTTGGCGATATCGGGGCCAATCACTGCGACGTCGGCGCGATGCATGTTCTCCGCGTCGCTGAAGAACCGCCCAATTTTCGGCCTGGAATTGAAAACTTCTTCGTTGGAAGGAAGCGTACCGTTGTAATCGATCCCCGAGACTTCCTTACTGAGATAACGAGCCGTGACGGGCCCGCTGCCGGGACCTTCATCTGTCCATCGCGGATAGAGACTGGCGGTAACGGCCTTCACCGCGGGGCACAATTGCCCGATGGCCTCGGCATCCTCCAAGGTGAGCGGTTTACGCGCTCGTTCGTCAGGACTGAGCCTGCCGGTGTGGATGCCGGGATCGAAGCGGAAAATGAAGAAGGTTTCCGAGCCGTAGTCGGACAAATAAGCGTTCACGTCTCCATCGACGCCGACAAGGATAGACACCACGGAAAGAACAGCGGTAATCCCGATGACCACGCCGAGAACGGTAAGAAAGGAACGCATCTTGTTCTCACGCAGAGTGGTAAGCGCCATCTGAGCGTTCTCGCCGATATTCATGCGCACAGGTATATGCATGGCGCTCACACTTCCTGGCGCAAGGCTTCGATGGGCTGCAAACCCGCCGCCCGGCGCGCCGGATAGACACCGAAGAATACACCAACAGCAGCAGAGATCACTTCCGCGAGCAGAACGGCAGGGAGGGAAACGTGCATGGGGACGGACATTGCGGTGGCAAGGGCTGCGACTCCGTAGGCCAAGCCGATGCCAATAGCACCTCCCACGGCAGCCATGACCGTAGCTTCGAGCAGGAATTGCAGGAGAATGTCATTGTGCCGCGCGCCGAGGGCTTTGCGGATGCCGATTTCACGAGTCCGCTCCGTCACGGTCGCGAGCATCACGTTCATGATGACCACGCCGCCGATGACCAGGAATACGGAAACGATCCCGACCATGGCCTGAGCGATGGCACCCGTCAAATTTTTCCACAATTCCATCAGCGTGGCCTGGTCGAAAATGCCGAAGTTATCTTTTTCATTGGGAGAGAGGTGTCTCCGCGCGCGCATCATGGCTCGCGCTTCGTCCTGCGTCTGCTCCATCCAATCCGCGCCGCGCGCTTGAATGTTGAGCCAAATAGTATCGTTGGTGCCATACATCTTGAAATACGTCTGGATCGGGATGTACGCGAAATTGTCCTGCGATTGCCCGAAAGCCGTTCCGATGGTTTTCGCAATGCCCACGACCAGGAAAGGCCTGCCATCGATGTTAAGTTCGTGGCCGATGGGATCGACGCCGGGAAAAAGTTGCGTGGCGAGGTCGTTCCCAATCATCGCAACCTGGGCGCGGCTCTGGTCGTCACCTTCGGAAATATAGCGTCCGTCGCGGGGCGTGACGATGTCGATGTCCACCATGTTAGCGGTGACGCCGCGGACATTCGTGTCGTTGAGGGCGTGCGAGCCGGCGCGCACTTTTCCATCAATGCGGAGCTCGACGCCTACTCGCTGCGGCAGCTTCAGGTTGTCGCGCAGCGCTTCAAAGTCGTCCCAGGTAACCTTCTTGTTGCGCCGGTTGGCCTTCACGTATTCATCGACGTCCGTGATGATGGGAAAGCGCGTCAGCAGAAAAACATTTGAACCCATATTGGCGACGCGGTCGGCGATGTAGCGGTTTACGCCGGAAATGAGCGCGACGACCACAATCAACGTGGAAACCGAGAGGATGATGCCCAGGAGCATCAGGAACGAACGCATTTTGTGCGAGCGCAGGGTCTCCAGCGCCACGCCGATCGGTTCCCGGAGCATTAGCCGTCGCTTCATGCACACTCTTCCCTGTCCATTCTACGTGAAGATGGGCAAAAAGGTTTCGAGCTGAGGTGGTTGGGCGCATTTGCAGGCCTCTGCTACACTAATTGGGCCGGTTCCGGGATCGTCTAATCGGTAGGACATCAGCCTTTGGAGCTGAGTATCGTGGTTCGAGTCCACGTCCCGGAACCAGAATTCCCTCCGGGCAAGTCCCTGCTCTGGGATGAAATACTGCAATCACATTTCGCCATAGTTCAGCAGTACCACACCAATCAGCGCAATGCAGAGCGGCCAAACTCGCGCCATTACCCTGCGTGTCTGATTTTCGGCGGGCAGGCGCAACTCCAGCCAGCGCGACCATCCCGCGGTTATGGCAAGTATCGCCAGCGGGATGTGGTTCAACTCGGCGAGAACTTCTTCCTTTATATTGCCCCGGCTATGCGAATCCGTGAGCAGCAGTGCGCCGGAAATAGCGACGAGGACCGGAAAAGCCAGACGGGCTCCGCCAGAAGCGACGCGGCCCGTCTGCACAGAACAGGAACCGTTGCCCGGGCGAGGCTGTCCCTCTGACCCGCGGTGAAACGAAGAAATTCGCGGGTTCGGCCGGCCTTGAAAATCGGTCGGTATTATTCTTGCGTGCTGATCTCGTTGCTGTGATTCCAATCGATGGTCGGATCGGAAGCCGGATCGTAGGTAACCTCGGATGCGGGCGGTTTGTCTTGTTTTCTTTGTGCGCGCTTTTCTTCCTTCATCTTGCGCTTTTCAATGCGCTTCATTTCTTTCTGGCGCTTCTGGAATGTCGTGGTCATAAGCCTCTCCTGACAGCACAGTGCGGCGAGGGCCCTGGTCCCTGCCGTACAGCCCACTTATGGAAAAGGAAAACTACCAGCGCGGTTCGCGCGGCTGCCGCGCAGACTCGCGGTAATCTTCGTTCGAGAAGCGGTCGCGTCCCCCGCCGCCGCTCTTGCCGCGCCCACCGCCGCCGCCCGGGCCGCCATAGTTCTTCGGGCCGCCAAAGCTCTTCGGACCGCGCGGGGGGCCGCCTTCACCCTTCGGGCGCGCTTCATTCACTTTCAAATTGCGCCCGCCCACTTCTTTTCCGTCGAGAGCGGTCATGGCTGCCGCCGCTTCCGCGTCATTCGGCATTTCAATGAATGCAAAGCCGCGCGCGCGTCCGGTCTCCCTGTCCATGGCCATGTGAACGCGCGTTACCTGCCCGAACGGGGCAAACAGTTCACGCAATTCACTCTCCGTGGTCTGGAAGCTCATGTTGCCGACAAATAAACTCTTCATCTTGAATCTCCCTGTACTCTTCGAAGCACCACGAGCGCAGGATCTTGGTGAAGTGCCGCTTCCCAGACACTACGAGACGTTAGCCTGAAATTGGCTGAATTCGCTGAACGGACAACCCCAAATCACACCCTTCAAGGAATTCAGGCAATTCTACTTCGGGAGTCTACTCCACGACAGTAACACATTTCCCCGCCAATGGCCGCATGTTCATTTCGCCCCAGCTTTGTGGGGAAGGACGCGTCTGTTTCCAATCTGGCCGCCTGACGAAACGTGTCAGCCATGCAGCAATTCGCCGACAGCTCGCCACGCTTGATCGATGGCCACATCCGTGTACGCATTGGCGCCGGCATCGGAGTTCGCGATGGCAATCCTGCCGAACGGCTTCCGGCCAATGACCCAGGGTTGCTCCCCTTCTTTCCAGTCCGGATCGAACAGCGCATTCGGCGTGAAGGCGTACCCGTGCGCCCAGCGATTCACGGTGATGCCTTCGATGTCCTTCACCGGGTCGAATCCAGCGCCGCCAAGCATACGGCCCAACTGGTCGCGGATGTTTCGCTCGAATTTCGCGAAGGCCGTTTGCAGCAGTTCTGCGCGGCCTGCGCGATTCTGGTCGCGCTGCGGCAGTCCGGGCTTGCAAGGCGTTCGAAGCATAAACAGGACCGCTGGTTCCTCAGGATTGCTCGGAAAGCGGTACTGACCGAGACTGACTGGAAAATCCAGCGCCGTATAGGTGTGATATCCGCCAGGTGCCACGATGTGGCGTGCATTCAGCTTCGCAAAAGACGTCCAGTTCCGTAACGCCACGTGCGTGTACACCAGAGGCGCCTTCACGAGATAGGAAAGCGCTTCTTTCTGCTTCTCCGGAAGCTCAGGACAGATGTACGGGATCATGCCGTTGTAACAGGCCAAAACACAATTCTTTGCGGCAACGGTCTGCGGCTTTCCTCCGCGCACATAGGCGACTTGCACTTCTTTCGCGGCGTTGGTCTGCTGCACATGGACGACGGTGCTGTTCAGCCGTATGCGCACCGCACTGCTCGCTTCATCGAGCTTGCTGTAATTCGCCTTTGCCGTGACCACATCCTCCATCGTCGATCCCGGAACGGCTTCCGGGAGCAAGCAGCGAACCAGCAGCCTCGCAACCGAAGCGTTCCCGTCCGGGAAATGAAAAATGTACGGCTCTTCTTTGCCGCCTTCGGGCAATCCCAAGCATTGAAAACCAGCGTAAGTGAACGAGCCATAGTCATCTCCCGCTTCATAGCAAGCCATGGCCGGGACGGATTCTATGCCCACGCAAAAGAGATCATGCGTAAATGTCTGGAAGAACGGCAGCGCTTCCGGTATCAGCTTGCAGTGCTTCGTCAAATACTCGGCGTAGCTGGTTTTTCTCAGCAGCGCGGTTTTTTCTCCCACGGACATTCCCGCGAGATAGTCTTTTTTCTTTGTGTAAACGCGCGCGATGTCCCTTCGCACCGCATCGGAGAGCGGCGCTGTAGCCAGGAATGCCGGCCATGGAGTATCGTTCATTCCGGTGACCAGGCGGTCTTCCCCAAACGTTTCTTTGTCGAAAAACGCTGCGGTCCCCATCTTCGAATACAGCTTCTGGTCGTAAGCTCTGTAAAACTTTTCCGTTCTGACGCCGATCTCCTGAATCAGCTTTTTTGCTACATCGCTGTATTTTCCTGGACTTTCGAGCGACTGCGTTCCGCCATAGCTCAATACTACGCGCCCGCCCGCGCGAAATTCGTTGCGCTTGGCGTGCCCTCCAAAATCGTCGTGATTATCCAGGATCAGGATCCGCGCGCTTTTTCCGACGCTCTTGCGAAAGAAATAGGCGGCCGCCAATCCGCTGATGCCTCCACCCACCACGACAAGGTCGTAGCTTTCACCGGTATCGACCGGCTCCCCGAACGCATCCGCTCCTTCGCCGTCGCGCAACCGATGGGCAAAGGTAAATGTTCCGTCGTGATTGCCGCGTATTCCCATCCGCGCGGGAGGGTAATAATCCGGCGCTTTTTCCGGTGCAAATTCATCGAGTGCCGCAGCGGCAAGCAGGGTCTCCGTTCCAATCCCCCCTCCCACAAATGTTCCACCCACGCCGACGGCCACGCCATTCAGAAAATCCCGGCGCGAGATCTCGCGCCCCATGCCCAGATCTTTATCTTTTTTCTCTTCGCTCATGCCCAGCCCCTAGCCCACTCCGCAGCCGCAGATTATAGCCTGCCGCAGCCAACTCTACACATTTCAAGCAGCCTTTCCCTGACTTCCTCGCGGCTCATCCAATTGTTGGACTCATTGGTCGCGAGGACAAATCCGCCCAGGGTGTGGGCTAACTCGGCAACCGTTTGCGCGCATGAGTCGCAATCATTCGCGAACCATGTAAGATTCCTTCTGCAGGCAACTTGATGATCTTACCTCTGAACAAGCAGACCGCCGTAATCACCGGCGCCGGAAGCGCCGAAGGCATCGGTTTTGCCGTCGCGCGCCGTCTGTATGCAGCCGGTGTCCGTATCGTCATTACTTCGACCACCGATCGCATCCACGCCCGCGCTCGCGAACTCGACGCCGACGGCGAGAAAGTCCTTTCCTTCATCGCCGATCTCACCGTCGAGACCGATGTGCAGCGATTTGTCGATTCCGTCCTCTCCCGCGCCGGCCGCATCGACATTCTGGTGAACAACGCCGGCATGGCGCAGACCGGCCGGCCAACGGACAGCAAGCCCTTGATGGAAACTTCCTTCGCGGAGTGGCAAAACCAGATTTCGATCACTTTGCACACTGCCTTTCGAATGACTCGCGCCGTGCTTCCCGCCATGACCCAGCAAAAGTACGGCCGCATCGTCAATGTAACTTCCGTGACCGGGCCGTTAGTCAGCAACCACGGCTCCGCCGCTTATGGCGCCGCAAAAGCGGCGATGGACGGCATGATGCGCGCCGTCGCCATCGAAACGGCCGACGACGGCATCACCATCAACGGCGTCGCTCCCGGCTGGATCGCCACTGCCTCTTCCACGGACTCCGAAAAAATCGCCGCGCTTCACACTCCACTTGGCCGCGCCGGCACGACCGACGAAGTAGCCGCCGCGGTTTGCTTCCTCGCCTCCCCCGAAGCTTCCTACATCACTGGACAAGTCCTGGTCGTCGATGGCGGCAACATCCTCCAAGAAAACAAAGGTGCCTGAAGTCTTCATTCGCGCTTGCTGGAATTCCCACGCCGCGCCAAACTCGTTGTTCATTCGCGAATCAAGCAATTTTATGGATCGTTGAGGAGCCCCCATGCGCCGCATTGTCTTGAGCTTCTTGTTGCTTCTGCTCCCACTGCCGTTGCTCGCACAGGAAAATTCCCCGCCGCGCCCGCGCCCCAAAATCGGCGTGGCACTCGAAGGCGGCGGCGCCATGGGCCTCGCGCACATCGGTGTCCTCAAGTGGTTCGAGGAACACCACATTCCCGTGGATTACGTCGCTGGGACCAGCATGGGCGGACTAGTAGGCGGATTTTACGCCACCGGAATGAGCCCCGACGAATTGAAAACCCTCATCGATGGCATGGACTGGCGCAAAATCCTTGGCGATCGCACTCCCTACGAAGATTTGTCCTTCCGCCGTAAAGAAGATCAACGCGCGTATCCGAACTCTCTGATCTTCGGCCTACGCGATGGCTTGACTCTGCCCGCAGGCCTCAACGCCGGCCATCAGATTGGCCTGCTCATCGACCGCGTGACGCTTCCGTATGAGCAAGTGCCCTCGTTCGATTCCCTGCCCGTTCCCTTCCGCTGCGTGGCCACAGACCTCGTCAGCAAAAAGCCCTATGTTTTCAAAGACGGCTCCCTCGCCGTCGCGCTGCGCGCCACCATGTCTATTCCCGGCGCATTCTCCCCGGTTCACCAAGGAAAAGCCGTTTTCGTCGACGGCGGGCTCCTGGACAATCTGCCGACCGACGTCGTGCGCCAGATGGGGGCGGAGATCGTCATTGCCGTTCATCTGGAGCGCGCGCCCGTCGAAGCCAAGGACATTCAGTCTGTCTTCAGCGTGCTGGATCATTCCGTGAGCGCGGTGTTGAATGAAAATGAACTGCGCAGCCTCGAACAGGCGGATGCAGTCATTTCCGTGCCGCTCTCCGAATTCCGTATGCGCGATTACGAAAAAAGCGAACAGATCATCAAGCGCGGCTACGAGGCCCCAAACGCCCACGCGCGGTTGCTCGAAGCCTTTGCTCTCGGCGATGCGGATTGGCAAGAGCGCCAGCACGTGCGCGAAGCCCGCAGGCGGAGCGATGTCCCCACTCCGCAATTCATCGAGGTCGAAGGAACAAACGCGCACGAAGCCACCGACGTCTCTCGCTACGTGAAGCAATTTCAAGGCAAACCTGTTGATCCCGAGAAACTGGACAAAATTCTGACGCGGCTCACCGGTGTGGGCCGTTACGATTCCGCCGGCTACCGGCTTATCGAAAAGAACGGCCAGACGGGCTTGCTCATTCAAGTCGTGGAAAAAAATTACGCGCCCCCCATGTTCCAGACCGCTTTCGAAGTCGACGGCTCCCAGAGCGGCAACGTGGATTTCACCATGGGCACGCGTTTCACCTTCATGGATGTGGCGGGCTTCCGCTCCGAATGGCGAACCGACGTGCTAATCGGAAATACCTACGGCATCCAGTCGGAATTGTTCCGCCCGTTTCGCGCCGAGAGCCGCTGGTTTTTCGCTCCTCATGCCGGCGCCAGCGACATCACGTTTCAAATTTATGGCAAGAACGATCCCCTGGCCGACTACCGCATCTATCGCACCAATATAGGCCTTGACCTGGGCTACAGCTTCGGACGCTTCAGCGAACTGCGCGTTGGCTACGAAGTTGGCTCGCTGAATACCAAGCTGCGCCTTGGCGCGCCGGAAATTCCATCGGTGCAGGGCCGCGTAGGGCAGACACACATGCGCTACCTGCTCGATCACACCGATGATCCCGTGATTCCCCGCCGCGGCTTCAGCGCCGAAACAAATTTCCGCTGGTTTGACCAAAGCCCTGGCGCCAAGAGCGGCTTTCCTTCCATGGACCTGAAACTCGGATATTTTCAGCCCATCACCCAGCCGGCGTCGCTTTTTCTCGAAACCGAAGGCGGCACGACTTTCGGCAGCTCCAACACGGGAGTCCCTCAATTCTTTCTCGGCGGACCGGTGCGCCTCAGCGCTTACGGCCAGAACGAATTTCAGGGCAATCAGTATTATTTAATTCGCGCGGGATACATGCACGACTTGCTTACGCTGCCACCCTTCGTCGGAAAAAAAGTCTACGCCGTCGGCACCTACGAAATTGGCAAAATGTACGGCGTAACCACCGGCACCGAATTCCCCAACGATGTCGCCGCAGGCTTGCTCGCCGAAACGGCCCTCGGCCCCTTCTTCATCGGCGGCAGCGTCGGCGACTCCGGCCACCGCAAATGGTTCTTCCAACTCGGCCGCGTGTTCTGACCGAAGATGCACACTTCCATTGAGGAAGGGTGCAGTACCAATTTGCATTCCGTGTAATCTGATCGCTTATCGCCGCCGGTATGCCAGAACATTGTCGCCGTACGGGCCTTTCGTGGCAAACGCCACCGTATGGCGATCCACAAACTCGAGCGCCTTGACGTGGTGCGCCGATAGTGCGTCATTCGACAGAAAGATTCCCCCGGAGTTCATCATCCGCGCGATGCTCGCCATCGCCAGCGCCTGCTGGAACCGGTCGTAATAAACGAGAATGTTCGTCGCGATCACCAGGTCAAACGCCTCCCCTTCCTCCATATCCACCCGCTGCGTCACAACATTCAAATCCAGCGGCGTGACGCGCGACGCGTACCGCGGCGCGATCGCCACGGCGCGAAGCGTCACTTCGCCCACCGATTGCGGCACAGGGAGCGGCTTCGCCTGCGTGCCCAGGATTTCTCCAAAATGCGCCCAGTAGTCCATCGCGCCCGGCGGCCAGTCCGCCGTCGTGTCTCGCGGTAATTGCACCGTGTAGGCCCGTCCCGCGCGCGCCTCTTGCACAAGTTTCGCGACGTGGGCGTTCACTCCTGGATTTAGATCCAGCGTCACCACTTCAATCTCGTCCGGCTTGCCGAGTTTCAGTCGCAGCGCCGTCTCCATCACCGCGAACGGCTGGATGGTCTGTAAAGGATAAAAATCGTAGCCGTTGTGCTTGTTCGTGAAGTCCAGACCCGGGCCGATCACCGCGATTCGGCGAATGCTTCCCTCCGCCAGCAATCCCCTCGCGGAAAGGGCCCGCAGCGTATCTTCCAGCGCGTAATTCGTCATCAGCGACGTGTCCGCCGAAAGCCCGCGTGTCTGGTAGAGCGTTCCTCGCGTGGACAACATTTCTTCCACATCGCCGGACTTTCCCGCCTCCACCAGTTTTTTCTGATAGGCGCGCTGCTCCTCGGCGAATCTCTGCAGATTCGCAGTCAGGAATTGCGGAATCCTCTCTTGTACGATTCCCTTCCGCTTCAGAAAGTCTCGGACGATTCGAATCCGTTCATTGGGAGTAGCCGCTCCCATCGCCGCAACGAGTGCGTGCACTCGCGCATGGGCGGCTTCCGAAACCTTTCCACCCTCCGCAACCGCGCTCTCGGCGCTCTCCATCCGCGGCAGGTTGGTGTAGGAAGTGCCGTACAAAATCAAATTGCTGATGGAATCTTCCACGCCTTGGTCAATCCGCGCGCGTACTTGCGCGTCCTGTCCTCGAATCCAGCGGTCCCACACCGCGGAATCCGCAATGTCGCTGCCCGCAATCCCGGAATCAGCAAACAGCCCCAGCGTTTCCGTTACTTCCGTGAAACGGAGATACCAGACTTTCCTGTCAGCGGAAAAAACAACCGTGGAGCACAACAGAACCACAAGAAAAAATGTCAGCCATCGCGATCGGCGCGAAAAATCTACGGAATTAGCAATCATGTCGCGAGTATCTTAGGGTCCGGTCCGCTTTCCGTCAATTCGTCCGCCGCCCGGGAACTCGCCATGGCCGACACCACGGCCTAGCCCCCATCAAAAGTGAAAATGGATCAGTTTATACTTTTCCTGTCTGCTATTAATTTTTTCTATTTCTCCCTAAACACTTTCTATGGCATCTTGGCGGCTGTCCTAAGGAGGACTACGACCCATGCAGCGGTTGATTCATTGCCGTTTTGCGGCGTTGCCGGAGCGACTTAGTCGCGGCAGCGAATGGGCGTCGTCTGCTCACTCCAGCTAGCCCACTTCTCTTCCGGCGACATTTTTAGATAATTTCGGCGTTGCGCGGCCAAGTGTGCCGCATTGTCGCGCGAATCTTGCGATTCGCACGAATCACCGCTCCTGGTGCGTCTCCACGATGTGTCTGCGCGCCAAGAGCACAGCCCGAAGCGCTGAAGCGCTTCTTAGAAAAGAGAAAAGTATGGTCACCATCAAAGTCAAGGATGGCACCCCGCAGGGCGCCGAAACCTTGTGTGTGACCTGTCGCTGGGCCCATATCGTCAAAGGATTTCGCGAGTCGGAAAAAGAAATTTTCTGCAGGTATCTCACGGACGATCGCCCGGTGCGATTTCCCGTGAGCCAGTGCAATTCTTACGATGACCGGCGAATTCCTAGCAAGCGCGATATGGAGCAGATCGCCTGGATCCTGCTGACCAAAAAGGCGGGCCGCACCATCGGCTTCGTCACGGCCAAGCAGTTCTGGGAGATCGAAGGGGATGATGCGGAAATCATCCCCGCAGCTTCAGTTAAACCGAAGATGCAAGAGTAGGCAGAGGGCGCACCCTCCAATCGGAGGGTGCGGCTTCTGTGTGCTGAAATTTCAGATTCCTACAGGAGGCTGTCATGCGAAACGAACACTTCAACGATCAACACTGCTTTCGAGCGCAGCAGTAAGCGCCGCAAGGGCTATCCATCCGAAACCAAAGTGAAGCGCGGCGCGCGCGTGGTTCACGGCGAGAAAGAACTCGTCGAAAAACTCGGCCGCAACGACCTGTGCCCGTGTGGCTCCGGCCGCTGCTTTCAAACGTTGCTGCCTCCGTACCGGCAAATACGACGGCAGCAACCGCGCCTACTTTTTTCCGCGAGTAGAAAATAGATCTGCAAAAAGACGAAAAACGAGAAGCAGAAATACTTGACTTTCGCTTTTTGTTCGCCTATAGTGCGGGGCGGTAGAGGAAACGGGAAACGGGTGGCGCGCCTGGCTCCATTGCCGATCAGGCTCTCACGAGTCGGCCGCCGCCCGTTGAAAGTTCCGAGCCGTAAGCGGGGTGAGGGGTCGACTTGCAAGACGATCCCTCGATCCCGAGGACCCATCCGGGACGCAAAAAACGCGCTCCGTTTCGGCCTGCACCGCGCGGATGACAGTATAGGCATCCCGCTTCCCTGCGTTGACCGCGCTGTGCGGTCACCGTTAATAGGAGCCGCCATGGACGTTTGTGTCGAAAACGTATTTACCGCCCCACCCATTGAAGCCATCAACCTGATCCAATCAACCGCCGAAGAAGAAGAAAACGATCGCGAGGCATCTTCCGACCCGCATCATGGGCATCGAGAAACGGACGCGGAGCACGAACCTATAGCGCGGGGCTTCAGCCCCGCGGATTCATCCGAATCAGGTGGGACGAGCGGCAGTTGTAGTGGCGGGTCTTTAGACCCGTCGCCGGAGCCGGAAGTGCCACAAACAGAAACGGCAGCGGAGAAAAATCCTTGGTCCGCCTGGTCATGGTTGGGAGTTTGCAAAAATCCCACCCGCAAAATTTCCAACGCGATTCCCAACATCGTCCACGTCGACGTAGACGCCTTTTTCGCGTCCGTCGAGCAAGTCCTCAATCCCAAGCTGCGCGGCAAACCCGTTCTGGTAGGGCGCGGCTGCGTGGCCTCAGCCAGCTACGAAGCAAAATTCCGCGGCGTGAAAACCGCGATGAGCTTCCGCGAAGCGCTGCGCATCTGTCCGAAAGCCATCGTCGTCCCCGGCCAATACGAGCACTACGCCGATTTTGCCGAGCGCGTCCGCCGCATCCTGGAAACCTACACGCCCGCGGTGGAAACCGCCGCGCTCGACGATTTTTACCTCGACTTTGCCGGCACCGAGCGCCTCTATCCCGATTACCAAGCCACGCTGCGCCGTGTGCAGGCGGAGATCCGCGAGCGCACCGGCTTGGGCGTTTCCGTCGGCGCGGCAAGCACCAAAGTGGTCGCCTCCATCGCTTCACGTCTCGAGCGCCCGCGCGGCTTTCGCATGATTGCCCCCGGCGAAGAAGAAAATTTCCTGACGCCGCTGCCCGTGGAAAAACTTCATGGCATCGGCCACGTCCACACTGGCACGCTGGCCGAACGTGGCATCGCCACGATCGGCCAGCTGCGCCAGGTGCCGAAAGCCGCTTTGCAAGCGGCTTTCGGCGAAGCCATCGGCCAGCAAATTTGGGAGCGCGCTCGCGGCCTCGACGGCCGCGAAGTGCTGCTCCCCTCCACGCCGAAATCCGTTTCCCGCGAAACCACCATCGAAGGCGGCACCATCGACACGGAGTTTCTCGGCGCCCTGATCGAGTATCTCAGCGAGCGCATCGGCTCAACCCTGCGCGAATACGGCAAGCAGGCGCGCACCATCGGCCTGCGCATCCGCTACGTCGACCACTTTTCGGCGCACCAGACGGTGCGCCTCACCAAACCAACCAACGACGAGCGCGAACTGCTCGCCGCCGCAAAAGACCTGTTCAACAAACTATTCACGCGCCGCGTGGCCGTCCGCCTCGTCGGCGTCAACGTGCTCAACCTCGAAACCGACAAACGCCAGCACGAACTCTTTGACACCAACGCCAATCGCCGCTGGTACTTGAACCGCGGCCTCGATTCCGTCCGCGGCCGCTACGGCTGGAACGCCGTCTTCTACGGCAACGGCCTCGAGCTCCGCGAACATTACGCCACCAAGCCCAACGGCCTGGTCCTCTCAACACCCTGCTTATCACGGTAGTTTGCTGAGTTTTTCCCTCCCTTTCCCTACCTAGTTCGAATCAAAAAGCATGCCTGCCGAAAAGCGGGCATGCCTTCTTTCCTTTCCAAGCCGGGGCAACCGTGTTCGTACACTTGCATTGTCATAGCCACTATTCGTTTCTGCGCGGCGTAGCGTCGCCGGAAGAAATTATCGCGGCCGCCGTCGAGCAGAAAATGCCGGCCGTGGCGTTGACGGATACGAATGGCCTATACGCCGCCGTATCGTTTTATCAGGCCGCGAAAAAAGCCGGCATCCAGCCCATCATTGGTGTGGCATTGGACGTTTCTCGCTTGCCGGAACTCGCTACTCGTCACTCGCCACTCGTTTACCCCGAGCGAAGCCGAGGGGCCACTTCTTTCCATGAAACGCGAAACGTCCCGAGCATGCAGTTGGTGCTGTTGGCGATGGACATGGAGGGTTACAGCAATCTCTGCCAACTCGTGACCCTGCGGCATTTGGGCACGACCAAGCTGTCCCAAAACATGAATTCGCCTGAAACCGATGGTCGCCCCGTGACATTGCAGGAATTGGCCGAGCACAACCGCGGAGTAATCGCGTTGTGCCCCTTGCCGCCAAGATCGCGTGATGTCAGTGCCCGTAGGGGCGCAGCTTTATCCCGAGCACAGCCGCGGGAATGCTGCGCCCCTACAAAGGCGACTCCAGCAAATGGCGATGGCCTCTCTGCCACTAGTCATCAGTCACCAATCACTATTCACCAGTCACTAGCCACCCACTTTTCGCAACTAAAAGAAATCTTCGGCGACCGCCTCTACATCGAAGTGCAACACCTCTCGCCCGGCGATGGACGAACATTGCGCGAAGCCGAATGCCTCGGCCGCGAACTGGGCGTACCGCTGGTGGCGACAAATAATGTTTATTTCTTGCGGCCCGAAGAGCATCTGCATCACCGCGCCGTGAACGCCGTTCGAACGGGCGGATTGCTGACGACGGTGGCGCCGCCGGAAATCACCACCGCCGAAGCATGGTTCAAGCCAGCGGCAGAAATGCAAAAACTTTTCCCAGATCATCCGGAACTGCTGCAAGCCACACTGGAAATCGTCGAGCGCTGCAATTTGCAACTCGAACTCGGCAAGCTGATCTTCCCGGAATGTGCCGTTCCGGCAGGCGAAACTCCAGATTCTTACTTAGAAAAAATCAGTTTCGCGGGCGCGCTGAAACGCTATCCCTCCGTAACACCAGAAGTGCATTCGCGGCTGACGCGTGAATTGGAGGTCATCAGGAAGTGGAGCTTGTCGCCTTATTTCTTGCTCGTTTTGGAAATCGTGGAAGAAGCGAAGCGGCGAGGGATTCCGGCAGTGGCGCGCGGGTCAGCAGCGAGTTCGATGGTGACGTATTGCCTGGGAATTTCACGCGTGTGCCCGTTGCGATGGGGACTCTACTTCGAAAGATTTTTGAACGAACAGCGCGGCGATTGCCCGGACATCGACATTGATATCTGCGGCGCGCGCCGTGACGAGTTGCTCGACTACGTTTACGAGCGCTGGGGCGCGGAACATGTCGCCATGATTGGAAGCTTTATCACCATGCACGCGCGGCTCGCGGTGCGCGAAGTGGCCAAAGTTTTTGGCGTGCCACCGGGCGAAGTGAATCGCTTCACGAAGCGGTTGCCGCATCGCCCGGTGCGCGAAATCTTATCGGCGATTCGCAATCTGCCGGAGTGCCGCGACCTGCCGATCGACGACGAGCCCTGGAAAACAATTCTGCAAGTGGCGTTGCATCTCGACGATGCGCCGCGGCACATGGGAATTCATCCCTGTGGCACGGTGATTTCCGCGCGGCCATTGACGCGGCTGACGCCGCTCGAACGCGCGACGAAAGGCATCGTCGTGACGCAGTACGACATGAACTCCATCGAAGCGCTCGGTCTGATCAAAATGGATCTTTTGGGTCAGCGAGGATTCACGACGATGTCGCTCGCGCTGGATAACATCGAGAAGAAGGAAGTTAAGGAAGTTAAGGAAGTTAAGGAAGTTAAGGAAGTTAAGGAAGTTAAGGAAGTTAAGGAAGTTAAGGAAATAAGGGATGTAAAGGAAAAAAACAATGTTGCGCCAGATGGCGTGACGCCCTGCCCGAAGCCACGTGAAATTGATTTTGATGCGATACCGGAAAACGATCCCGCGACGCTCGATGTCATCGCTGCAGGGCGAACGATGGGAGTATTTCAGATCGAATCGCCCGCTATGCGCGGCCTCTTGCGAATGATGAAAGCGCGAACGCTGGAGGAAGTGGCGCAAGCATTGGCGCTGATCCGTCCAGGCGCGGCAGAGTACGGATCGAAAGAATTGTTCATAAAACGGCTGCGCGGAGAAGAAAAAGTCGAATACCCGCATCCGGCACTCGAGAGCATTCTTGGCGACACGCGTGGTGTATGCATTTTCCAGGAACAGGTCATGCAGATTTCACAAGTGGCCGGGGAGATGTCACTGGCGGAAGCTGACCTTGTACGACGGGCGTCCGCAAAGTTTTCTGGGCGAAGTGACCGCGCGCGCTTGCGTGGAAAATTCCTGCAAGCTGCAGGAATGATGGCGCTCACCGAACAGCAGCGCGAAGAGACCTGGATGATGGTGGAAAAATTCGCGGGCTTCGGTTTTTGCAAAGCGCATGCCGCGACGTATGCGGACATTTCGTACCGCATGGCGTATTTGAAGACCCACCACCCGGCGGAATTTCTGGCGGGGATGTGCAGCGCGGGGGCGGGGTTTTATCATGTGTCGGCTTATGTGGAAGAAGCCAAGCGCTGGGGCATCGCGGTGCGGCTGCCTTCAGTGAATCATTCGCGGATGGAATACACGGCGGAAGACGGCGGAGACGGAAAACACGCGCTGCGTGTTGGATTGATGCAAGTGCGCGGTCTGCGGATCGAAACGATTACGGCGATTCTGCGGACGCGCGGAGAAGGCGGCGAATTTAAATCGCTCGAAGATTTTTTGCGGCGCGTGCCGGTGGAACGCGATGAAATCGAATCGCTGATCAAGTGCGGCGCGTTTAATGAAGTGCGCGGCGACGCGCCGGCAATGACGCGGCCAGAAATGCTGTGGCGCTGGAATTTTCTGCAGGCGTCCAGCAAAAGCGTACAGGCGAGCGCGCCGCGGTTCCGTAAACCCATTCGGAACGCAGAAGGCGTGCCGGGCTCGCCAAGAAGCTCGGGGCAGGCGGGACACACGATCGTACTGCCGGAACAAACAGAACGATTATTTGCGGAAGCAAACGCTGCGGATGCCATTGGCGCGGCGTTGGCGGAAATGCAGACGCCGGAGTATACGCTCGAACAAAAGTTGAAATACGAACGCGAAATCCTGGAAGTGTGCGTGAGCGGGCACCCGCTGGATTTTTTGCCGCGCAACGGCGAGGTCTGGAGCGACGAACTCACCGGCTTGCGCGGGAAGCGCGTGACGCTGTGCGGGTGGGTAGTGACTTACCGGCACGTCGGAACAAAAAATTACCGCAACATGATGTTCGTCACGCTGGAGGACCAGCGTGGCGTTTATGAAGTGGTGCTTTTCCCTGATGCCTACGACCGCTATGGCGGCTTGGTGTTTGAGACGCGCTCCATGCGCGTCATCGGGCGCGTCGAGCCGGATGGGCAGATCAAAGGCGAGAAGTTGGAAGCGTTGAAAAAATGATTGGCGGTCAGTTTTCAGTTGTCAGTTGTCAGTTGTTAGTCCTTAGTTTTTAGTTTTTAGTTTTTAGTTTTTGGTGGTGCTATGAACTTCATGATACGTACAAAAAAACAGAACCCGGCGCCGGTGGCGGAGCCGGAAACGGTGCGGCCGGCGGGGACCGGAGAGGAGTGGCTGGGGCGAAACCGCAGCAGCAAGCGACGGCTGTGGGAGCGATTGAATCCGCGGAGCCGTGGGCAGATTCGCTTGATTGCCGAAGCGCTGGCACTGCACCAGACGCACGCGCAATTGCCGAAGCCGCTCCGGGCACGTCTCAGCGCCACGATCGGCGAAATCGACCGGCTGGCTGTCCGGGCGCGAGCGCTGTTGGCGGAGGTAGCACGACGGACACCACCCGGCACGTGAGGGTTGCAGGCGGAACAGGGTGGCGGGATACTTTCTCTATGACTGTCCCCAATAAGCGCGGCTCCCTATTGGCGGTGATGCTGGTGCTGGCCTTCAACGCGAGCGGCCTATCGGCGCGAGCGGATGAGTTCAAGCTGAAGGGCGGCCGGAAGCTGTATGGCGTGATCGTCTCGTACGAAGACAACATGTTCAAAATCAAGACGGATTTTGGATATGAGCTGATCGAGAAAGACAAGATCGAGTCGATCATCCCGTCGACGCCAGCGCCAAAATCCGAGGCGGCAGCCGCGGGGAAGAAAGATGCAACTTCCCCACTCTCCAAAACCGAGGGTGGGGCACCCACGACGCAGACCGATCCGGCGAACGCATCGACTACAGATCCAGCGACTGCGGCTGCGAATATCGGCACAAAACCGGTAAATGCGGGCTCCCCGGGGAAAGCTGAAAAAGCGGCGCCGAAAATAACGAACGTGGCGGTAAAGCCAGAAGTTCCAGCGAGTACGGCGTCGGGCAACGTTGCCGCGCCTGCGATCAAAGGCACTCCGGCTGCGACCACGTCCGGGCTGGCACCGGCTGCGGCAGCACCTGCTCCGCCGAAAGAACCGGAACTTCCTGTCAACAAGGAAGAGATTCAGGGCAATCTTTATACGAACTACACTCACGGATTTCGCATGTACAAGGCGCCGAGCTGGAGCTTGATCGAGGAAGCGCGCGGGGCACTGCCGAACGCGATTGTGGCCATGGGCACGTCCAACGAGTCCACCTTGCTGGTGGTCGGGGAAGAAAAAACCAAAGAACCTCTGGACACAGCGGCAGCGGCAGTGGAAAAGCGGCTGCATGATGTTTACGCCAACTACCAGCGACTTTCGGAACGCAAGTCAGTGGTCGGGGGAATGCCCGCGGTGGAATACAAGTACCGAGGGAAAGCCGACGATCACGACTGGTCGGGAAGACTAGTGGTTGTGGCGCGCGGCAAAGACATTTTCACGGTTCTGGCGATGACGTATGCCGACAGCGACCTGATTCAGATTCAAGAGAACGTGATTGCGCGGGCGATTGCGAGCCTGGACTTTAGCGCGCACTAGCTCAGCGTCGGATCGCAGACCGCGTCGACGACACTTTGGAACTTCTGGATGGAAAACTGACGGGTTGACGAGTGATCTAGCGCGGCACGCTTCCTCGCTGGGCGGCGCATGCTCAGGCGCTGCGGGGGGAAGGAGCTTTGGGAGAGGCCGCGGATGACGCCGACGAGGTAGCTCCGGTGGCGGTCTTTTCCCTCCGCCGAGTTGTGATAGCCCAAATGGCTAATAGTTGTTTGGACCGCCCCAGAAGTTCGCTCAAGGCCCCAGAAGAGCGCGCTGCTAGCATGGTTTTATCAAGCTACGGTCTGGACTTTTCCGCTCAACGGAAATTCGCGTACGCAGACGAGGGATCAGATGAGCCGCAAGGGGCCAGTCTTGATCGCGGGAATCGCCCTGCTGGTGGTATGCGCCGGGATCTGGGGGCTGCAGGCGATGAAACGGCAAACGAAGCCGGCCGCCGGGGCCGACGCGTCTTCAACCCAGGGCAAACGGAACCCATTCCGAAGCGCCGTTGTGGAACTCACCTTCCGAAGCAAGTCAATCCATGATGGGGAAGAATACATTAGCTCGACGGGACGCAGGACTGAGTACATCGATGCGACCGGCGGGCGTCGCCGTGAAGATTACGAACGCAATGTTACCGTCATGCGGCAGTTAAACTCGACCGAAAGGTTTACGCTGATCTTTGATGGCACGAACCTTTTCGCCGTGACCAACAAAGATGGCAAGCGAGAGGGCCGCGTCTCGGATCTACGCGAGGGATACGATTACACCGTTTGGGAGGATGCACTAATCCCATTCGTAGAGTTAAAGCTGCCAGAACCTCGGATTAGTGAAGAACAGTTCCTGGGGAAGCAGTGCAAGGTCTATACGTTTGCAAAAGGAGTTGAAATCCAAAAATGGTGGGTGTGGAACGGAGTAACGCTGCGTACGCAATCGCACCTGGAAACGACCTCGACGGTGCTGGACACGTGGGAGGAGGCCGTGCGCGTCGAAGAGGATGCGGACATTGATCCCGGTTTGTTTGTGGCGCCCGCCGACGTGACGTTCGAACCGGCCAAGTTGACGGTAGCCGAACAGCTGAACCATCACAAGAGCGCGCCATGGGTGAGGATGAAGCCGGAAATGGCCCTATTCTAGCCTTGGCACGATCGTTTCCGAACCTGCGGGAAGGAAATCGCGAGTCAGAAAAAAGGAGGTTGCAAGACACCAGTGAAATCACTACTTCTCGCTGTGGGCCTCGTGGGGATGCTTGGCGTAGCTGGATACTTTGCGCTTCGCGGCGGCCCTGCACCGCGCGCCATCTTCGAAAAACAGGCCGAAGGGCCAATGGGGCTGCCGGAGTTGACGAATATCGAAGGATTAGCGCGCTCCCGCGATGGCCACGTCCTCGCAACGGTAGACCAGAACACGGTCGCACTATGGGACACCGCCAGCGGGAAGAATCTTCTTGTCCTGCAAAACGTCCTGCAAAACGGCAGCAACGAAGCGATTTACGCTCCGGCATTCTCGCCAGATGGCTCACTGTTGGCCACAGCAGGCAACACCAATGGTGACGGGCATTTGGTGCTATGGAATCCTGCAACCGGAGAGCGCCTGGCAAACATCGACAATATCGCGTTTCCGGGATGCGTGAGCTTCAATCCCGCGGGAACTTTGATCGCCGTGGGAGGACTACCAACCCTCTACCTAGTGGACCCCTCTACCAAACAAATCGTGCGCCAGATAGAGAGACCACACCAGAATGGCGGAAGCCAAGCCGTGGTGTTCAGTCCGAGCGGAGACTTGCTGGCCACCGGAGGGCGAGACGGCACCGTGAAATTGTGGCAATTGACCGACTTGAGTCTGGTGCGCACCTTCTCGGTCAGCGATCCGGCGACGCATGTTTCCGTGTCCGAGGGCCCGCCAGCACGAGCCATCGTCAGCTCGCTTGCATTTGCGCATGATGTGCCACGGTTGGCCGCGGCTACGCAGGGAGGCAGCGTATTCGTCTGGGACCTTGAGAGTGGAAAAGAACTCGTGCACTACGACTACTCCGCAGTCAAGGCAGACACCGATATCCTCAAAATGCGGAACTGGGCGTCCTTCACCTTGGACGACAAGTGGCTGGTGACCACGAACCAGAGGGGCGACGGCATTACTCTGTTGGGCGCGAAAAGCAAGAAGGAAGTAGATGACTTGCTGACAATGCACAAGCACACGGAGATGGGAAGCCTGGACTTCTCGCCCGGGGACGGCAGCGTGGCCTTTGCCTACCGGGTCTTCCATCCAGGCGAGCCAGGACCGCCGGCGGCGAAGTTCGAGATCTGGTCACTCCAGGTCCATTGACGCAAATATCAAGAAAGCTTGAAGGTGCTTCAAAGCACATTTTTAATGCGATTAAGGAGCGAGATGAAAAAGCATTGGATGGCAAGTTTGGTGGTCCTGCTTTGCTGTTGTTTTGTCGCCGCCTGCGACAAGGGTGCTGGTGATGGGTGGGAGGAATACAAGTACCGTAACGACGGCTTCGCGATTTCCGCGCCATCGATTCCCATCCCACGGACGTATTCCGGCGCCACGGCGGCCGAACGACAGAATTCCAAAGCCTGGGGCATCGATTTTGGCAACCGCACCGAGATAATGATCACACTCGGCCTGGTTTCCGATTTAGGTGAGAATGTTCCGGCCGAAGAAATGCTCCAGCGCATGAAGAATATGACCCTGCAAGGCGTGCCTGCCAAGCTGGTCTCAGAGAGACAACTCTCGCTGGGCGACAATCCGGGGATCGAATTTGAGTTCCAGGCCGAACACTGGCACTCACGCCAGCGTGTTTTCATTGTGAAGGACAAGCTCCTAGGCGTATCGTCGACTGCCCGTGGGAGTGATCCGTTCCCGCCGGCTACGGATCGGATGTTTGATTCCCTGCGTCTGCTGAAATAGCGGACGAGATGTGGGATCAGGCGCTGCGGGGGAAGGAGCCTTGGGAGAGGCCACGGATGACGCCGACGAGGTAGCTCCAAGTGGCGGTCTTGGCGGCTCCGGGGAAAGTGTAATAGAACTGGGTGGCGCTGGCGTCGGTGAAGCGGATCAGGCCGACGCGCTCCATGGAGCGGAAGTGCTGGTCGCGCAACTCCTTGAATTCCGCGAATTCGCGGTTGGGAGTGAAGCCACGAGGGAGAACGTTGAGGCTTTGGAGCCAGTCGCGATGTTTTTGGAGGAGCTGGCTGAAGCGGGACACGATGGCGAGCTGATTGGTCCAGTTTCCAGAGAGATCGATTTGGACACCGGCTTGTTTGTCGGTGGTGTTGAAGGAACGGCCGTCCATGGCGGGAGTGTGCAGCCAAGTGCCCTGCATGGGGATTTTCATGATCGTGCCCACGCTGATGACCATGAAAGTGGTGCGATCCCCCGAGACGAGCAAGGCATAGCTGCATTGATAGACGGACCCTCGTACGTCGCCGGCCCACCCCAAGAGGACAAAGCCGGCTTGAAGGGCGTCCGCCACCCAGCGAGCGGCGTAGCCGGTGGGGTCGGCAAAGGAAGGCGTGGATTCCAGATTACCGTAGGGCGAAACGGTGCGCTTTTCCAAGCGGAAGACGATGGTCAGGAAAACGACCCAGAAAGCGACCATTCCCAGGAAGAAACGCAACCAGAGCGGGAGCAGATCAGGGTTAAACATAAGTCTAATTTTAGGATACGGAAGGACGGCTGTGGGCGGGGGTAGCCAAAGCGTACATAAAACAAACGACACTTAGTTGCACGCTGAAATATCGGACTCAATCAAGGCGCTTGGTCTGAAATAGGCAACTCAGCTGGCGGCGGCTTCGGCGGAGTCGGCGACTTTGCGGTGCTCGCGGATCATGCCGATGAGAGCCTGGGCGGCGCGGGGGAGGCTGCGGTCGCGGCGGTAGACGAGGCCGAGTTCGCGCCAGAGGTCGACGCCTTCGACGGTGAGGAGCTTCACTTCACCGGCTTTGACATAGTCTTTGGCAAAACTCTCGCTGATGATGGAGAGGCCGGCGTCGGCGGCGACGAAACGCTTGATCATGCCGATGCTGGGGAGTTCCATGGCGACATGGATGCGAGCGCGATAGGGGCGGAAGAGTTTGTCCAGCACCTGGCGGGTGAAGCCGGTGCGCGGAAAGATGAGGGGCTGCTCGGCGAGTTCTGCGAGAGTGATTTTGGTGCGATGGGCCAGGGCGTTTTTTGTGCTGACCATGAAGCGCAGGCGGTCTTTGTAAATGTGGTGCATTTTCAGATTGGGCGACTTGATGGGCAGCGTGACGATGCCGACGTCGGCGGAGCCGTCCTCGATGCGCTGAAGGATCTTGTGGCTGAAATTGCGATAGATGCTGATGTGCACCAGCGGGTAGCGGCGCTGAAATTCGGCAAAAATATCGGGGAGCAAGTAGAGGCAAGTGGCTTCATTGGCGCCAAAGACGACGGGTCCCTGAACGACGTTGCCGCGGTCGGCGACGACCTGGATGGATTCATCGCGGAGGCGGAGGAGTTTCTCGGCAAATTCGTAAAGAACTTCACCGGCGGGAGTGAGCTCGACGGACTTGGCGGAGCGGTCGAGGAGGCGGGCTTTGTAAGCTTGTTCGAGCTGGCGAATCTGGGCACTAACGGCGGATTGCGAGCGGAAGACTTTCTGACCCGCGCGAGAAAAGCTCTTCAGTTTTGCGACGAAAACGAAAGTGGCAAGTTGATCGAAGTCCATAGTTAAGAAGCGCTCGGCAAAGGATTATAACGGATTCTGCTTGCCGGATGCGTAGTTAATATACTTCCTTTCTGGGCCTCTCTGGGACTCTCTTGGGCCGGTTTCATGCATGAATTGCGGCTTGCGAAAGCGGCGCGGCAACAGGCGCCGGCAAAATCGTGTGACGACGCTGGAGCTGGGCGAGAATGGGGGCCCAAGTGGCTCCCACGGTGCCCTGAAAATGAACGGGTTGAACGCGGACCAGCGGCAATGTTCCGCGGCGCGAGAGCAAGCGTGCGGCGCGCGGACTGGCCGTAAAGTAAACGTGCTCCTCCAGAGTGCGTCGCAGCCAATTTTCTTCGTCGGAATCGATTTCGGTGAGCGTTACGAAATCACGATGTAGGACATCTTCGGCTTCGGCGCGCAGCACGTAAGCGAGTCCACCGGTCATACCGGAACCAAAATTCAGGCCGAGAGGCCCGAGGATGAGGGCGACGCCGCCGGTCATGTACTCGCAACCGTGCTGGCCGACGCCTTCGACAACGGCGAGAGCGCCGCTGTTGCGGACGGCAAAGCGTTCGCCGCCGCGTCCGGCGATGAAGAGCTGGCCGGAAGTGGCGCCGTAGAGAACGGTGTTGCCGGCGAGAACGTCGCCGCGCCGGGAAGCAGCAAGCCCAGCGGCGATCGCGATAGTGCCGCCGGAAAGACCTTTGCCGACGTAATCGTTGGCTTCGCCTTTGAGGCGGAGGGTGACGCCTTCGGCAAGAAAAGCGCCGAAGCTTTGGCCTGCGGAGCCATGAAAATTCTGGCGGATCTCGTCGTCGCTGGGGAGACAGTTCTTGCGGCGGCGCATCAGTTCGCCGCTGAGGCCGGTGCCAACGCTGCGATCGGAATTTTGAATGGGCTGAGACTCATTCTGGAGCCGGAGGGCGGTATGGAAATGGAGGGATTCTTCAAGCGCTCCGACATGGAGAGCCGGCTCTTGCTGGGGCGCAACGCGATTGGAGGAAGAGATGGGCACGATCAGCAGGGGATCCATTCCGGAGCGGGCGCTGAGGCGGTCGTACCAGCCGGTAAGTTCGCTGAGGGAGCGAACGCCGAGCTGAGCTAGGCGATTGCGGACTTCTTCCGCCAAGTAACTGAAGTAGGCGATGACCATCTCGGGCTTGCCTTGAAATTTGGTGCGCAGCTTTTCGTCCTGAGTGGCGATTCCGACGGGGCAGGTGTTCAGATGGCACTGGCGGGCCATAACGCAACCGATAGCGAGGAGAGAGGCGGTGCCAAAACCGAATTCGTCAGCGCCGAGAATGGCGGCGAGGACGATGTCGCGAGCAAATTTCAGGCCCCCGTCCACGCGGAGAGAGAGACGTGAACGGAGGCCAGCGCGAACCAGGGTGTCGTGCGTTTCGCGCAAACCAATTTCCCAGGGGAGGCCGGTGTTCTTGATGGAGGTCAAGGGCGAAGAGCCGGTGCCGCCGCTGTGGCCGCTGATGGTGATGACGTCGGCGCCTGCTTTGGCTACTCCTGCGGCAATGATGCCGACTCCGGCGCCGGAAACGAGTTTTACGCCGATGCGAGCGCGGGGATTGACGGCGCGCAGATCGTGAATCAATTGCGCGAGGTCTTCGATGCTGTAAATGTCGTGGTGGGGCGGCGGAGAAATGAGCGGCGTGCCGGGAGTGGCATGGCGGATGCGGGCGATGTATTCGCTGACTTTCTTCGCGGGAAGCTGGCCGCCCTCACCGGGCTTGGAGCCCTGGGCCATCTTGATTTCGAGTTCTTCGGCGTGAACGAGATAGTCGGCGGTGACGCCGAAACGGCCGGAGGCGACTTGCTTGATTTTGTTGGCGGCAGCCGGCTCGAAGCGATAGGTCTGGGGATCTTCGCCGCCTTCGCCGGTATTACTGCGGCCACCGAGTTCATTCATTGCCAGCGCTAAAGTGCGATGGGCTTCCGGGCTGAGGGAGCCGAGAGACATCGCTTGCGTGCTGAAGCGCTTGACGATGGAGGCGAGGGGCTCGACTTCGTCGAGCGGGACGGCGGTATCGGGAACGGTGTCGAGCAAATCGCGCAGGAAGACGGGGCCTTGGTGCTCGGCCAACTCTTCGAAGGCGGAATAGGTTTTTGCGCCGGGAGCGCGGACGTGGGCGTGGAGACGGCGGACGACTTCGGGCGAACTGGCATGGAGTTCGGCGCCTTTGCGGAAACGGAAGAGGCCCGAGTCGGGCAAGTCGTCGGAGTCGGTGGAGAACGCGGCTTTGTGCATGCGGAGATAATCGGAGAGGAGATCGTCAAGCGATTTCTGGCCGGGAAAATCGGCGGCGTCTTGAAGACTTCCCGCGCAGAGATGTTCGGAGAGGCCGACGATCTCAAAGAGATGGCTGTTGCGATAGCTGGCCAGGGTGGAAACGCCCATGCGGGCGAGAACTTTTCGCAGGCCGGCGTTGATGGCGGCGCGGGCTTTTTCGGTGCCGCCGGGTTCAAGGGACTCGGAAAATTCATCCGCGAGATAGGGGACGACGGCGCTGGCGCCTGCGGCGACGAGGAGAGCGACGTGATGCGTGTCAAAGACCTGGGCGGATTCGACGATGAGAGGCACGTCCCACAGGCCTTCGCGCACCATGGCTTTCCAGACGGCGGCGGTCGCTAGAAGCGCGGGAAGCGGCGCGCGATCGGCACTGATGGCGCGATCGGAAAGGAGGAGGAGCCCCGGGCGCCCGCTGCTGCTCAGAGGGGTAGTAGAAAGCTGAGCAAAACTGCAGCGCGCCCCCGAGACTCCACTTGCGGAGGAAAAAGTGATATCGATGCGTTGCTCGGGGCCAAAAATGGCGGCGAGTTGCGAAAGTTGTCCGGCTGAAATGACGGGACTGGGCAGAGTGATGCCGTCTTTCATGTGGACGTCGAGAGACATGACGTGGGTTTCGCGCAGGGGATCGATGGGCGGGTTGGTGACCTGCGCGAAGCGCTGCTTGCAGTAATCCCACAGAGTTCTGGGGAGCGCGGAAAGAAAAGCGGGAGGAGCGTCGTCGCCCATGCTCCAGTCGGCTTCTTTGCCGTGGACGAGCGCGGAAAAAAGGATTTTGAATTGGTCTTCGGTCCAGCCAGCGGCGCCTGCTACGCGCTTAAGGTCATCGACCGGGACGGCCGTTGAGGCAACGGTCGCGCTGAGCATTCTTTGCGGAATGGCGTTTCGGGATTGCTGGATGGCGAGGCGCTTGAGAATGTCGCGCCAGCGCAAAAAGAGGCCGGTGGCGGGATTGGCGAGAATCATTTCACCGGGGCCGAGGCGCTGGCGTTCGGCGATGCGGGATTCGTCGAGATCAACGAGGCCGGTTTCGGAGCCGGCGATAAGCAGGCCGTCATGCGTGAGGGTGTACCGCAGGGGGCGCAAGCCGTTGCGGTCGAGCTTGGCGCCGACAAATTGGCCGTCGGAAAAAACGAGGGCGGCAGGGCCGTCCCAGGGTTCGCTTTGCTGCGAGAGGGCGGTGAGAGCGCTGCGGACATCGCGCGAGAGCAGGGGATCTTTTTCAAAAGCGGGAGGAACCATGGCGAGCATGGCTTCCTCGGAGGAGAGGCCTTCGAGGAGGCGAAGCTCAAAGGCGTTGTCGAAACTGGCGGAATCGCTAACGTTTTCCTCGAGAAGGGGGAACCACGGTCCCACGGTGAGGCGTGAGCGGTGTTCAGAGGCTTTGGCGCGGAGCCAGCGGCGGTTGGAGACGATGGTGTTGATTTCGCCGTTGTGGGCGACGTAGCGGAAGGGCTGCGCGAGATGCCAGGATGGTTGGGTGTTCGTGGAATAGCGCTGGTGAAAAACGGCGAAGGTGATGGCGAAAGAAGGATCGCGCAGGTCTTCGTAGAATTGAGGGAATTGCCAAGGCGTGAGAAGGCCTTTGTAGACGATGGTTTGCGAAGAAAGTGAGCAGATGTAACAGCGCGGCGGCAGGAGCGATTCGGCGCGCTTGCGGAGGAGTGAGAGACGCCACTCGAAACGGGCGGCGGCACGCGCGGGATGGAATGGCTCGACGAAAAATTGCCAAATTTCGGGCATCGTTTCGAGCGCGCGGCGGCCGAGAGAATTGGTGTTGGTGGGAACGCGGCGCCAGCCGATGACGCGGAGGCGTTCGGTGTCGGCAGCGGATTCGATGGCGGCGCGGGCTTCGTCGAGAACGGACGAAGGGATGAACGCAAATCCGACGGCAAACTGTTCGGGGAGTTCAATTCCCTGCTCCTGGGCGCGGGCGCGGAAAAAATCCTGGGGGAGCGACGTGAGCAGGCCGGCGCCGTCGCCGCTGGCGCCATCGGCGTCGACACCGCCGCGGTGAGTGAGGCGTTCTAACGCAGTCAAAGCATGCTGGACGATATCGTAGCTGGGAGCGCCGCCAAGGCGGGCGATGAAACCGGTACCGCAGGCGTCGTGGTCGGGGTGGCCCCAATTGGGATGGCGGCCCTGAGAAGACAGGGGCCGTGCATCGTGAAGACCGTTCTGGCCTCGACCGTCACGGAAGTACATACCAGTTTATCGAACGGGCGGGGGGTGGTTGTACAACGCAGAATTTTGATTCTCTGAATTGATTTCTTGATAAGGAAGCTGTGGCCAGGGAAATTGGGGTCCGTTCTCGTGCTTGGAGTTCGAGAATAAGCGCGGGAAGACGGCCAAGGGACATAGAGTTGCCAAGCGGGGGCGCAGCCCGCCGCGGCGGGACCGCCCCTACTGGGTAATAGATCAGTCTCCGATAAGCGCGTTGGGCTACCGGACGATCGTCGTGCGTTTGAGAGAGTTTACAAGGTCGTCTTCCGATAGCTCTGTTTCTGGACCGCCATTCACCAACTGTAGTGGACCTTGTAGCTCACCGTTTTCTCTCCGCCAGGTGGAATCTGGGCAAGGAACTCGAGAGTACGGCTATCGAGCTTTTTGAATGGATCGGAATTCTTGATGATGTCCCAATTCGTCCAGCGATAGAGATGCTCGACGATGCGCACTTCAATAGACTCGCTCTTGTGATTGCGTACCTTCATTTCAAACGATTCGTCGAGCCACCGCGCATTGAAGTCTGCGCGGTAATCCGTGCGGCTACGTTCCCCGGTCATGTCGAAGGCATTGCCGGTATAGAGGCGAATGGTCTCGTCCTTGGGGGTGTGGTCAATGTCGTTCTCGCCGGTGAATTCGAGCTGACTATCATCGTCGCGTCGATAGAAACGGACACGTCCTTTTGGAAGGGGCATGCCCAGATGATTCTCGGAGCTGTTTTTGAACTCCTGCATGACCCACACCTTGGGATTGGAGAGGATGCCATAGCTTTCCTGCTGGCGGATGGTCTCCATCGGCCAATTTTGATAGTTCTGATCGACTCTAAATCCGTCGTAGACGTAGACGGCCTTGGACTGGATCCCGGAGGCGCGAACCATCTCGACTTGCTTGGTTTCACGATCGTGGAGAGTGGTGGGATGTTCCAGCGTATAGAGATGATACTCGTCGAAGGTCTTCTCGGTCACGGGCGGACCGAATTGTGAGATAGCCCTTCCAAATGACGCGGTTCCCGCGCTTGCCATCAGGACTGCGCCTGGGGGCGGGACCTTGTTCACATCCCCTGCCATCAACTTGAGGCGCGCATCGTGAAAAGTTCTGCCACTCTGATTGTCGAGGGTTACCCAGCCGACGAGCTCCAGCACGTTGGATTTCGGCGGCGCAATCACGTTATAACTTGCCTCCCAGTTCATGCCGCCGGTCACATAGCTAAACTCTGCCGAGGTAGCGCCCGGCTTGTCGGTCAGCAGTTCCCAAGAGAGCGTGGGCTTGAGCACCGTATCGTCAGCCAGCGCGGGGAACAGGGGCTGACCTGGCAAGGAGAATTGCAGCTTGCCCGTGACTTCAATGACGGGTTGCTCGCTGCCTTGGGCAACCGCGGCCTGTTGTGTGGCGTATTTTGGGCCGTAAGATTGGAACGCCGTGTAATGGGGCACATAGCCGCTGCGGATGATTTTGCCCTGCACAGTCCTTGCAGTACCATCCTTGTCTGTCTCGAGGAAATCAATGGTCTTGCCCTCATAAAGGGAAAGGAGCAATTGCTGTGAGACAGGATCATTGCGGTAGTTCTGCTCGATAATCTGAAGATGACGGCCGGCGTCTAGGGAGCGCAGGATGACAGAATCAGGTTCGAGGTGAGCGGTGATGTCGGTGACCTGAATGTGGTTAACACCTGAGCGCAAGTCGAGGGGCAGCTTCTGCCGCACGACGGCAAACTGCTGGTTGTAAATCGTGAGCGAGGGAGAGTCACCTTTCTGTTCTTGCCCTATTGCGAAAGCCGAATGAAATAGATGTGGCGCTCCCAAGAAAAGGGCTGCAAATAGGCACAAACTGGCAATCCGTTTAACGACGTGCACATTATCCTCCTAACCGCTGCACTTACTCAGGAAGTATACAGCTCGGACATAAACGTCGGTACTTATCTGCGATGAACTGGCTAACTCCCGGCAAGTTGGATGATGTGGAAACCGACCCATTACCCTGCTGGATGCGGTTGCAATTCCATAGGTTCGCTCGTGCGGGGGAAACCAGGCTAGAACTTGGTGACTTCGGAGAAGTGGAAGTTGTGGACCTTCATGGCGGGGACGACCATTTCGAAGGCTTCTTCGCCAGTGGCGCGGACGGCAGGGCCGAGCAATTCCACGTTATTGAGCATTTCGATGATGGACTGGTTGAAACGGAAATTGCGGACGGCGCCGGTAACACGTCCGTTCTCAACAAGAAAGAGGCCATCGCGGGTCATGCCGGTCATGACCTTTTCGTAGGGATCGACTTCGCGGATGTACCAGAGGCGGGTGACGAGCAGGCCGCGATCGGTGGAAGCGACCATTTTTTCGACGGAGGAATCGCCGCCGGTGAAGACGAGATTCATGGGGGCTTCGCCGTATTCGTTGGGGAGGGCGAAACCGTGGCCGGTGGGCTGCTTGCCGGCGGATTTGGCGGCGGCGCGGGAATAGACGAGATTGCGGGGGATGCCGCGGTCGACTAGCAGAACCTTTTGGCGTGGCAAGCCTTCTCCATCGAAGGGGGCGCCCTGTTGGAGTGGGTGGTAAGTATCGTCGGTAATGGTGATGTTTTGTCCGAAGAGCTGCTTGCCCATGCGATCGTTGAGGCAGGAGCGCTTGTCTTCGAGGGCGGTGGCGGCGAAATCGTAGAAGAGGAAGCCGACGATATCGAGGACGGCGGAGGGTTCGAGAATTACGGTGTAGCGGCCGGGGGCCAACTCGCGAGCGTTGACGGCAAGATGGGCTTTCTCGCAGGCGCGTGCGGCGAGCTTCTGCGGGTCGAAGGCGCGGACATCGGCGGAGTTGGCTTTGGCCCAGCTGGCGGCGGGGCCTTCCTGGACGGTGATGGAAAATTCGGAGTGCGTTTCGCGATAGGCGGCGAAGAGGCCGCGAGAATTTCCCATGGCGGACTGGCTCTGTCCGGTTGAATAAATTCCGGCAGCAACTTGGCCGTTCTTGACGGCTAAATCGCAGGCGCGGCGGACGGCGCGGGCGCGCACTTCGGCGGAGAGAGCGGCGGTAGGTTTGACGAAACGATTGACGCTGCGAAAGCGCTGCTTGGCGGGCAGGGGCAGAAGGCGCGGGTCTTTCGGCTGGCTGTGCGCGAGGGAGAGAGAAGCTTCAATGGCGGCACGGAGGGAATCTTCGTCGATGCGATTGGTGGTAGCGCGGGCGGTGCGGCCGTCGGCGACGGTGCGGATAGATACGGTGAGGCCTTGCTCGGCGACATTTTGGTGAATGGCGTTGTTGGCGAAACGCGTGAGGGCGTCGGCAACTTCGTCGACGTGAACTTCGGTCTCTTCGGCGCCGGTAGATTTCGCGAGTCGAAGAACGGTGGCAACGATGCGGCGAAGCTCGCGCTCGGGGAAGAGCCCTGCGGCTTTCGCGCTCACTCCGTTCGAAGATTTCTTCAGCTTGGGGGCGGGTTTCATTGGTTTGAAAAGGCCGTCCCTATGCGCACGTTGCGGAAGCGCGAGGGCGATGCGCCGTGGCCGGTGCCCATGGTTTGCATGGGCTGGCCTTTCCCACAATTGGGCGTGCCCCACAGCGTCCAGTGGCCGAGCTTGCAGATGGCGTCGCAGGAATTCCAGAACTCGGTGGTGATGCCGCTGTAGCTGGGATTTTTGAGCATACGGACTTTTTTCCCGCGTTTGATTTCCCAGCCGATTTCGGTGGAGAACTGGAACTGATAGCGGCGGTCGTCGATGGACCAGGAGCGATTGGTCTCCATGAGGATGCCGTCTTGCGTATCGGCGATGAGATCGTCATAGTCCCAGGTGCCGGGGAGCAAGCTGACGTTGGTCATGCGAATGATGGGGAGGCGATTCCAGCTTTCGGTGCGCATGGTTCCGGAGGAGCGACTGAGGCCGACGAGGTGGGCAGTTTCGCGATTCGAAAGATAACCGCGGAACTGGCCGTCCTTGATGATGTCAGTGCACTGGGCGGGAACACCCTCGTCGTCGTAAGCAAAAGTGCCAAGTCCCTGACCGTGATCGAGACGGGCGTCGGCGACGACGTTGACGATGCTGGAACCGTACTTGAGTTTGTTTAGTTGATCGAGGGTGAGAAAACTGGTGCCGGCGAAATTGGCTTCTTCGCCGAGGACGCGGTCGAGTTCGATGGGATGGCCGATGGATTCGTGGATTTGAAGGCCGAGCTGGCTGGCGCCGAGGATTAATGTGCCGGTTTTTTCCGGGCACTGGGAGGCGGAATGCAGCGACGCGGCTTCCTCGGCGATAATGGGCGCGTTTTTCAAAAGATCGAGGGATTGGACGAGTTCGTAACCTTGCAGGGCGTGTTGGCCGCCGAAACTATTGGGATAGGAACGCTTTTGGATTTCTTCGCCTTGGAACGAGGTGGCCGCGATTCCGCAACCGGAAATCACTTTGCGCTGGTGGATGCGTGAGCCGATGCTGGAGGCAAACCAGGAATCGATTTTCCGGAATTGCATGTCGGTTTCGGTGAGGGTGATACCTTTGACGCGGCGCATTTCCTCGTCGGCTGCGAGCAACAAGGCGAGTTGCGTTTCGAGGGGAATTTCGAAAGGGTCCTTGCGAAAGGGACTCTGCCAACTGTCAACGTAGGATTGTTCGGGAGCGAGAACAACTTCGCCGCGTTTGGCGAGCGCGGAGGCTTTCGCGATGGAAACGGCTTGGGCCGCGCAAGCGGCTACGCCTTCGCGCGTCAATCGATCGGTGGAGGCGAAGCCCCAGGCGCCGTTTGCGAGAACACGAATGCCGAGGCCGATGGATTCGCTTTGGGAAAGCGTCCCGACCTGGCCGTTTTTTGTGGTGAGGTCGCGTTGGCGAAGGTGCATGACGCGGACGTCGCCGTAGGCAGCGCCACGCAAGCGGGCGGTGTCAAGGGCTAGGTTGGCCAAGTCATACATCACTGTTTTTTCTGGCCCCCTTCCGCAGAACACTTGCTATGGTCAACCGAAATTTCCGCCGCTGCATCGGTCGCGGTCGCCGAGAAATCACATGGAACACGAAGATCAACTCGGAACTCCAGCCACTCAATGAAACCCTGTTTACCGTTCTCACCTGAAGTTCCGATCCTTGAATTCAGAATAAGTAGTCTACCCTTCGCAACCGGGAACTTAAAAAGTGCTTTGCCGGCATCCCGTGATTCCTCCTCGAGTTCTTCGGTAGACCGCTTGTCGGACAGAGAATGCGACGAAACTGCGAGTTCTACAAGATGTGCCGCTTTCTTATACTGTTCTTCATCCAGCACAAAATTGAAATTTCTGGGTGAGGAGCGAACGGCTTCACTTGCACTCATGCCATACGAGACATCCAAATAACGCGGATTCCAAAAGTGGTAGGGCGGAGTTACGACCCAGACGTACTCTGGCTGTTTGGTATCCTCGCGTTGTTCGGGAACGACTTGAATTTCCCATCCGAAGTGCGCTCCATTTGGAGCCAGGTGGAACAACAGACCGTCACCAATCCGACGCTCGTAGGTTTGGTTATCGGACACTTTCCCGCGAAAAGAAATCAGAATGCACGGCCCTCCCTCGAAAGAGCTGATGACTGTCCCACAACCCGTCGCGACTCCCTGTGGGGGCGGAGAATATGGAAAAGAGCCGCCACTGCTGGGCATGATGAATACAAGTGCGAAGAGAGCTGCTATCCAGCCGAAAAAGCGAACAAAGGCGAGAGCCTTGGTGTAGAAGTCCCACATGGGCGAATGTCACAACCAGGAAAAGTAGCGCTAAAAGTATAAGGGCGCCCAGCAGCGGACGCCCTTACAAAGATACCATGATTGAGTAGCCGGAAAAGCGGGAGCAGGGCTCCCGCACTCCAAATTACGTGCCTTCGTTCCAGGAGGCGAGGTAACGCTCCTGTTCGGCGGTTAATTTGTCGAGGTGGTGGCCCATGGAATCGAGCTTGAGGCGGGCGATTTCCTTGTCGAGGTGCTCGGGGACGACATATACCTGCGACTTCAGGTTCTTGTAGTTCGCGCGGAGGTATTCGGCGGAAAGCGACTGATTGGCAAAGCTCATGTCCATCACCGAGGCGGGGTGGCCTTCAGCGGTGGAAAGATTGACGAGGCGGCCTTCGGCGAGGAGATAGATTTTGCGGCCGTCCTTCATCTTAAATTCGTCGACCATGGGACGGACTTCACGCTTGCCGCTGGACAACTTTTCGAGCGCGGGGATGTCGATTTCGACGTTGAAATGGCCGGAGTTGCAGACGATCGCTCCGCCCTTCATTTTTTCAAAGTGCTCGGCGCGGATGACGCTCTTGTTGCCGGTCACGGTGATGTAGACGTCGCCTTCTTTGACCGCTTCCGCCATGGGCATTACGCGGAAACCGTCCATAGCGGCTTCAATGCCCTTCACCGGATCGATTTCGGTGACGATGACGTCGGCGCCGAGGCCCTTGGCGCGCATAGCAACGCCGCGGCCGCACCAGCCGTAACCGGCAACGACGACCTTCAGGCCGGCGAGGAGCACGTTGGTGGCGCGAATGACGCCGTCAATGGTGGACTGCCCGGTGCCGTAGCGGTTGTCGAAGAAATGCTTGGTCATGGCATCGTTGACAGCGATGATCGGATATTTGAGCGTGCCGTCCTTGGCCATGGCGCGAAGGCGAATGACGCCCGTGGTCGTTTCTTCGGTACCAGCGATGACGTTGGGAACCAGGTCGGTGCGCTTGGTGAGCAGCATGGTGACGAGGTCGGCGCCGTCATCCATGGTGAATTGCGGCTTGTGCTCGAGGGCGGCGCTCAAGTGCGAATAGTAGGTGTCGTTGTCCTCGCCCTTGATGGCAAAGGTCGGAATGTTGTAATCGCGATTGAGCGAGGCGGCCACTTCGTCTTGCGTGGAAAGCGGATTGGAGGCGCAGAGAACAGCGTCGGCGCCACCATCGCGCAGCGCGATCATGAGGTTTGCGGTTTCGCTGGTGACGTGCAGACAAGCGGAAACGCGCAGGCCTTTTAGAGGTTGTTCCTTGATGAAGCGCTTGCGAATCGTTTCCAGCACGGGCATCTGCTGGCCGGCCCATTCGATTTTGCGCTTGCCGGCATCAGCCAGCCCGATGTCTTTTACATCTCCTTTTTTCAGTTCAGCGGTAGCCAAAGTGTTGCTCCTCGAATTGGATTTCGTTTCTGATGGGAGTGGGTAAGAGCACTCCCGGATGCGGCCCTCGAAAAGCCGGGCCGGTAAGTATCAAATTCCAGCGTTAGCGCCTGGCTCCCACTTCCGCGGTGGCGGCGGCTCCGAGGCCAGCGGCTTTGCGGAGAGCATCGGCGCGGTCGGTACGCTCCCAGGTGAATCCGGGGCCACTGCGGCCGAAGTGGCCGTAGGCGGCGGTGGCTTTGTAAATGGGGCGGCGCAGGTCGAGCGTCTCGATGATGGCTTTGGGAGTCAGCTTGAAATATTCACGAATGAGCTCGGTGATTTTTTCTTCGGGGATCGCGGCAGTACCGAACGTTTCCGCCATGACGGAGACGGGTTCGGCGACGCCGATGGCGTAGGCCAATTGGACTTCCGTCTTGCGTGCGAGGCCCGCGGCTACGACGTTCTTGGCAATGTAGCGCGCCATGTAGCATGCCGAGCGATCGACTTTCGACGGATCCTTGCCAGAGAACGCGCCGCCGCCGTGACGGCTATAACCGCCGTAGGTATCGACGATGATCTTGCGGCCGGTCAAACCTGCGTCGCCCATCGGACCACCGATGACGAATCGGCCGGTGGGATTGATGTGATATTTCGTTTTCGCATCGAGCATCGAGGCGGGAATGATGGGCTTGATGACGTGCTCGGTGATAGCGTTGCGCAAGTCCGCGTTTGAAACTTTTTCACTGTGCTGCGTGGAAATGACCACGGTATCGACTCGGACGGGGCGGCCGTTGCGATACTCGATAGTGACCTGAGACTTTCCGTCGGGCCGGAGAAAATCGACTTTGTTGGATTTGCGAATCTCGGAGAGGCGTTGCGTGAGGCGGTGGGCGAGCTGGATGGGCATGGGCATCAATTCTTCGGTTTCGTCGCAAGCGAAACCAAACATGAGACCCTGGTCGCCAGCGCCGCCAGTATCCACGCCCATGGCGATGTCCGGCGACTGGCGCTTGACGGTGCACATGACGGCGCAGGTGTAGCCGTCGTAACCGTAACTCGCATCGTTATAACCGACGTTGCGAATCGTCTCGCGCACAAGCTCGTCGTAATCGACGTGGGCACTGGTGGTGATTTCGCCGGCGACGACTGCCAAGCCGGTGGTGACGAGCGTCTCGCAGGCGACACGACCCTTGGGGTCGTGCTTCATGACCTCGTCGAGGACGGCGTCAGAAATCTGGTCGGCAATTTTGTCCGGATGGCCTTCGGTGACGGACTCCGACGTAAACAGGAAGTTGCGTAGGGCTTCGCTCAAAACAAACTCTCCTTCATTGGGAGCTTAGGGGGTTTTACCCCAGAATGGGCCAAAAAGACGGTGGCCGGAACCTTTCAAAGGTACCATCCGATTGCGGGAGAATCAATTTATTGCAGCCAAATGCGTTAATAGGGGGTTGAACGGTCGAAAACGGGGGTCGAATGGCAGGGATGCCGGGCGCCTTGCCTATTCGGCGTCACGGTTTGTGACCGAGACACGGAATACGGGTTTGGCTTTTTCGGAGGGTTCGATCTCATAGGTCTGGGCGGTTTTGGCGGGGTCGTAGTCGCGCCAGAGCCAGATCATTTCTGCTGGGAACTCGGCGGCGCCGTGGGCGGAGTTGTGGGTGCCTTCGCCGAAACTGAAGTGGAAGTCGTAGTCCTTGAGCTTGAGGGCGTTGGCGAGGCGCAGATTGGCGAGCGGCCAGTTGCCGTAGCGGAGGTCCAGGTCTTCGGAGCCGTCCTGAAGCCAAACACGAATGTTACGCTTGGGTTCGTGGAGGACTTTATCGGGAAAGTCCTGGCCGCCGTCGGAGACGTTTGGATCTTCCCTCCATTGGATGCTGGAGAAACTGCCGATCCAGGAAATTACTCTGCTGAACTGATCGGGCATCTGCCATGCGGCGTTAAAGGCGCAGATGGCGCCGGAGGAGAGGCCGGTGATGGCGCGGCTATAGGCGTCCTGCCGGATATTGTATTTGGCGGCGACGTCGGCGAGGACTTCGTTGCGGAGATAGCGGACGTAGCGGTCGCTTACGGTGTCGTAGAGGGTGCTGCGCATGGAGTCCTTGAGGGTGCGCTGCCATTTGTCGGAATAGGCTTTCACGAAACGGTAGGTTGGGTTGTCGGGGGAGTCGCTGATGTCGCCGGGATTGATGAAGACGCAGATCATCACGGGGATCTTTTTTTGAGCGATCAGGTTGTCGATGACGTTGAGGGCGGGATTGTTGCCGTTGCGATCGGTATACCAGCCGCCGTCCTGGAAGACCATGAGGGCGGCAGGGGTGTCTTTGTCGTATTGGGCGGGGACGTAGATCCAATAGTCGGCCTTCATGCCGTCGTAGATTTTGCTGGTGTGGGTGATTTTAGGGGAAAGCGTGCCGGAGGGGACGCCGGGTTGCAGATAAGAGAGTGGGCCGAAGGCGGGGAGGTCCAGACGGCCGCCGAACTTTTTACTTTCGATGAGGTAGTGGAAGGAGTGCAAGTGGCCGACTGGCTCGATGCGGGCGGGGGCATACCAGAGAGAAGAACTGGCTAGCTGACGCAATTTCGGGCCGGGAGCGCCGTCAATTTGGAGGGAAGGTTGCGACGAGGAATCGATGGCAAAGAAAAATTCGGGGCCGCGGCCGGCCCAGGCGGTTCCTTCCTTGAGATCCTTGGCTTCGAAAGTCGTGGTGATGGCGTCGTGCAGTGCGGGACTGTTGGATTTGGCGAGTTCGATCAGTTGCGGGGCGGTGGATTTTTCTGCGGCAAACGCAGAAGCGACTGGAAACAGTGAACAAAAAACGAGCTGTCCCGCAAAACTCAAGCACCAAGCTTTTTGTGTGCAGCGCATCCAGAAACTCCTTTGCGTTAATTATTCCAAATCGGCATCGTCTTCGGGTTGGACGTCGAGCTTTCCCTTGGTTTTCTTGGCCATCAAGTAGGAGCGGATGAAGGGGTCCAGATCGCCGTCCATGACGCGGTCCACATCGCCGACTTCAAACTTTGTGCGGTGGTCTTTGATCAGGCGATACGGCTGCATAACGTAAGAACGAATTTGGCTGCCGAAAGAAATGTCGAGCTTGCTCTCGTCAAGTTTGTCGGTGTGCGCTTGGCGCTTTTTGACTTCTTCATCATACAAGCGCGAGCGGAGCATCTTCATGGCCATTTCGCGATTTTTGCCTTGGCTGCGCTGGGCTTGACATGCCACGACGATGTTCGTGGGAAGGTGAGTGATGCGGACGGCGGTTTCTACTTTGTTGACGTTTTGGCCGCCTTTGCCGCCGGAACGGAACGTGTCTACGCGCAAGTCTTCGGGGCGGATGTTGATCTCGATGCGGTCATCAATTTCGGGGATGACGAAGACGGAGGCGAAGGAAGTGTGGCGGCGCGCGGCCTGGTCGAAAGGGGAGATTCGAACGAGACGGTGGACGCCGGTTTCACCCGCGAGAAGACCATAAGCATTTTCACCGGAAAATTGGACGGTGGCGGATTTGATGCCGGCTTCTTCGCCGGGAGTCTCATCGAGAAGTTCCGTGGCCATGCCCTTGCGTTCCGCCCAACGCAGATACATGCGGAGAAGGATGGAGGCCCAATCCTGCGATTCGGTGCCGCCGGCGCCGGGCTTGATGGTCATGATGGCGTTGAGGTGGTCGGTTTCACCGGACAGGAGCGTTTTGGTTTCCAGTTCGGAGATGTAGGCGTCGGCGGCGGTGAGCTCTTTGTCGAGTTCTTTGAGCAAATCGTTTTTCTGCTCGACGTTGGTTTCTTGCCTGGCGAGATCGACGTAGGTCTCGATATCGCTGGAGATGGAGGTGAGCTTTTCGTCGGCGGCAATTTGTTCTTCGGCGCGCTTGCGATCGCGAAGAACGCTTTGCGCGGCTTCCTGATTGCTCCAAAAATTGGGGTCGGCAGCGCGGGCCTCGAGGGCTTTCAGGCGCTCGCGGAACTGCGGTGCGTCAAAGATAGCTCCGCACGAGAGTGATGCGCTGCTTGAGGCCTTCGTAGCGATGCTGAAGATCTTCGAGAATCATGCTTTTTTCTGGTAAACCGCCCATTGGGGAACGGGCGTCACTTTGCCTTTCGAAAAGTTACGGCCACTAGAATAACGGAAATGAGGACGCACAGCCAAGCGAACCAGTCGCCGAAGCGGGTGTAAATGGTCTGGTCGGTGCGAAAGTCGTAGGGAAGATCGACGGCGGCGCGGACATCCGGGAGAAGCGGCTGGAAGATGCGGCCGTAGGGATCAATGGAAACGGTGAAGCCGTTGTTGGTCGTGCGCACGATCCAGCGGCGGTTTTCGACTGCGCGCACGCGGACCATCCGCAGATGTTGTTCCGCAGCGGCGGAGCGGCCGAACCAGCCGTCATTCGAAATGTTGATGAGGAGTTGTGCGCCGCCGGCGGCGAAACGGCGGACTTCCCCAGGATAGATCGCTTCATAACAAATAAAGACACCGAAAGTTTTCCCGCCCGGTAGCTGGCCCACGACGTACTTGTTCCCTTTGTGGAAGCCCCCAACGTCGCTGGTTACGCTGGTGACGACGCGATGAATCAGCGGGAATGGTTCGTATTCGCCAAAGGGAACGAGATGGACTTTGTCGTAAACGAAGAGGCGCTGGCCTTGCGAATCAAAAAGCAGTGCGCTGTTGTAAGGCACCAGAGTGCCACGAGGAACAACGTCAGAGGGGTCTACTGGCGGCTTCCACTCGATGGCGCCGACGAGGAATGGATGTCCGAAACGGATGGTCAGGGCAGAGGCGATCTTTGCGAATTGCGAATCTTGAAAGGAGAAAGGAGCGGGGGCTTCCGGCCAGACAAGGAGGTCCGGTTTTTCGGCGGAGGGGGCCAGGCTGATCCGGGTGATCTCGTCGAGCTCGGCGGCATGCACTTGAAACCAATTCGGGGGATAGGATTCAACTTCGGGAAAATTGAGCTGCGCGGCGCGGGCGAAATGGTGCGGCTGATCTTGCGGCACGAGGCGGGGAGCAGCCAGTGCGGCAATCAAGAGAATTGCTACTACGGAGGCCGCGATGGCGATGCGTTTGCGAAGCGTCACTGAAGTTGATGAGATGGTCCAGGCGAGGAGTGAATTGAAACCCGCCACAAGAAAGGAGAGGCCGTAGATTCCTGTGATGGCGGTGATCTGCGCGAAACCCAGATTTTCGGCGGCGGGATAGCCGAGCAAGTTCCAAGGAAAACTGATTTCGGGTAAATGCTCGCGGACAAACTCGAAGGTTACCCAGATGAAGGGAGCGCTGATGCATGCCAGGCCGATGCTTTGACGCGAGATTCGTTGAACGGCCCAAGCAAAGGTGCCGATTAAAATTCCCCAGGCCATGGCGATGAGAAGCAGGACGCCCCATCCGCCGACTACCGATAGGCCGCCGTGGACGGTGAGAACTGTCGCGATCCATGGCACCGATGTAAAGACGAAAAGTAGCGCGTGAAGAAAACCGCACGCGAACGCCACGCGAGGGCGCGCGCCAAAGACGGAGAGGAGGAGGATAGCGACACAAAGCCAGGAATAGATACTGAAATGAAGGCCGATGTAGGAGAGCGAGAGAGCGGCGCCGGAAACAGCGCCGGCAAAGAGCCGAAGGCCAGCAGGAACATTGGCGCTGGAATCTGGACGAAGATTGGCGATCCAACTGCCCCGGGGCATCAGTGTTTCACGATGGCTTTAAAACCTGCGCCCTCGAGGCCTTTCCTGGCCGCGTCGGCGGCCTTGGGATCAACGTAAGGGCCGACTTGCACGCGGTAGTATTTGTCCGCTTGCGGAGAGAGAACGAACGCAGGGAATTTTTTCTTCTGCAAACGAGCGGCAAGCTCGAGAGCATCCGCCTCTTTGGTCAACGCCGCCACTTGCAAAGTGAAGGCTCCGCCCGGAATGAGGGGACTATTCTGAGTCTTCGCTGGAGCGCTCGCGGTCCTCGGCGACGCGGTGGTCTTCACAAGCACCGGGGCGTTTTTTCGCGCGAGTGCCGGCGCGGAGGCCACTGGCTTCAGATGGTCTTCGGGTTTCTTGCTGTCGCCGGCGTGATAAAACTCCCAATCGGAATTCGGCGGCGCGGTTGTGACCGCAGGGGGATTGGCCGGAGTGGAATTGTTGACGCGTTTCGAATTCGCGTCTGGCTTGGGTAAAACGGTCTTTTCAGGTTTGTTGAAAAAGTCAGTCGCGGCGCGAACGGGGCTGTCGATCTGATTGCGCCCCATGACGTAACCAAGCGTGAAGAATACGCCCGAGAACAGCAGCATCAGCATGAACAAGCCGATGACATGCCGGCTCTCAAGCACACGCTCGCCAGCGCCTCCTCGTTTTCCCCCAGAAGCCATTCTTACTTTTGCGGTCCCCCTAGGTTCTTAGTCCACTGATTAATGATATCGATAGGCAGAGGAAACACAATCGTTGTGTTCTTCTCGACACCTATCTCGGTCAGAGTCTGCAAGTAGCGAAGCTGGATGGCGGAAGGCTGGGTCTCGAGAATTTTCGCGGCATCAGCGAGTTTCTGGGAAGCTTCGAACTCTCCTCCCGCATGAATGATTTTTGCGCGGCGTTCGCGTTCGGCTTCGGCTTGCTTGGCGATGGCGCGCTGCATCTGCTCGGGGATGTCAACCTGTTTGACCTCGACTTTGGAAACTTTGATGCCCCAGGGTTCGGTGTCGGTGTCGAGAATGACCTGGAGCTTGGCGTTGACCTTGTCGCGCTGGGAGAGGATTTCATCAAGTTCGAACTGCCCGACGACGCTGCGGATGGTGGTCTGGGCAAGCTGCGAAGTGGCGTAGGTGTAGTTCTGCACTTGGGAGAGAGCTTGGTTGGCGTCGACGACTCGGAAGTAGCAAACGGCGTTGACCTTCACGGAAACGTTGTCTCGGGTGATGATGTCCTGCGGCGGGACGTCGAGTGTTTCGATTCTGAGGTTAATGCGGTAGAGAGTTTCAATCGGCCAGAGCACCAGGTTTATGCCGGCGGTCTTCGCTATAGGTATCAACCTGCCGAGCCGAAGGACTACGCCGCGCTCCCATTCCTTAATGATGTAAATCGAATTCCAGAACCAGATGAGCACCAGGCCGACAATCAGCGCCAATCCAATAAAAGGGATTTCCATCTTTTCCTCCTGAAAGTGAAAATGCTTATTTCGCCGCTGAAACAGCCACTTCGGCCGGCTCAACGTAAAGCTTGAGTCCTTCGACGCGCAAGACGCGGACGGTCTCACCTTCGCGCACGGGCTGCGAAGACTCAGCACTCCACAACTCGCCATGCACGCGAACCAAGCCCGCAGAGCCGGCCGCGAGCTGCGCCATCGCGACGCCGTGTTCTCCGATTAATTCTTCCTTCCCTGTGACACTTTTCCATTGGCGCGACTTCAACACGAGCCGCATCAAAACCACCGCCAGAATCGCGAACGGTACGGTCCCAGCCAGCGCCACGCCTACGCTAACACCTCCGGGAGTAAGCGGCGAACGAATCAGGAAGATCGCGCCCAGGAACATGGAAACAACGCCACCGAGGGCCAACACGCCGTGGCTCGGAGCTTTCGCTTCGAGAATGAAAAATGCGAGCGCGAGCAAAATCAGGAACACGCCAGCAAGATTGATAGGCAGAAAATTCATGGCGTAAAGAGCGAGAATCAGGCAGATGCCGCCGATCACCCCGGGAGCGATGACTCCTGGATGCGTGAATTCTGTGTAAACGCCAAGCACGCCAAGAATCAGAAGCACGAAGAAAATATCCGGCTCGACAATGCGCGCAAGAAATCTCTGCCGGGCCGAGAGTTGAAAGGGCCGTCGCTCCGCGTTTTTCAACGAAAGCTTCGTCTGAGTCCCATCGAAGCGGGTAATCGACCGGCCATCGAGTTGCCGCACCAGTTCATCGGGCGAACTCACGATCAGATCGATCATCTTCCCTTCCAAGGCTTCCTTGTCGGTGAAAGCGCTGCCGTCGGTGATGGCCTTCTCCGCCAGCACTGGGTTGCGCCCGCGTTTCTCCGTGAAGCTCCGCAGAAAGGCAGTGGCATCGGCGTTGATTTTCTTTCGAAAGGCATCGTCGATTTGCATGGGCAGAAAACCGCCAATGGCCATGACCGGCGTGGCCGAGCCCGTATGAGTACCTGGCGCCATCGCGGCGATGTCAGCGGAGAGCAGAATGTAGAAGCCCGCCGAAGCTCCTCGCCCGCCTGTCGGTGAAACGTAGACGGCTACCGGCACAGGAGACGCGAGGATATGCTGAATCATATCCTGCATCGAAGTACTGAGCCCGCCCGGCGTATCCATGGTGATCAAAACCAGAGCTGCATGGCGGTTCGCGGCGTCGGCAAGACCTTCATCGATGTAAGTGGCCAGGATGGGATCGACAACGCCCTCAAGCCTCAGTTCAAGCACGAGCGGGCTGGAGGAGTGCTCGTCCGCCGCGACTGCAGGCGTGAGACAGAAAATCACTCCGACGCATAGACCGCAAAGAAGCAAAAAGGACGCAACAAACTTGGATTGCATGAGACAAAAGGGGCGCTTCCCTTGATGGAGCCGATCGCTCATAACGCACCTCCTCCTGGTTTTTTCTCGGCGGGCTTCGAATTCTTCAAATTTTCGAGCAGGTGCTTGGCCTCAGCATAGTTCGGCGCCAGCTTCAACGCTTTCTCGACTTCCGCCCGCGCCAGTTCTGGTTTTTTTTGCTCGAGGAAGATTTTTGCCAGCATGGTTCGCACCACCGCGGAATCACGCGCTGCCAAGGAAGCTTGTAATTCCTTCACAGCATCATCCATCTTGCCCTGGCGGCGGTCAATTTCGGCGAGCCAGTGGTGTGCAGCGGAATTTTTCGGATCGGCAGCCAGCACAGCTCGGAATTCTTTTTCAGCGGCATCGACGTGCCCGGCGGAAAGTTCCTGGCGGCCGCGCCGCAGACGTGAAACGGAGGAATCGCTCGAAGTATCGGAGGCAGCCTCGTTTGCGGGGGAAGCAGCCGAAGTAATCTCTGCACGAAGTTCCGTGACGTCGAGGTCGGTCTTGATGCGATTCAGGCGCGCCAAAGTTTCGTTCTTGGCGTCCAAGCGAATCGCGGGAAGACCGTTTGGCCCAAATGATTCGTTAGCCGACTCGCGTTCCTGGTCAGCTTCCGTCTTCTTGCCGGCCTTTTCCAAAGACAGGATCAGCAACGCGCGATCTTCCGCATTATCCGGCTCGCGTTCCGAGGCTTCGCCGAAATAGCCGGCCGCCGCGCCGGGGTCGTTGGTTTGAAGAGCAAGCAGGCCTAGATTGAATGGATAATCGTCTTCGCCGGGATCCAAATCGGCCGCGCGACGGAAATCAATTTGCGCCGGGGCCGTCTTGCCCTGCCGTGCGCGCGCAATCGCCAGATCATTCAGAATTTCCGGCAGGTCCGTCCCAAAGACGCGGTTGTTTTTCAAGGTTTCTTGCAACGAAGTGAACAATTCCTCCGCGTGGTCCGGGTGGCCAAGGAGAAGCTGACAAACACCCGTGGCGAAGACGGCCTCTACAAAGCGGTCGTGCGTTTTTGGCACGCGGGCGTACCAGGGCAGCGCGGAATCGCAGTCGCGCCGAGCGAAGTACACTTCACCGAGGGCAAAGTCGGGTTCCGGCCATTCCGGTTCGAGACGCGCCGCCTCTCGAAGTTCGCGCAAGCGAGCGTCGTCTTCGCTGGCCAGCAATCCACGAATGTAATGTTCAAACGCGTCGAGGCGCAGCGGACGCTGGAGCTTGGTGAACCCGGCGAGGCTCAGCCCATAGGAGCGATCATTTGCGGAGAGCAAGCGCCAAATCAGGCGGGCGTGCAGATCCATGAGGGAATCCAAGGTGCCGGTTTCGCGCAGCGCCAACTGCATGCGCGCTGGATTCACTCTTAGAATTTGAGACTCGATGGTGAGAGAGGTGCCAGTCGCCGTGAACTTGCCAAAGATGACAAAATCGGCGTCGAGATCTTCCGCAACATGAAGCATGGTCGCGCGGCTGAGCTTGGAAGAGCGCGGCAGGCCGGAACGTTCCAGCTCGACCACTCGACCTTCGTGCGAATACACCTGTTCCCTGGCGGCCGATAAGCGCTGGATGGTCAGCTCCTCGAGGCCTTCGCTGAGCCAATCCAAGCGCGGGGAAGCGCTGGCATTCTCAAAAGGAAAAACCAGATAGATTCCCTGCTGGGAGCCAGCCGCCGAAGGAGCGCTGGCAGAGGCGGGAGATTGTTGCGCGTAAAACGGAATGGTTCCAAAAATCAGAAAGAGGAAGAGTGAGAATAGAATTCGCGGGCTGAGGAAAGGTCGCCCCATGTCTATTGCATTGTAACAGACAGAAGGACGCCTTTCGCACGGGACATGCGGACAGAAGTCTAAACTAGCAAATCGAACGACCTTCAGGGTTGCGTGGTGTCGGGAGGCTTGGGAGCCAAAACTTCCTGGATCGCGGGATCCTTCAAGACCGCGGCGAACGCGGGATCGGTTTTGACTGCGGATAGTTCTTTATAGCCTTCGTCCTTGGCTTTACGCAGGTAAATCAGGCAACGTTCCAGGTTTCCGGCTTCCGCGAAGGACTTGGCGAGCAGGAAATAGAACCGCCCGCGATCACCCACAGAGCGATCCTGAAGAATCGAACCGCTTCTTGAGCTGCTGTGTTCGAAGAGTTGCGGGTCAATTGCCAGCGCTTGTCGGAAAGAGGAGATGGCCTCCAAGTATTTCTTGTCACCGAAATAGGCGTAGGCAAGATTGCTGTACAGAACAGCCATGTCACTGCGAATGTTGATTGCTTTTTGATAGGCCTTAATGGCCCGCCCGTATTTCTTGCGCTGATACCAGATTGTGCCGATATTGTTTTGCGCGTCGGCGTAGGTGGGATCAACCTTGGAGGCCCGTTCGTAGTATTTCAGGGCCGCGCCGAGAGCTGCTTGCTGGTGCAGCGCAATGCCTAGCTTATTGAGATACACCGGGTTCTGGGGGTTCTGATCGGCAAGCCGCTTGTAAGAAACGGCCGCCTCCCGGAACTCTTTGCGGGCCATGTAAAGATCGGCTACCTGTTCATCGCTCAGACCAGGCTTCACAACGATGACCGAGGATTCCGCGGGTGATTGTACGGGAGCTTGCGCCGGCGATTGCACCGAACGGGGAACGACGGGAACAGCCGGGGTCTCCACAAAACTTTGACCTGCGGACGAAATTGAGAGTGTGAGGAGGAGAACAACCGCAGGAAACGCCAATCGAATTCGAGTCATGGCGAATCTCCCTTCTCCGGCGGAGGCTGTTGCTGCGGCTTAGCCTTGTCGGGGT
>Ga0210406_10000564_pt1 | contig 50038 bp, 42 predicted proteins | sample IncBWC30MmetaG_FD_155454 | JGI IMG/M metagenome (GOLD analysis project Ga0210406, IMG submission 155454) | Forest soil microbial communities from Barre Woods Harvard Forest LTER site, Petersham, Massachusetts, United States - Inc-BW-C-30-M | ecosystem: Environmental > Terrestrial > Soil >...
CATCGCGAACCGGCTTCGACACTAAGTCGTTTGATCGACTGTCCGTCGCCGCTTCAACTGGGACTCGTCGTCGGAGAGCACGGTCGGCGTTTCGCGACGCTCGGTGTGGGGGCGTCCAGCACTTACAAGTCAGACTTCATTTCGAGTCGTCCTTCGCGGCCATCAAACGGCGGTGCGTCCTTCTGCATTTTGCTTGGCATCTTGTGGAATGGCGTTCGCGGCGCTCGTGTTTTCACAGGCGAAGGGACCTGAGTGGTTCGCCGTCATCGTCGGCGTCGTCGGCTTCCTGTTGCTGATCGGTGGCAAAGAGGCGATCAAAACGCCAGAATCTCTCGCGAGTGCTCAGACTACTTGGGACAAGTCCTGGGTGTGCGCGCGCTGCGGTCATCAATGGCAGGAATAGGAACCGGGAACATGTCGAAAATGGATTCGTCAAAGTGGACCCGAGCGTTGACGTGTTACGACATTCTAGGTGTCCCCACCGGAGCTAGTCTCGAACACATAAAGTCTTCCTATCGACTGCTCAGCAAGAAGACTCCTCTCACAGATGCCGCTTATCAAGCACTCGTCGATCCGGGAAAACGCCGGGAGTACGACGCTTGGCTAACGAACCAACCACCACAGCCGCAAGAGGAGAAGGATTGGGGTGTTCGCGGTCGGGAAAAATGCTCGTGTGGCCGGATTCTGAACCTGGATGAAGACTGGTATTGTTCGGAGTGTTGCGGAAAACTTGATTATTACGTTGTCTTCGACATGTTTGGGGGACATATCATTCACGACGAGCAGATGCCCATCGTGACTGACCCTGACGGCAATTCGTACTGGCAAGTCCCATTTGGTTCTCTGTTCGGCCCCTTTACAAAAGAGGAAGCCGAGGAAGTTCTTCAAGAAAAGGACAGATTGAGGGAAGTTGGTACGGCGCGCCGAAAACACTAGAGGATCGCTTCGACAACCTTGAAGAGCGCGTACAGGGAAACAGCGGCGTTGGACAACTGTCGAATCAGTATCACGCCGTTTCGCTTCTTCAGCCCATCCGCCAAAGCGTTCTCCTGTTCCAGAAACGGACCCTCTTCCCCTTCGGTGAGACCATGATGAGCGGAGAGCACCCTGAAACGAGCGAATGCCGCGTAGTTGTTTACGTCAATGGCCGTGCCAAGAACCGAGGCATTGTGGAGCAGAGCGGAGTACACCAGCACGATCCCTGCCGATACCAAGGTTTCAAACCTCGTTGATGCGACTGACAACACTCCAACGACGATGGCAAGGTACAGCAAACCCATCAGAACGTGCCACGCATGCCTGACATACTTCATCTCGTTTGCCTGTTCACAAGAGAGCTTTCGCGCGGTCGGCATCCACGACACTCAATCCCACCTGAGCGAACAAACGGTTCCTCACAGTTTGCGGAATATCGTTGAAGTCGTGGGATGAAAGAACTTTTTCTTGCGAGTTGAATGCAATCTTGAGAAAGGTCCGATCTGGACCATTCGGAACCTGTGTCCGTATGGCTTTCGAGACTTTTGCCGGTACAGCTCTTGGCAGAATCTTCAGCCTGGCTGATCCAGCGAGAAACGTGACGAGAGCATAACCAAGACTGCCTGCTCGGAGCCACTTAAGGTATTCCGCTCCGATGACACTCCTATTCTGTGCTTCAACAATGTCAAAGCCGTCATCCACGCAGAGTTGCACGACGCACGCTCTGATCTTGTTCAATAACGCGTCAGCATCCCTCTGGCGCGGTTCTTGTGGGTTTTCTGCGTGTAGGAAAACATTTGTGTCAATAACAATGTCAACGAGAGGCATTCTGTCTGCTACCGCTTTTCGAGCCTTTCTTGGCGGTTGTTTGCTTCGCCCTTTCTGATTGAGCCGTCGCCAGAGCTAGAGATTCGCGAAGCGAATCCTCAAAGAAACCTATTGGCCATGTGTTCGATGTGATGCTTCCATTTTCTCGAATCGGGATTTCACGAACGCTTGAAACTCCGTCTTTCTTTTTCTCAACGAAGTAGAGAGCGACTTTATCGGGTGTGATCTTCCCACTTGCGACCAGCCGCCGTAGTCGAAGGAGTAAATGCTCACTGTGCGTCTCCACGATGACCCGGTGGTCACTGTTTGCCATGTCAGCGAATAAATCTGCAAGCAAATACTGAAGGCGAGGGTTTAGATGGATTTCTGGTTGTTCCGCGATTGTGAGCGTTCGAGGCCGAGCCGCGAGCGCCTGAACAATCAACGGAAGCACCTGTGACGCGCCGAAACCCGCGTCAGCAATGTTCGTTCGCGTGGCCTTGCTATTGCCGTCGAAGCACAGTGAAAACAGCTCATCCGAAATTCTTTGCACTCGCACACGAGTCCCAAATTCAAATCGCTGCACCCATTTGTCCAGTTGTCTCCGAAACGCTCCTTTGCCGACTCGGACAAGGTTGGCCATGTGTTCTCCTCGCGAGCCGACCGATATGGGCAGTTCACCAGAAACGGGGTAACAACGCTGAGGCCGCTCTCTTAGGGGTCCCACATAACTCAACCCTCGAAACACATCTGTCAGCTCGCCGAAAGCGAAGCTCAGGGCACCAAAGTACTCGTTGAAGGCGCGCGATGGCTCAACGAACTTTATGACTTCTTTTTTTCTTCTCGGTTTTTGGAGTTCTCTCATCGCTGCTGATGGAGAAAAGAGAAAGTTGACCGGGCGCGTACGTGTTAGAGCGCGGCGCTCAGTATCGCGCTTGACTGTAAACGCTGAACTGGCGAGGCTATACGACCCGCTTCGTCTCCGCGTCTGTGCAAGGAATGGTCTCTTCAGGGAATCAAACAAAGCGAAGCGTTTCAAGAGGATGTCTTCTGATTGATCACCGGCTACAAGCGTTACCTCTATGCCGCCAGGTGGATGTGAGCCAATCTTGCCGATTCGTCCTTTTCCCTCGTCCTTCGAGTGAGTGTGCCATCGAAACCCCAAGAACAAAGGTTTGGAAACGTCGTGCTTGTGGATGATGTTCTGAAACGGACCTGCGTCAAGTAAGGGACCCCGCGTCACAAGGGGAGTGACCGCGTCTCTTGAGGACATCGTCTGATCCATCAGAAGAAGCGGACTGATGATGCTTGTCTTGCCTGCATTGTTCGGACCGATCAGGATCGTCAGCGGACGGATTATTAGCCAATCCGTGTCGTCGAGCGCGCGGAAATTTTTCCATCGGATTTCGTAGTTACAGTGGAGGGGCATAATGACGATCTCCCACCCAGGGCTAGATACATCGTTGGACGGCAAATCGTAGCAGAATGTCGGATAGATCGCAAAGTCGGAGCGCGATTGTGGCACTAAGGGGAATCAAAACTTAACGCCAGGATGACTTATAGGCTTGCCGCGCGAAGTTCCTGGGGTCACCGATTTGTCTTATCGAAGACTTCCCAAAGGCTGATCGTATCGCTCGTGAATCTCTCTGTGGTGAAAGTCGCACCAGCGTTCGATCCTGCCGTCATATTCGCAACGTTGCCGGTTGCATCCGGCGAAACAGCAAGGCTTGCGCCGCTTCAGTGGGAACACGACATGCACGCGCCACAGAGCGAGCAGAAAGCGCGGAGCCAACAAGAACCGGACCGCGCAGACGTTGCCAAGCTCCAGCGCGAAGATGATTAGGATTAGGAGAGACAATGTCGTCATGGACGCCTCGTTTTGAATTTTAAGAACCGGGAGCCTATCGCCCCTCCCGGAAGGCGTCCGTGGTTTTCACCACAGAGTCCGTAGAAGGAAGCCGTCAGTGAGGCTGAACAGCTTCCGCAGAGCACTGATCCACAGCTTCGGTGGCGTTACGGAGCGTGCCGCCACAACACGCGCGTGAAACATGTAGGGGACCAACACCCGGTGCCGATCCCCCTTGCCGGAAGGAATACGGCAAACTCGCTTCGAGATCGCACTCACGCGCGGTCTCGAAAATCTCAAGCTCAATTTCGTTCTGATGCAAGCGCGGCATAGGGTTATCGAGGTTCGATGCCCTTCAGCGCCATACCCATCGCGTCAGACTCACTGATCGAGGGAGAGTATCGCTTCCACCGCTTCGCCCGATCCGCGATGGTACTGAGTGATTCGGTCATGTCTGGGTCGGGGACCGGCAGGCCGCACATTACGTGTGCTTCCCTGAAGGAGCACTTGTGCTTCTTCATCGCCGCCTGAACGCGCTCCTCGTTGCTCGGACGACCAGCGGACTCAGAGAAATCCACACGACCACCGTTCTCCCGTTTGATTCGTTCTGGTTTGTTTTCCTTGATGTTGAGCTTCTTCCTCAGCGCGGCGAGCTTCTTCTCCGGCTCGCTGTAATTCGCGACCGCTTCTTTAATCTCGACACCGGTGAGCTTTCCACTGTTGAGCGTGGTTTCAACCAGCGCGCTGTACTGCGTCCACGGGTCGATGCCCTTTTCTTTTTGCAGAGCTTCGAGTGCGTTGAGCTTCCCTTCGAGCGAGGGAACGCCTTTGGTGGTTTCCTGAATCACGGTGAGCGGGACGCCGCCGTCGCGGAGCAGGGTAAGTGTGTTTCCGTACTTCTCTTCGAGTGAAATCATGGGGTTTCTCCTTGTGGTCGCCGTCTTATTTTCGGAACGTCTCTCGGACGCGGTACGCGCCCGGTCCGGCAGGATCGCCGCTTCAATCCCTACTTTGCCATCGGTTTTCGTCGGTGACTAGGAGGTCGTGCAGTGCGTAGAATCTGAACGAGTTGTTTGTCCATGCTCAAGGCGGTCGCGATGAATTCGTCCGACATTCCCATCGCGAATAGCTTCCGCAGACGAATGATGTACATCTGTGCGTTGTGTTCGTGGACCTCGTCCCAGGGACGCTTCCCGCGTCGGGCGCGCATCTTGGCTGCGTGATCGCGTTGTCGCTTAGTCATCAGAACTCTCCTCCGTGGAGACCAGCGTCGGCTCGGACGCGGGAAACCAGCTCGCATCGCGGCTCAAGAACTTGTCGATTCCTGCGACATCAAAGCCATCCGCTCGTTTGGAGCGTTCGCCGAAGCGTCCCTCCAGCCGTGTCGGTCTTCCGTGCCGCTCAATGAACTGTGTGATCTGTTCGGGCGAGAGGCCGTTTGCATCACGGTGTGAGTGAGCATCGTTGGACATCTCGACCAGGACATTAGGCGTTGTCATCGGTTTCTCCTTCGAGTAATGGGACTGCACGCGGTTGCGGGGGATGGTATTTTTCGTAATTCAACCTTTTGGCGTAGGTGCAAACTTGCTCGAACAGAACATCGTCGAGCCGCTCGACACAGGACTTGAACCGCCAGAAGCGGGGATTCTCTGTAGGTGTCGGCAAGCGTGATTGATTGCTGACGTGAGCCTGGATCGAACGTGACGGCGCGTTCAGTCCGAGGAGTTGAGAAATCTCGGACCGGATTCCGCGCCACTCGCGTGCAACTTCCGGCGTGACGCTCCCCTCAACAAGGTTCCGCTCGATCAGCTCGAAGACGGCGAGCTGTGCCTGCTTGAATTCTTCATAGCGTTCGTCGGTCACGAGACTGAATCGTTGGCGCAGTTCCGCGAGATCGCGTTTCACTGTGGCGAGTGATACGCCGGTCTCATTGGCGAGTTGCTGGTTGGTGAGGTTCGGCGATTCCTGGAGTTTTTCGACAACAGTTGCCTTCCGAACCTCGCGTTGAGCTTTGCTCGTGACGTTGCCTCGCGGACGACTCATGCTTTTCTCCTCGTTAAAATGTTGACGATGGTCGGGTCGAAACCCTCCATCTCTTTCGGATCGAAGACCACTGCATCGTTCGCGCGGCCACCCATATACGACACAACCGCCTTCGCGATGCAGTAGCCGATCACCTTTTGAAGGTCGGCGGCGACCTTGACGCGGACAACGGGACAAACCCAATCCATGACCCGGTCTCCCATCGTCTTTCCGCTGAGCACGAAGCCGCCGATCAGCCGATAACCTTGTTTGTATAAACGCTGGTTTTCCGAGAAGTCTGGCGCGGTCGTGGTGAGGAGCATCGTTCCCTCCATCTTCATCAGGACGCAACGGGCATCGCACACCACCGACAGGTTCTTCTCCGCTTTCGTCTGGGCGACGAAGTTCTCCACAAAATCACGGTCGCCTGCGTTCATTGATTTACGCTCCTGTAATACTCTCCGCCGCGTCGTCCGGCTTCGCGTGTCGCGATTTCTTCCGCGACAAGTGCATCGAGAATCTGTTGAAACTCTTCTTCCGACGCCCACATACAGCTATAGCGGAGTTGAATCCGGTGAAGACGCCCGCTCTTCAGCAATCGCCGCTTCACCGCGATGACGGTTTGTTGTCTCCGAAGCTCGTTGTCGGTCAGCATGAAAGTTTTCCTTTAATACTTCGGCGCTTCGTCGTCCTTGCGCGCCGCTGGTGGCTCGAACAGGTTGTCGGACCCAGGCAAGAACCATATCGACTTAGAGCCGCCACCTCCCGCCCCTTCTTGTTTGTGCGACACTCCCGCCAGTTTGCGAACGCGACCAAAGTTCATGTTCTCGACCCTGAACCCGCTCGACCTTAGAAACTGCTGACAGTCGCTCGCGGCGCGCTTCCCGGACTTGAGGAAGTTCCTCAGTTCGACGGCAGCTTCTTTTTCGAGCGAGAGATTTTTCTTCGACTCTTTATCAAGACCCTGACTGGCGGTCGCGTTCGACTTGCCGTCCCAAAAGACCTTGACCACCTCGCTCATCTCGCCGTCAATCAGAACCTCTAAGATTTCGGTGTGATACTTCAGCGATTGCGATGCTTTCGGTCCGCGAACCGGAGCCATGATGTGAGCGTATGGATTTTCGGAATCAGGATCGTCGGAGCACTGCCACGCATCCCGCGCGATCCCGGCAAAAGCGCGCGCTCCCATGATTCGCAACATCGGATCGGGACTGTCGCTTTTGTTCAGGTGCGAAACAACTACCACCACGATCCCGAGTTCCTGGGCGAGCATCACCAGCGGCATCAGAGCAAGGCTGACTTCCTCTTCGCGGTTCATGTTGAGCTTGCCGAGGAACCGGGTAATCGGATCAATGCTTATCATCCCGAGGTTGTCGATCTTCCGCGCCAGAGTGCAGATGAGTTGAATATCCTCCGAGAGCGCGATCATCTTCTGACGGTGTGTGTCGCCCTTCGAGACCTGAACGCCGGTGACCGGGTGGAGAAACATGTCGTATCCTCCGGCGAGATCGAAGCGGGGAAGAAGGGTGTCGTGCAAGTCATCCTCGTTGTTCATCATGATCGTCGCGAACGGTCCGCCGACGATGGGTTGACCGTCCGGCCACACTGCCTCGCCTCGCGAGCCGGGTGTCACTCGTGAAAGACGAGCCGCCCAATCGACAGTGATCGGAGACTTACCCTGTGAACTTTCTCCCGAAAAATTCAGCATCGCTCCGTGATGCATGACCGGCTTCCAGAACCACCGCTGAACTTTGCGCGGACTCCAGCTCGCATCCGGCGTAATGAGCGTGCGTTCTTCCGTTTTGTTCTGAGGAACGGTCTCCCACTGCTGCGCGGCGGCGGCGATCTGTTTTATGTGGGCAACGTCGATGTTCTGATCGGCGAAATTGTTGCGCGCGAAGTCGAGGAGCGCACCGTCGATTCCCGCGACTGTCAATCCCATGTTGCGGAGCTTTCCAGCCTGAGACACAAGAGCGGCGTGCCACTCGCCGCGCGGAATCTTCCCTTGTCTCGCGGCGAGAATCGCCGGTTGCTTTCCCGCCTTGATAACGTCGATCAACCACTGAGGCATGTCCACCGGCGCGGTGTCGATGGTCGGAGCGTAGGAGACGACTTGTCCCATCTTCCCATCGGCGCTCATCGTGCGAATGTCGAGACCAGGCGCGAAGGAGACGGCGTTCTTCAAGCCGGGAACGTGATTGAAGTAGAACTGAAACCCACCCGACTGAGTCTTGACGGTGTACGTCTGAGGAAGAGGATCGTGCGCGCGTTCGAGATCGGCGAGCGTCTTCGTTCCATCGACGTGCTTGATGTCCACGTCGAGAACGGTGATGACATCACACGCGATCCCAAGGTTGCAACCCGGATGCTCTCGCTTCCAGGCTTCGCGCTGAGCCGGGTCGCTGGTCGCCTTCTCCGGCCAGTTCTTCAGCAAGGGAACCTTGCCGTTCAGCGGGTGATAACGCCAGTTCTTTTTGAAGTCGCTCATTGTCATCTGTTCACCGTGTTCGTTCTGAATACCGCCGAGCACAGGTTCGCATCCCGGCGCGGATTCCGCATGGCCACGAAACGGGCTAGGAGCTTGGTAACCGACCGTGAGTTACCTTCGGGTGGGTCCGGCGACCCGCTCGTGCCATAGATCACGCGCGGATCGGCGACGACAATAGAGGTATGTGGCATCCGACCAACTGCCGGGAATGTGAGGAGAATCCCACTCCAAACGGCTTTTGCGACGCCTACAACACGGCTCACCGCGAGGACGAGATGCACCGTCGCGACAACGCGACAATGACGCAGTTCCAGGAGCGATGCGAAACACCACGCGCGCGACAATTGATCGCGGAGCTTCGCGAAATGTTAGGGACGCTCCGGCCTGGTGAAGAGGAGTATGGATCACCCGCCGTCAGGGTTCGGTTCGACAGGCTGAGGTTTGAACTGTCGAGGGAGATGAACTCACCCACCGAGAAGGTCACGCAGCGGTGGACCCGGCATGGCCTACCTGATCTCGAAACCGAATACCTGGAGCGGAACGAACGCGGGTTCTTGCAATCGGCCATCCCCGATCTCGACCGGCGCATCGAGGCCGCGAGAGCTGATGGAATCGACGCCGGTGACGACTACCTCGTCACGCTTCGCAAGCTCCGGCGCGAACTGCAACGGAGACTCCGGCAACTGTCACCCAAGGCGAGAGCCGCGAGCGCGTAAAATCGAAAGCTCTATTTTCCAACCCATCGGGATGACGAACGCTGATCCCCTCTGTCAGCTCGTCGGGTCGTCAGGTCGTCTTCCCAACTCTCAAGATTACAAGAATTTAACGAACAATAAATCGGTAGGAAAACATACGAAATGACGAGTTGACGACCTGACAGGGGATCAGGACTTGTGTCGTCTCGACCTCACCGATTGCCGCGTCTGTGGGCTTCTGTGAGCCTCGACGGTGTTAGGTCTGAACACCGAAAACCAAAGTCTCTATCCTGGAAGCGCGTGAATCAGCCTTGGGTGCAACGTGGGTGCAACTCGATTTTGTAGCTGCTTGAAAAGATTCACTTAGCATCCGGCAAAGTACCAGAGAGTAGCTTTCCGAGCCGCATGAACACAGGTGATTCTTCGCTTCGCGCGACGTTGCCCTGAGACGCATCGCTGAGAGCGGGGCGACGTAATCCTCATTCAGCGCGACGGCTCGCGCGCCTGGGGTTGCTGCAAGAAGACCAGCACAGAACTAATCGACAAGATCGACAGTGATCCGCTGCACCCGCGCCCCTCGACCACTCCCCCTTGTTTCCTCGCGAGGTGATCCACCCCCACCCGCCGTCGCGCCCGACTGTACGAAGTCCAATTTCCAGAACCCGCACCTACACCAAGAATTCCACCACACAGGTAACTCGCGCTCGGATTACGACCAGGCCACTCTGGGGCATGGCCTATGCGAGGCCGGAGCGCGCGACGACAATCGGACTGTGAAATCCGCTTCCACAGCCGCACCCACCCGCGCTATACTCGCCGCCGCGATTCCAGGTCAGCCGACAAGGAGATCAATGTCCCGGCGATCTGGACAAGTGGGTCGTATTGAAAAGAAGGGAAACTCGTATCGAGTGCGGTTCAGGCTCGACGTTCCCGGCGTCGCGACGCGCGTCTACAAGAGCGTGTTCATCGCGCCGGTCAGCGGACCAGGCAGTCTCACGAAGCCGGAGCTTGAGAGGCGAGCGAAAGAACTCGTCATCGAGTCCGGCGCTAACGCGGAAGCCACACTCCGCGACTACGAAGCCGTCACTCTGTCGCCGACATTCAAGCAACAGGCAGAGCGATGGCTCGAAGCAATACAAGTACGCAAGAGGAAACCTGTGAAGCCTCACACGGTTGCAACCTGGAAGAGTTCGCTCGCGCGTCTGAACGAGCAAATCGGCGACGCTCCACTGTCGTCGGTGAACAACGTCCTGGTGCGTGACCACGTCGTCGCGAAGATGGCGAGTGATGACTTCTCACCGAAGACCATCTCGAACGATGTCGGCCTTGTGAAGATGGTCGTCGCCTCTGTCATCAACGAAGACGGTGAGCCGGTGTACCCGGTGAAGTGGAACTCGGACTTCATGGACATGCCGGACATCGGCGATCAGCGCAAGCCGGTGTTCACCGAGAAGGAAGTCACCAGCATCATCGCGAAGGCTGACGGTGAGTTCGCAGTTCTATGCGCGCTCCTCGCCGGAACCGGCCTTCGCGTCGGCGAGGCGCTCGCGCTCCAGGTCGAGGACATCGGCGACCAGGTCGTTCGCGTCAGCAAAACACTGTGGAACGGAAAGCTCCAGACACCAAAGACGAAGAACGCATACCGCGACGTAGACCTTCACAGCTCGCTCACGGTCGTGGTCGCCGCGTTCATCGACACCCGGAAGACCGGCTTTCTCTTCGCGAGCCCGACGCGGCATATCTCGAACACGCTTCGTCACTCGCTCCATCCAATCCTGAAGAGCCTGGGTCGCGAGGTGTGCGGCTTCCATGCCTTCAGGCGCTTTCGCAACACGTACCTTCGCAAGAAACGCGTCCCGGATGGCCTGATTCAATTTTGGATGGGTCACGCCGCTGGGTCAATGACAGACAACTATGATCGAGTCCGCGAGGATGTGGAGTTTCGGCGCTTCACCGCCGAGCAAGTCGGTCTCGGGTTCACACCGCCTGAGGCTCGGAAACCTGTTGCACCCTCTGCACCCCAAGTGAACCCTTCAACTGTGACGGTATCTGCCTGAAAAAATGGCTCCTCAGGTAGGACTCGAACCTACAACCCTCCGGTTAACAGCCGGATGCTCTGCCATTGAGCTACTGAGGAGTGTCGCTGGCGCACAGAGATGCGCGCCGTCCAATTGTCCTTTTCATCATATCATTCGATGAAGCCTGTGAAAACCGGCGGCGTGGCAACTCTCTCCCTTACATTTGTTACCCTAGTCACATACAGACGATCGACGCCATTCCCAGAGTGAGGTGCCTATGCCAGGAGGTATGCGTTTGCATTGGATTCTGTTTTGCCTTTTGATCTTGGCCGGGGCGGCTTGGGCGGAAGACGGTTCGTCCAGCAGCGCGCCTACGGCACCCGCAACGCCGCCCAAAGCGAAAGTTGAAGTGGTAGAAGACATGGTTCAGGGTCACAAGATCGCCGACCCTTACCGCTGGCTGGAAGACGCGACCAGTCCGGACACTCAGGAGCACGTTCGCCAGGAAATGGCCTACACCCGCGGCATTCTAGATCCGCTGCCGGGACGCCCGGAGCTTCACCAGCGGCTCACGAAACTGCTGTCGATTGGCACCATCACCGCACCCCAGATCGCCGGAAAATATTACTTCTACACCCGGCGCGAAGGCACGCAGAATCAGCCGGTGTTGTTGGTGCGTGAAAGTCTTAACGGAAAGGACCGCAGCCTGCTCGACGTGAACCAGATGGCGGCCGATGGAACAGTGGCGCTCGACTGGTGGTTCCCTTCCGACGATGGAAAGTACGTGGCCTACGGCACGTCTCCGAGCGGTTCGGAGGAAAGCACGCTGCGCCTGGTCGAAACTGCCACCGGAAAACTGCTGTCTGACGCCATTGACCGCACTCGCTTCTCGAGCATTGCCTGGAAGAAGGACAATTCGGGTTTTTATTACACGCGCCGTCCCAAGAAGGGTGACGTGCCCGCGGGCGAAGAGGTTTATCACGTCAAGGTTTTCTACCACACGTTGGGCTCTGATCCGGCGAAAGACCCGCTGATTTTCGGCGACGGCCGCAATCCCCAGGACATTCCGCAAGTGGCATTGCCGGACGATGACGATCGCTGGCTGCTGATCACGGTGTTCGAGGGTTGGTCCAAGAGTGAACTGTATTTGCAGGACTTGAAAGCTGGAACTCCGCCGGTAGAACTCACTAGTGGCAAGGAATTTTTGTACAGCGGGGAGATTCTTCGCGGGCGGCTCTACATCACAACCAATGAAGACGCGCCCCGGTTCCGCGTCCTTGCCGTGGATGCGGCCAACGCAAAACGCGAGAACTGGAAGGAAATCGTTCCGCAAAGCGATGCCGTGTTGAAGAGTTTCGCGCCGGTGCTCGGTGGCCGGGCCTTCTTCGCTCAGTACGAACACAATGCTAGCTCACAACTCAAGCTATTCGAGCCCATACTTGATGGAGACCTTTCGAAAGAGATTCCTCTTTCCGCCATCGGCACAGTGACAACTATAGGCAGTCGGTGGGACCGTAAGGAATTGTTCTTCGATTTTTCGTCTTTCACTGTGCCTCCCTGCGTGTATCGGCTTGATCTTGCCTCCCGAAAAACCAAGCTCTGGGACAGAGTGGACGCACCCGGAATCGCTCCTGCGGCATACGAAGTGAAGCAGCTTTGGTATTCATCGAAAGATGGCACCAAAGTTCCCATGTTCGTGTTTCACAAGAAGGGCCTTGCGCTTAACGGCCAGAACCCCACGCTGCTGACTGGCTACGGCGGATTCAACGTCAGTAATACTCCAGAGTTCCGTGCTAGCCGCTTTGTGTGGCTGGAGCATGGCGGAGTTTTTGCAGTGGCCAACTTGCGCGGCGGAGCTGAATTCGGCGAAGAGTGGCACCGAGCGGGGATGTTTGAAAAAAAACAGAACGTGTTTGATGACTTCATCGCCGCGGCTGAATTCCTGATTTCGGAGAAATATACGGATAAGGAGCATCTTGCCATTCAAGGCGGATCGAACGGCGGACTGCTGATGGGAGCGGCGGTCACACAACGTCCCGATCTGTTTCGTGCGGTGGTGTGCCAGGTGCCGCTGCTCGACATGCTGCGCTATCAGAATTTTCAGATTGCAAAATTGTGGATAGCGGAATACGGCTCGGCTGACGACCCCAAGCAGTTCGACTTCATCTATGCTTACTCGCCGTATCACCATGTGAAAGCGGGAACGGAATATCCCGCGATTCTATTCATGACCGCGGACACGGACACGCGGGTTGACCCGATGCATGCCAAGAAAATGGCCGCATTGATGCAGGCGGAAGCCGCCAACGGCCAGAGCCGCGAACGGCCGATTCTGCTCCGCATCGACACCAAGGCTGGGCACGGCCAGGGCAAACCCATCACGAAGCAGATCGAGGAGCTAACGGATATCTATTCGTTCTTGTTTTGGCAGTTGAGGGTGAAAGAGTAGCAGCGGCCAGCCCTTCATCTGAGCGAACCTAATCGATTCGTTTGAGCGGGATGTCCTTGCCATCGGCGTGAAGAGTCATGGAAGTGACTCGCCCCTGACCATCGACTTCGAACGTGTAGGCGTCGTCATTGCCCTTGGCAAAGAAATCGCGGTCGCTCTCGCCGAATAGCTCCTGTTTAGGTTCGTCGTTCTCTTGCACAGAGAGGTGATCGCCCTCCCGCCGAATAACGAGGATAAGGTCCGGTGGCGTTCCATAGCGGCCGACGTAGCGGTCAAGCAATTTTGGATCGACCGTTATCTGCTTGTGCACTTTCAGTGGCGGGCGTGGTGGCAGTTTGTCGTAGGGAGTGTACCCTTCCCACTCGATGGGTGTGTACGGGTTCTTGAGCAGAGTCTCCAGCAGTTCCTTGAACATGCCTTCGCCGTTAGCGCTATTGGTCATGATCAGGATGCCGGTTTTCGGTTTGTCGAAACACACGGTGTAGTTTCGCCAGCCTACGTCGTGGCCCTCCTTGAAAAAAGCTTTGCCATAGGGAGTCCAATAGAGTCCCCATCCCAGGCCGTAACTCAGGCGAATGGACTTATTTTCGCCGGTGGCGATGTTCTCCATGGTCGGGAACTCGTGCTTGGACAGAATCTGAATCTGCGGGCTGAGCATCAGCTCTCTGGTCTTGGGCTTTAGGCCCTTGCTGTTCATCACGGCCAGTATGAACTGGGCGAAATCGCGCGGAGTGGTCTGCATGGAGCCGGCGGCATCGGCTTTGGTGCGACGCTCGGGGCCAATGGAGCGGCCGTATTCATCGTAGCCGTTGGCAAAATCACTTTCGAAGCGGTCCTCCCACACCATGCTGGTGCGGGTCATGCCGAGAGGCCGAAAAACCTGCGCGTTCATGAGGTCTTGCAGGGGTTTATCCGTGATGGTTTCGACAACCAACTGCAACAGCTCTATGCCCTCGCCGGAATATGCGAACCTGGTGCCGGGCTCGAAATTGATGTTGAGTTTCTTGTCGTCGTTGATCCAACGGAAATTGGGAAACCCGCTCGTGTGGCTGAGCAGCATTCTGGCAGTGATCTTCTTGTAGCGAGGATCGGCGGCAAGGTCTTGGTACGTGGGATACTCGGGCAGCGGCTTGGGAAAATACTGGTAGACCGGTTTGTCCAGATCCAACTTCCCTTCTTCGACCAACTGCATCACCAGATACGCAAACGCAACCTTGCTGAAAGACGCCGCGGTCATCACCGAATCGACCGTCAGGGGCAGATTTTTCTCTGTATCGCGGAAGCCGTAGGCGTTCAGGTAAGCGGTTTTGCCGTCGTTGAAGATGGCGATCCCGGCTCCTGTGACTTCTGCTGCCTTCATCAAGCGAGTGACAGTGGCATCGACCTCGGTGGGAGTGATGGCGCTGCCATCGAGGCGTGTGATGATGGACTGCGCTGCGGCTGGCAAAACCGCCAGAACCATGACGATTTGCCACACCCGAGGCCTCGCGCTCATTCTCTTCTCTCACATCCTTAGACGTGTCTCGCCATAGATTGTACGCACCGATTGTAAAGTTTGTTCCCGCCAACTAGGGTACGCCAGGTTTGCGCACCCGCACTCCGCTGATATACCGTAAATAACTTCAGGCTCTCCCTTCATGGCGGATCGCACAGAAACCAACTCGATCCAGAGTTCGCCCGTCCTAGAAACCCGTATTGATCCTACTTCGCCACGCTTCGAGGCCAACATGCGCTTTCTGGCGGACATGGTTTCGCAGGTTCGCAATGAAGAAGAAATCATTCGCGAAGGCGGTGGGCCCAAGGCAATCGAAAACCAGCACGGAAAAGGCCGTCTGACGGCGCGCGAACGCATCACTCTGCTGGTTGATCCAGGAACGTTCTTCGAGCTCGGATCGTTCGCCGCCTACGGCATGTACGAGGAATGGGGTGGAGCGCCGGCCGCGGGGGTGGTGACTGGCTTGGGCCGTATTCATACGCGGCTGGTAATGATCATCGCCAACGACGCCACTGTGAAAGCGGGCGCGTTTTTTCCCATGACTTCTAAGAAGGTCATACGGGCGCAGAACATGGCCATTGAGAACCGGATTCCCACGGTCTATCTGGTCGATTCCGCCGGCGTATTCCTTCCTTTGCAGGAAGATGTTTTCCCCGACACTGACGACTTTGGCCGCGTCTTCCGCAACAATGCAGTGATGTCGGCGATGGGCATCGCCCAGATTGCCGCCATCATGGGCATGTGTGTCGCCGGTGGCGGATATCTTCCCGTGATGTGCGACCACGTGCTCATGACCGAAGGCAGCGGACTTTTTCTCGCCGGACCTGCGCTGGTGCAAGCCGCAATTGGACAGAAAGTCTCAGCCGAGGAGTTGGGTGGGGCGGCAATGCATTCCGCCATCAGCGGTACTATTGACTTTCGCGAGCCTAATGATGAAGCCTGCATCCTGCGGATCCGGTCGATTATTGAAAAATGGGGATACCGGCGGCAATCCCCGTGGGACCGCAAGAAACCGCTGGCCCCGGCGTTGGCCGCCGAGGAAATCTATGGCATCTACGACTCCTCGCCCGCCCGCCCCTACGACATGCGAGAAATTATTGCGCGGGTCATTGATGGCAGTCGCTTTGACGAATACAAAGCGGAATATGGCAAGACGGTGATTTGCGGGTATGCCCGCATCGGCGGTTTTGCCGTGGGGATCGTGGCCAATCAGAAACTGCACGCGCAAGCGACTGACCACGAGGGCCACAAACGGATGGAATTCGGCGGCGTCATCTACACCGAATCCGCCGAGAAGGCTGCGCGTTTCATCATGGATTGCAACCAGAACCTCATCCCACTGGTTTTCTTTCATGATGTCAACGGATTCATGGTGGGCCGCGATGCTGAGTGGACGGGAATCATCAAGGCCGGCGCCAAGATGGTGAATGCGGTGGCGAATTCCGTGGTGCCGAAAATTACGGTGATCGTGGGTGGGTCCTTCGGAGCCGGACACTATGCCATGTGCGGCAAGGCTTATGATCCGCGATTCGTATTTGCCTGGCCGACCGCGCGTTACGCGGTGATGAGCGGTGACGCAGCGGCAGGAACGCTGGTCGAAATCAAGATTCGACAGCTGGAACGCGGCGGTAAAAAGCTGAGTGAGGAAGAGAAGAAGGAGTTATACGAGTCGGTAAAGCGCACCTACGACGAGCAGACGGATCCGCGGTATGGGGCGGCACGGCTGTGGATCGACAAGATCATCGATCCCAGTGAAACCCGGGAAGCCGTCACGCAGGCGCTCGAAGCTGCGGCGCTGAATCCGGACGTTGCTGAGTTCAAAGTGGGTGTGCTGCAAACCTAGAATCGGCCACGGATTTTCACGGATCGACACGGATCCAAATCAGACTGTGATTCAGATCGGTTAAAATCCGTGCCAATCCGTGGCCAGACACTCTTATGTCTGAAACCGTCAAACTTATCGAATGTCCGCGCGACGCCTGGCAGGGGCTGCAAGGTCAGATTCCTACGCACCTGAAGGTTGATTACCTGAGAGCCGTCATCAGCGCTGGATTCAAGCATATCGACGCGGTCTCATTCGTTTCGCCAAAAGCGGTGCCGCAGATGGCGGACTCGGAGGAGGTGTTGAAGCAGCTCGACCCGCCGGATGATGTTGAAATCATCGGTATCGTGGTGAATGAGAAAGGGGCACAACGCGCCGTTGATACGAAGGCGGTGAGCACGCTCGGTTTCCCCTATTCCGTTTCGCCTACTTTTCTGGGTAAGAATCAGCACCAGACTCTGGAAGAAGCCATCGATGAGTTGGACAAGATCCAGAACGAAAGCGAGGACGCCGGCCTTGGGATCGTCGTCTATATATCCATGGCATTCGGCAATCCCTACGGCGACGAGTGGAGCGTGGCCGAGGTGGTGAACGCGGTTGACGTGCTTGAATCTTCCGGAGTTCGCATGATCTCACTGGCCGACACGGTGGGTGTTGCCGGACCCGAGCAGATCAAGGAACTGGTATCTGCGGTCATAGCGAAGTTTGGATATCTTGAAATCGGCGTTCATCTGCACAGCCGCCCGGATCAAGTGGCAGCAAAGGTTGTGGCAGCCTACGACGCAGGCTGCCGCCGCTTCGACTCCGCCTTGGGCGGGCTGGGAGGTTGCCCGTTTGCCCAGGATGCGCTCGTGGGCAATATTCCGACCGAGAAGGTGGTTGAAGCTCTCGCCGCCCACGGGGCTTCGATGCCCGCCTTGAAACCGTTCGACGTGCTGTTGCGCGCGACCGGAGAAATCGGGGCCCGGTACACGAACTCTTCGTCTTAAGCGCCGGGCGATGAGAATCGTTGGTAATTGGTAAGATGATCGGTATTTATTCGTCCGTTCTTGCATGGCATACACAACCATCCAACTTGCGATTGACTCGGGCGTGGCAACCGTCACGCTGAACCGTCCAGAGAAGCGTAACGCCATCAGCTACGAGTTGATCGAAGACCTGCTGGCGGCGCTGAATGACATCGCCAAGTCTTCGGCGCAGATATTGATCCTCACCGGCGCGGGCAAGGCGTTTTGCTCCGGCATGGACCTGGATAATCTTAAAGCGTTGACGGGACGCTCCCCGGAACAGAATGTTAGAGATTCCGAAACCATGGCACGGCTGTTTCGTTCGCTTTACGACTTCCCCAAACCGACAATCGCTGCCGTTAACGGAGCCGCGATCGCCGGAGGCTGCGGGCTGGCGACGCTCTGCGACTTTACTTTGGCCGCGCCGGAAGCAAAGTTCGGCTATACCGAGGTGCGCATCGGCTTTGTGCCCGCAATCGTCTCCACATTCCTATTGCGCCAGATCGGAGAGAAACATGCGCGCGACTTGCTGTTGACCGGCAGAATAATCGACGCGAATGAGGCGCACCGCATGGGGCTGATCAACGAAATAGTAGCCGCGGATAAGCTTATGCCCCGCGCGCGAGAACTGGCGGCACAACTGATGGAGAATAGCCCAGCCTCGCTAGCCAGCACCAAGCGGCTGCTGAGCGAACACGCCCGTCGCGAGCTCGACGTGCAGATTCAATCCGCCGTCCGCGAGAATGCCGCGATACGCTCGACCCATGATTTCCGGGAAGGTATCGCGTCGTTTCTCGAAAAACGCAAGCCACAGTGGAGCGGCAAGTGAAGGCTGGCGGGAACAACTCCGTGCCGGTGGTCAATGAAGTCCGTCTGCGGGTGCGTTACGCTGAAACCGACCAGATGGGTGTGGCATACCATTCCAACCATTTCATCTGGTTCGAAGTGGGACGAGTGGAACTGTTGCGGCAATTAGGGTTTTCTTACAAGGAAATGGAGCAGAATGACAATTGCCACATGCCAGTCGTGGACGCGCGTTGCCGCTACCGGGTCCCAGCGGTTTACGATGAGGAAGTCATCGTGCGCACCCATTTGAAAAATGTTCGCGAGTCCATGGCGCAGTTCGGCTACGAGTTGCTCCGCGCAAGTGACGGGAAGCTTCTGGCCACTGGCGAGACCATGCACATGGCCATCGATTCGGAGAAGAAAAGCACGTCGTTTCCCGAGAAATACATGAAGGCTCTGCGGGCGGCGGCCGGAAAACAGTCACCGTGAACGCTCTGCATATCAACGGCAACGATCTGGCGCTGGAGACGGTTCGCGAAGTCGCGGCTGGGCATCAACCAGTGCTGCTGGCCCCCGATGCCCGTGACGCCGTGAAGCGAGCCCGCGCCGTAGTTGATACTCTGATCGCCAACAACAAGATTTCCTACGCTATCACCACCGGCGTAGGTAAGTTGAGTGACGTCCGGATCGCCGGCGAACAGATTCGTGTGATGCAGGTCAATCTAGTTCGTTCGCACGCAGTCGGGGTTGGAGAACCGCTGTCTCAAGCCGAAGTCCGCGCCATGATGCTGTTGCGGGCCAACTCGCTATCCAAGGGCTACTCCGGCGTGCGCACCGAGACCATCGACACACTCTGCGAAATGCTGAACCGGGGAGTCACGCCCTATGTGCCGTCGCAAGGCAGCGTGGGCGCCAGCGGCGACCTCGCGCCCCTGGCTCATCTGGCGCTGGCATTGATCGGTGAAGGTGAATGTCTGGATGACCGAGGCGCACGCGTTCCTACTGCCGAGGTTCTGCGCCGTGCTCAGGTCAAGCCGCTGGTCTTGGAAGCAAAAGAGGCTGTCTCGCTGATCAATGGCACCCAGGGGATGCTGGCAGTCGGCATCCTGGCACTGCTCACGGCGGAAACTCTGTTGGACTCTGCGGACGTGATCGGCTCGCTCACCGTGGATGCGCTGCGCGGAACCGACGTCGCATTCGATGAACGCATTCATCGCGCCCGCCCGCATCCCGGGCAGTTGAAAACAGCAGAGAACCTGCGGCGCATGCTCGAAGGCAGCCAGATTCGCGAGTCACATCGTGGCTGTGACCGGGTGCAGGATGCCTACTCCCTGCGCTGCATGCCGCAAGTCCACGGCGCGGTACGGGACACACTCACCCACTGCCGCGAGGTGATGGAGACCGAGGTCAACTCGGCAGTGGACAATCCGCTGGTGTTTGTGAAGAACTTGAAACAGTCCGATGGCCAGGGTGATGTGCTCTCGGGGGGGAATTTCCACGGTGAGCCAGTGGCGTTCGCGCTGGACTTTCTCGGGATTGCTCTAAGTGCGCTCGCCGGGATTTCCGAACGAAGATTGGAACGCCTGGTAAATCCTGCACTGAGTGAAGGCCTGCCCCCGTTTCTGGCAGCGGGTGCAGGATTGAATTCCGGATTCATGATGCCGCAGGTTACAGCGGCAGCGCTGGTCAGCGAAAACAAGATCTTCGCGCATCCAGCTTCGGTGGATTCGATTACCACGTCGGGCAACAAAGAAGACTACGTTTCCATGGGGATGACCGCATCGCTAAAGCTGAAACGAATCGTGGCCAATACTAATAATGTTCTCGCGATTGAAGCCATGGCGGCGGCGCAGGCGCTCGACTTTCTGGCGCCGCTCAAGCCCGGCAAGCGCGGACAGATGGCCCATGCGGCGATCCGGTCAGTGTGTCCGAGCATGGACAAAGACCGGGTGATGTATCAGGATTTCGCGCGGATCGCGGAATTGATTGCGATTGGTAAGGTGGCGGCGGCGCTGAGGTGATGCGTGTTAGCTTTCAGGACATATAGCTAAATGGTGATATTCCGAGCCAGCGTCCTGTTGTTAGCAGCCGTTCTTGCGGCGTCCGCAACTGGAGTGGCTCAGGACATTGATAGCTGCTTATCGCCCCACATCGCCGTTAACGTCCTGGACAAACAGGGGAAGATTGTTCCGGGCCTAACTCCCGAATCGTTTCACGTGAAAGCGGGTGACGGCCTGCTTGCGGTCAAGTCTGCTCAAACCGGAGTCGGACACAGAGTTGTATTGGTGGTCGACGTCAGCGGAAGCATTAACAAATCTGAACATACATGGGGCATCGCCCGGGTCGCGGCTGGAAACCTGCTCGTGGCCGCTCCTTCAACCATGCGAATCGCGCTGGTCCTATTTTCCGATCGCATCATCGACACCATCGGCTTCGACCGCCCGCCGTCCGACATCGTCGAGAGGTTAGCCCAACTGGAAAATGGCAAGGGCCGCACTGCGATTCTCGATGCCATCGACTATTCGATCAAGCTCTTGCAACCAATCGCATTCGGAGACGTTATCTATATCATTTCGGACGGTGGAGAAAATGCGAGTAAGGTCCATCGCGCCGACCTTGAAAATAAGCTACTGGCTCAGGGTATACGTTTGTTTGCGTTCATCCTCCAACCGAAAGCTCCATTTTCAACTCCCGAGGAATCGGCCGAACCAAGTCTGCTGGGAGAACTAGCCCAAGTAACCGGAGGAGCAGTCGTCGACGAAGACTCCGAGGCTGCGCTCGACGCCCGGCCAAAATTGAGCGCCATCTTGCAGCGGGGCTACGGGCAAATGGCGCATTTCTACGACCTGCAACTGTCAATCCCGAACCGCGGCGCAAAGAAAGAACGCTTGCGGCTCGAAATCGTCGACCAGGACGGAAGGAAGCGAAAAGATGTGAGCGTGTCGTACCCGCCGTATCTTCTTCCCTGCACCCATTGAAGCAGCACGGCGAGGACGCCCGCGCCTACATCACGAGGCTTTCGCCGCGCTCCCGTCCAAGTCCGAGTTGCCCCGCAATCCCCTTCATTGCCTCGATGCAGAACGCGATGTGATCTTCTAACTCCACACCCAGATCAGCAGCGCCGTTGACGATGTCGTCGCGGTTCACGCTGCGGGCAAAGGCTTTGTCTTTCATCTTCTTTCGCACTGACTTGGCTTCGACCTCGGCCAGCGATTTCCCGGGTTTCACCAGCGCGGAGGCGGTAATGAATCCCGCCAGTTCATCGCAGGCGAAAAGCGCTTTCTCCATCGCCGATTCGCGCCTCACCCCGGTGTACTCGGCATGCGACATAATCGCCCGGCGGATCTCATCCGACCATCCCCGTTCTTTCAGAATCTCATTGCCCTTGTAAGGGTGCTCTTCACGGCTGGGATACTTCTCGTAGTCGAAGTCGTGCAGGAGTCCGGCCAAGCCCCAGAGTTCCTGATCTCCGCCTAGTTTTTGCGCATAGGCGCGCATGCAGGCCTCGACCGCAAGAGCGTGTTTGCGCAGGCTTTCCGATTGGGTGAACTCAGTTAGTAAACACCAGGCTTCTTCTCTACCCTTCATATTTTTCGCATCATCTCCCGAGAAATTTCGCAAGCTAGCTGAAGCGCCTGTTCCTGTTGGCATCTCAGTGATCGCCGAAAACTCCGGCTTCCCTGCATGCTGCCCAAACTATTTTTCTGCAATTGCAGTTTGTTCGCCGCCCCTTCGCCTGCGGTCCTCGGCGTCAGCCCTCGCATCCGGCGACTGGATGCTGATTTTACTTGACATCCACAGTGCTGCTGCCTCAAATTACGCCACAGGTCTGGAACCAAGTACCTAGTTTGGTTCGTTTTTTTGGTTCCTCCGGGAAGCCCGCTCTGGCCCCTCCCAAACCTACATGGCCACCATGCTTGCCCCGGTAGATTCCAGGGAAGTGGTTCGTTGTGATCGTTGCCTGCTGGTCCAATTTCGCACCATCAACAATCTGTGCCGCCGCTGCCATGGTTCGTTGGATGAGGACGAACCGGAAGTAGTTGCGGCTCCGCCTCCGCCGCAAATGATGCCGGCCAATGGCCACAGTCGCGGCCACCTGCACCTGGCGAGTGCCATCCGGTCCATCCGGCTGGGTAGCGGACTCAGCCAGCGGCAACTGGCCATGCGCATGTCGGTGCCGCGTACCTACGTCTCCAAAATAGAAAACGAGAAAGCCACGCCCACGCTCTCTTCGCTGGAGCGGCTGGCCAGGGCGCTGGAGGTCACCGTGCCTGATCTGCTCAGCGGCGGAGAGCGCAACCGGCAGCAGGAAGTCCGCGAACTGATGCAAGATGCGTTCATCGCGGAAATGCTGCCCTTCGTCACGCAACTGAACGGGATGCAGATGTCAAGCATCCTGACCCAGGTGCGTGACCTGACAGTGCGGCCGAGACGAACTGCGTAGGACGCGGGCGTCCCATACAAGTTTATCCGGGCAACCAGCCAACTACAGCCGGGATCACCAGATCCGGGCTTTTTTAACCACTGGGTTCAGGCCACCCATTCCTCAGCCGGAGGAATAGGCAGGGGCTGCGGGAGCCGGTCGGTAACCTCAGCGAGAGATGCCAGCTTCGCCGCCAGGGCAGGGGTCAGCGCTCCGGGCTGGAAGCGCCAGCGAAAGTTCCCTGTCTTAACGCTGGGGGTGTTCAGCCGGGCCTCACTCCCCAATCCCAGCACGTCCTGCAAAGGTGCAACCGATAAGCTGGCCGCCGATCCCTGAGCAGCGCGGATCATCGCCCAGTTGATGCCGTCTTCGCAGCATCCCAAATATGCCAAAGCGGACCGCCGTTCGTGGTCGCTGGCTCCGCCATTCCACCAGCCCAGAGTTGTGTCGTTATCATGAGTGCCGGTGTAGACGGCGCGGTCGGGCGTGAGACGGTGCGGCAAGTACTGGTGCGCGCCGGCATCGCCGAAGCCGAACTGCAACACCGCCATTCCCGGAATTTTGTGATTTTCCCGCAGCGCGTGAACATCGGGTGTGATGTACCCGAGGTCCTCTGCGAAAAACGGCAGGCTTCCCAATGCCTCGCGCAGGTTGTTGAAGAAGTCGTCCCGGGGACCATCCACCCAGTGGCCGTTGATCGCGGTTTCGTCGGTGGCGGGAATCTCCCAGAACTGGGCAAACCCGCGGAAGTGGTCGAGACGAATATAGTCGCAGGTCTGCGTGGCCCAGCGCAGTCGTTGAACCCACCATTTATAGCGACGCGCCCGCATGGTTTCCCATCTGTACAGCGGATTGCCCCAGCGCTGGCCGGTGGCGCTGTAAGCATCGGGAGGAACGCCGGCAACGACTTCAGGGTCCAACTTGTCATTCAGGCGAAATAGCTCGCGATTGGCCCAGACATCGGCGCTTTCGTAGTCAACGAAGATCGCAATATCGCCCACCACACGGATAGATTTCTCGGCGCAACAACGTCGCAGAGCGTGCCACTGCTCATAGAAGAAGAACTGCATGACCCGGCGGATGGCCAACTCCGAAGCGAGTTCCGTCCGGGCAGCTTCGAGCGCCGCAGGCTGGCGACGAGCCAGCTCTTCCGGCCAGTCCTTCCACAACTTCACGCGGTGGCGAATTTGCAGGGCATCGTAGAGAACAAAATCTTCCAGCCACCAGGAATTGTCGGCACAGAACCGGTTATACCGGGCACGTTGCTCGCGGTTGGCAGAAGCCAGGAACCCGCCGCACGCCTCGTTCAGCAACGGCAGCTTGCTTCGGCGGACCTCATCGTAGTCGATGGGTCCGACGGTGTCAGGAAGTTCCCGCAACTTCGAGTCGGGGATCCAGCCCCGCTCCACCAACCGCTCCAGGCTGATGAGCAAGGGATTGCCGGCAAATGCGGAGGTCGACGAGTATGGAGAATCTCCGTTGGCGGGTGGCCCCAGTGGCAACACCTGCCACAGCCCCTGTCGCCCGGCTGCCAGGAAGTCGATGAACTGATAGGCCGCCGGGCCGAAGTCTCCAATCCCTCCGCGCGACGGCAGCGAAACCGGGTGCAGCAGGATTCCGGTGGCACGAGGGAATGGCATATTTATCTAAAATTCCATCTTCAATTTTCTGGGCTGTGCAGGCAAGAAGATTTGCGTTTGCTCACTCGATATTGCACGGGTTCAACGCGAAACGGAACTACCAGCCAAGGGCTGGGACGAATGCAGTCCATCCGTGAAAGCTACGCCCAAGCAAGATCAAAGGCCCTATTCGCCCTCGTCCTCGCCGCTCTGGCGCTTGGTCAGGGACTTCATTTCCTGTTGATTGATCTTGATCTTGCCGGACTTCTCCATTTGCTCACGGAGATTCGTAACGAACAGACCGAACAGTTCCCCCTGCTTTCTCTGGAGCAGCGAATCCCGGATCTGGTCTTTCTTGGCGGCGTAGTCCTGCTCGCTTGGATCTTGTCTCTCCAGCACCGAAATCACTGCCCCGCTGGTGTTGGTATCAATGGGTCCGCTGATGTCCCCAGGTTTCATGGTGAAAGCCACCGACGCCGGACCCGACATCGCACCCAGGTCCGGAACCTGGCCGTCAGGCAGCACCAGATCACTGGTCTTCACCGTGGCCACAACTTCTTTCGCGGCTTTCTTCAAATCGTGATCAGATTTGGCGCGATCGGAAAGCTCCTGGGTCTTTTGTGTGAGCAAAGCACCAGCGCGGGATTCCTTAAACTCGGTTTCGACGCGGGAATGAATCTCCTCAAAGCTCGGCGTCGCCGGCGGCTTGATGGCTACCACCTCATACACCACGAAACCCTGAGGAAGCGCTAACTCATCGGGCGGCGACTTTTCGGCCGCACTGAACACAGCCGACATCAGTTGCGGAGCCGCGCCGATACCCGGCAGAGAATCGCCGCGGTTGATGAAATCGGTGGCGACCACCGCCAGGCCCTTTGACGCTGCGGCCTTATCGAGACCCCCAGAGCGGGCCTGGGAAAGCAGCGCGGTTGCTTGCGCATCGGCAGCCTGGGAAGCCTTCTGCGCCTTGATGACGGGCTCAATCTGGTCTTTGACTTCGTCCAGCGTCTTGGCATGCGCCTCTTGCTTGTCGTCCACATGAAGGATCACGAACGCATACCCTGCGTTGATCAGGTCGCTGTTCGCCCCTTTCACAAGAGAGAAGGCGGCCGTCTCCACTTCGGGAACAGGAAAGCCACCACGCTTTACCCATCCGATCGACCCGCCGGTTTTGCCGCTGGGATCGTCGGAGTATTTCTTCGCGACATCTTCAAACTTAGCCCCACCCTTCAGTTGCTGAAGTGCATCTTGCCCCTTCTTTTGGGCGGCTTCGACGCCTTTCGCGTCAACTTTGCCACTCGCATCCGGCAATGGGGTCTTGATCAGTATCTGGCGGACGTTGACCTGTTCCGGCACTCGATATTCGTCCCGATGCTGATCGAAGTAGGCTGCCAGTTCCTGCTGGCTCACCTGGATCCCGGCTTGAACTTTGGCCGAATCCAGCAGCACATACTTGATCTTTCGCTTCTCCGGAATGGAATTTGCGTACGAGCCCTTGTGCTGATCGTAGTAGGCCTTCAGTTCGGCCTCGGCCGGGTGAATGGTCTTGAGGATGTCGTCCTTATTCAGGACTGCATAATCGAACTTGACCTTCGTATTGTCCTTCAGGAACTTCTCATGCACTTCGGCATCTGTAACCAGGGCGCTGCCGGCCACCAGGTTGCGGAGTTTTTCCAGCAGGATGTCATCTTTCACACTCTGCTCGAACAGCGCGATGGTCAGGTTCGCTTGTTGAAGACGTTCCTCGTAAGCCGCCTGGCCGACGAACTTGCCCTCGGGGAAAAAGATGGAGGCGTAGCGGCCATGCTGCAACTCGTCGCGCACATCGTCGTCGGTGGCGCGCAGCCCCATGCGCCGCGCCTCGGCAATAATGGCACTCCGGCTGATCAGTTGCTGAGCCGCCTGCGAGGCGAAATATGGCAGCAACATCGCAGTCTGCGCTCCTCCCTGCGGAAACTGCTGCTGCACCATCTGCCGGGCTTCACGCTGCACCTCGAGGGTGGTGATATCGCTTCCAGACACGGTGGCGACCACCCCTTTGGCCGGGGCGCCGGTACCGAAGAAGTCGGTGCTGCCAAAACCAGGAACCAGCGTGATGACCATGAATATGCAGATAATGGTTAAGAGGCCGCCAAGAATCACTTTCTTGAGGGGGCCAGGCGTCTGTAAGAATCGAATCATCTTGTGTCACTCCAGGGATGAAGGCAGAAACCTAGATTATAAACTAAAGTATTCTTAGAAGTGGTTGCGATGAGGGTCAAGAATCCCCGCTATTGAAACGAATTAATAAACCTGTTATTCAACGTGGGGAACTGGCTGGATCGTTCATTCTTCCTGCTTGAGGTCCTGTTTCTTATGAAAAGGCTTGCTCTGCTGGCACTGTCACTGCTGTTCGGCTCGGAGCTCCTCTTTGCCCAGCAACCGGCGACGCCGAAGTCTCCGACGACATTGGACCTCAAAGACGGTTGGGCGCTGCAATCACTGTACAAGGTCGACGCTCCGGGCGACGTCGTCTCTACACTCAAGTTTCATCCCCAAGGTTGGTACGCCGTCACGGTACCGACCACGGTGGTCGCAGCGCTGGTCAAAGCTAAACGCTATCCCGACCCCTACTTCGGAATGAACCTCCGCAAGTTACCGGGGATGACTTATCCCATCGGACAAACATTCGTGAGCCTCCCCATGGCCCAGGATAGCCCCTTCCTGGTGCCGTGGTGGTTCCGCAAGGAGTTCGTGATTCCGCCATCGTTTCAAGGGAAGACCGTCTGGTTGAATTTCGGAGGACTCAACTATCGCGCCAACATCTGGCTTAACGGGAAACAGATTGCCACGGCAGATGATGTCGCCGGGGCATGGAGAACATACGAATTCGACGTGACCAGCGCGGCCCTGCCGGGAAGGACCAACGTACTGGCATTGGAAGTGTTTTCGCCGGGTGAAAACGATTTGACGGTCAACTTCTGGGATTGGAACCCTGCGCCGCCAGACAAACAAATGGGAATATTTCGGGCGGTCGAAGTTTCAACCAGCGGGCCAGTGGCTCTGCGTCACCCGGCTGTACTGTCGACGGTTGATTCGCCAAGTGGGGCGGCACATCTGACCATCACCGCCCTGCTGAAGAACGCGACCCAGCAACCCGTCCGTGGCACACTGCGAGGCAAGATTGAAAATGTCGATGTCGCGCAGGAAATCGATCTCGCCCCCGGTGAGTGGAAGAATGCGGTATTCGATCCAGCCAGTTTCTCCCAGCTCAACCTGAGTCATCCGCGGCTGTGGTGGCCGGCACAAATGGGCAAGCCGAATCTCTACGACTTGAACCTTGAGTTTGATGTTGACGGCCGGCCTTCTGACCGGTCAGAAACGAAGTTCGGTATTCGCGAGATTACATCGGAACTGAATGCCAACCAGCATCGTGTTTTCTCGGTAAACGGCAAGAAAATCCTGATTCGCGGCGGCGGCTGGTCCATGGATATGCTCTTGCGCGAGGACCAACCGCGCTTGCAGAGCGAACTGCGCTACGTGCAGGACATGGGCCTGAACACAATACGCCTCGAAGGCATGTTGGAGAACAAGACATTCTTCGACATGGCCGACCGCCAGGGGATCCTGGTCATCGCGGGATGGGTGTGCTGCTCCCACTGGGAGCACTGGGCGAATTGGAAACCGCAGGACTTCCTGATCGCCGAGCAGTCATTGCGCGACCAAATCTACCGGTTGCGGAGCCATCCCAGCCTGCTGTTGTGGATGAACGGCAGTGACAACCCACCGCCGCCGGATGTGGAGCAGATGTACCTGAAAGTCGAGCGCGAACTGCTTTGGCCGAATCCAACCGTGTCATCTGCAAGCGCGGAGGTTACGGTCAACACGGGTCCGAGCGGTATCAAAATGTCCGGCCCCTACGATTACATCGCCCCTAGCTACTGGGAGCAGGATTCGATCGCCACACTGACGACCCACAAAGAATGCAAAGAAAACGAATGCGGCGGCGGATATGGATTCAATACCGAAACCAGCATGGGAGTGGCGGTGCCTCCAGTGGAAAGCATTCGCGCCATGCTGCCGAAGGAGCATTGGTGGCCGGTTGACGATTGGTGGAACTTCCACGCCGGCGCCCATGTGTTTTCGGACATTCACCTCTTCGCCAACGCCTTGAATACCCGCTATGGCACGGCCACGACTCTGGAGGATTTCACATTCAAGTCGCAACTGATGGCTTATGAGGGCGTTCGCGCCATGTTTGAAGCCTACAACCGGAATAAGTATGTTGCGACTGGCGTGATTCAGTGGATGCTTAACAATGCCTGGCCTTCGACCATCTGGCACTTGTACGACTACTATCTGCGTCCTGGCGGCGGATACTTCGGCGCGAAGAATGCCAATGAAGCGCTGCATCCTCTCTATGGCTACGACGATCACGCCATCTGGGTGGTGAGCAGCCAATATGACGACGTCCGCGGACTGAAACTGACCACAAAGGTTGTGAACCTCGATATGACAGAGAAATTCTCGCAGGAGACTGGGCTGGATGTTCCCGCCGACAGCACCAGCCGGATCCTGACGTTGCCGGAGATTTCCGGCCTCAGCTCAACGTACTTTGTGGCCTTGCGATTGGAAGACGCTAACGGCAGAGTCGTGGGATCGAATTTCTATTGGCTTTCGACGAAACCAGAAACGCTTGATTGGAACAAATCAAACTGGTACGTAACTCCAACTCTTTCTTACGCAGACTTCACTGCACTCTCACAGTTGCCCACGGTGAAGCTGAGGGTCGCAAGCCGCACTGAACGCAAAGGGGAAGATGCCTTGACTCACGTGGTCATCGAGAATCCCAGCAAGGGTCTGGCGTTCTTTGTGCGACTAAAGATTGACAAAGGTCCGCGCGGTGAAGAAATTCTGCCCGTGCTGTGGGAAGACAACTACATTTCGCTGCTCCCCGGTGAGAAGCGGGAACTTAGCGCCACGTATCGAGCGAGTGCATTAGGCGCGGCCCAGCCAAGGGTCGAGGTGAGCGGGTGGAATGTGAGTTCCCAATAGCGGGTCCTCCTGCTAGTTCGTCCGGGGCTGGGCAACCCTGGCGATGACCAATCCCGCAAGCAACCAGGTGATCGTAGAATCGACCAGATTCACCGCGGTAAAAGCGCCCGAGAAGCCCCACCAATTCCAATTGGGCAAATCCACGATGACGCTTGCTGAAAGGCCGGCAATTGCCAGAAACAGCACACGTCGCGCGTAGCTCAATCCATTCGTCTGCAGCAAGAGCCAAGTAAGCAGAAACGCCGCAACCATTAGGCATAGCACCTGGATAACCATCGCTTGACCGAACGACCCAAATCCTCCTCGGCGCACTGCGGCGACCACGATGGGGCCCTTCCGCATCCTTTCCATCAGCGTTGCTTCCGTCTGCTTCTTCTGGTCCGCTGTCATGCCTTTCGTAGAGCGCGAGCCAGGGAGAATATACGTCCCGTCTTTAGCGGCATGAGAGGCAATCACAGCCGAGACTTCGTCGTCATTCTGGAAGTTGATCATCGTCTTCTCGTGCCATCCCAACATCTCCCACGAAACCGTGCTCCATAAGAAAGCCACTAAGCCACCCAGGATTGTGCCAAGTACCAGCGCTCTGCTCATAGTCCTCCCCGATGCGGCCACAAAGGTACACCTTGCTTCGGTTCCTTTCTTTCGCTATTGTGTCAATAAATGTCGCGAACGCGACAATCGCCGACGGCCTGCCCTGCCTTTTCCGCACCGGTCAACACCCTAACTTTCGACTTTCCCAATGGCCACATCGTACCGTTGCACTATCATCCGGAGGACCAGCTTGTGTATGCCTGCCGCGGCGTCATGAGCGTGGAGACGCGAGACGGAACCTGGGTCGTGCCTCCACAGCGGGCGGTGTGGATTCCGGCCAAGGTTCCCCACAGCATTGTCATGTCGGGTTCAGTGTCGATGCGGACGCTTTATCTGAGGGCGCGGCTGGCGCGAAGCCTCCCGAGATGTTGTTGCGTGGTGAATGTATCGTCGCTTCTGAAGGAGTTGATTCTTCACGCCTGCCACTTTCCAAAACTCACGAGGAGAGTCCGAACCCAAGCCCGTCTGATTGATGTGCTTGTCGATCAATTGGAGGCGGTTCAGAGCATTCCGTTGCAGCTACCGAACCCATTGGACGCCAGAGCGCTCAGGGTCGCCGAGATATTGTCCACCGATCCCAGCGACTCGCGCCCGTTGCAAGAGATCTGCAAGCGCACCGGCGCCAGCAAGCGGACTATCGAGAGACTCTTTCAGTTGGAAACTCACATGACACTGGGGGAATGGAGACGGCAGCTCCGACTGCTGCGATCGATGCGGCTGCTGGCCGCCGATGAAAAGATAACGAACGTGGCGCTGGAAGCGGGTTACAGCACCCCCAGCGCGTACATCGCGATGTTTCGGAGAACTTTTGGCACGACTCCTGGCCGATACTTTGAGAAGCCGGGGCCGGAACAACTTCCGGCCTCTTAAGCCTCGTCCGGAGGCAGTTCGAAATCAATCAAGTTGCCCCGGAAACCGCGGGTCTTGATCGCGCCGAAGGCTATGCCCACAGCCATCCAGATAGCGCCTACGATCTTCGCGGGCCGACTCAGATTCAGCCACAAGAGCAGGCAGATGAAGAATCCGGCGAGCGGAGGAACCAGGTTTGAAAGTTTCTTTCGGTCTTCGCGCACGTAGTAGCGCATAAACGCCGCCAGATTCACTCCCATGAAGGCGATGAGCGCACCGAAATTCAGCATTTCAGCGCCCAGGCCGTAGCTGATGACGAATGCTCCCGCGAGCGCGATCAAGCCCACGAAGATAACGTTATTGCGCGGCACGTGACGCTTGGGGTCCAACGCGCCAAAAAATGACTGTGGCAGCGCTTTACTGCGGCCCATACCGTAAAGCAAGCGAGCTGCACCCAGTTGCGCGCCCATGCCTGAGCCAAAATTCGCTACCAGCAAAGTGAATCCCAGGATGGCAAACATGGGAGCCCACGCCCGTCCGGCCACGAATGTAAATGCAGTGTCGACGTCGGGAAATGCCTGAGACGAGGGCCAGATCAGCTGCGCCACGTACACCTGGACTGCGGACAAAACTCCGATCACCAGGCAAGTCAGCACGGTCGCCAGCAGAATATTGCGTCGTGGATTCTCGGCTTCTTCAGATAGTGTTGAGATGCCATCGAAGCCGATGTAAGTGAGAACCGCAATCGACGTCCCGCCGAGCACCGCCTTCGTGTTCCACAGTGCCGGATCGTAAAACGGCTGAGTGAAAAATCCGGTTGCGCTGTGATCATGGCCGAAGATATAACGCGCCGCGGTTACAAAGAAAATCGTAATCACGACGCCCATGCCCGCCGCCAGGGCGGTGTTCACCCTCGCCGATGTCTTGACACCCTGAAGATTCAAGCCCGTGAACATTAGAAAAAAGAAGATCGCCCAGCCCCAATAGGGAATGGCAGGCGCGAACACATGGGCCTGCTGGCTGCACCAGATGATGCAGATCATGGGATTGAGCATGTAATCCATCACCATGCTCCATCCAGTTACGTAGCCGAGAGCGGGATTGATCTCCTGACCCACATAAGTGAACGCCGAGCCGGCGCTGGGATAAGCCCGCGCCATGCGTCCATAGCTGATCGCGGTGAAGAGCATCGCCACCATGGCAATAAGAATTGTGGTGACCACGTGCCCATGGCCGCGATCACGCAGCACGCCGAAAACCGACATCGGCGCAACTGGCTGAATGACGATGACACCGTAAAGAATGAGGTCCCAAAGACTGAGGGTGCGCCGCAAACGCGCAGGAGCGGGAGTGGTTTCCATCTCGGCGTATTGGATTACGCCCGCGTGAAACTGTCAATATTAAAACGATTTCGCGGGTGCGTATCAGGGCACGGCTTCAGTCGTGCCGAACGCAGGCTCAGGCCGACGGCTTCAGGCGCTGAGGATCTATCGCTAAGGACCAGCCCTGTAATCAAACGCATACCCCCTCGGCTCACGCCCCGACATATACCGCGTGTTGTACTCGAGAAGATAATTCAAGTGCTCATCATCCAGCGGAAACGACTTCCCCGGATATGGATACGTCCCCATGTCGCGGAACGGCAACGGATCGACGTGTGTCCAATCGTAGGAATAAAAGTCCATGTCTTTTTCGTATCCGTTGGCCAGGAAGAAATAATCCCGCGTCCATCCTCTGGGCAGCGCTGGCAGGCTGGCAGGATCGAAATCCAGCGCAACTTCTTCTCCCGATCCGAACACCACTAGGCGGTCGTCAAAATCACGCAGCAGCGGCAACACGTCGCCGTAACGGGTGTAATTGCCCGCGGGATGGGTGTAAGGCCCCGTCGCACTTGCCTGTTCGTAGATGTACTGTACATTGCCAGGAGGCTTGCCTTCGATCTTCAACGGAAATCCGTGGAAGCGGAGATCGGCACCGACAAGCGGAACCCAAGTGGCACGGAAATCTTGGTTCTGATCAGCGCGATCAACCAGAATGTTGTCCCAATAAACCTGCGCGTTGGTCGAAATTCGGATGCGTTCCGTACCGCGAGGCAAGTCGCCGGTCAGATCGGCCGTTATCGTTCGCGGGCCACCGGCCGGAAAACCGAAATCGTCGGCGACACGGGTCCACTTGCCATCGCCGCCGAGCGCTTCTACGTAGGGAGCGATTACCGGTATCCCCGCTTGATTGGCCGCGTACATCGCGGAGGCGCTGTAGTATTCAACCTCACCGTGCATCAACAGCCAGAGCGGACCTCCGTCATAGGGCTGGCCCAAATCAAGTTCCAGTCTATGCAGCTTGGTGAAGCCCTCAAACGGCAGCAACTCAAAATCGCCGACATAGCGGTGCCCGAGCAGATCCGGCAAGAGGTCGTGTCCATGCTCATCCCAGACGCCGGCAGGAGGGCGCGCATCCCTGCTGAAGACGGTTTTGAAGGGCGGATAGGGCGGGTCGGTTGCGAAGTACTCGTTGGGATAGACATCGAAATCGCCGGGATGATCCACCGCGAGAAGCTGCGCCTGATCGAGATACACCGACTCTTCCAGCGGCTCCATGAAGCGGAAGCTCAGCTTGCCGTCCTTTTCGCGGATCGAGTCGCGATCGATCTTGATGTATTCCGTGGGTCGCGCAATGTTGCGTTTTCCCGGACGGTACCAGTGCCCCAGCGCGCCTGCGCCGATCATGTCCGCGACCAGCGCGTAGTGGCTGCCGTCCCAAACAAACAGCGTGGGACAGGAACCGCCGCGGCGATCAATCTCCATGAACTTATGCTCGCGGTCGGCGGCGACGTCCACCTCGTCTTGCAAAACTCCCGTAGGCCAAAGCATTCGGACGACGTCGGCCTGTTTCGCCTGTCCAAGTCCGACCGTGAGTTGAAGCGAGTTCTGCCCCAGATAGCCGGATGAGCCTGCGATTTCGAACTTTTGACGATTGCCTCCAGCGAAGACTTCGACCTTAGTTCCGATCGCGCTCTTGTTGTCGGCGAGACCAGTCAGGTTGAGGCGAAGCCAGTGATTCTGATTGCCGCCTTCATTGCGGAGCAGCACCGCCGGGCCGTGATTCTGGGTGATGAGCAGATCAGTGGTGCCGTCGTTGTCGTAGTCACCCGTGATGATGGCGCGAGGCTCTTTGACAACGATCTTGTCGAGCCCGATATCAGCAGTGACATCTTTGAATCCGTCGGGACCGAGATTGCGGAAGAGCTTCACCTCGCCCTTGCCCTCAGCCGTCTCGCCGACAGCGACGATATCCACCCAGCCGTCCTTGTCGTAGTCGAGCGAAGCGACACCCCAAGCACGCACCCAGTTGGTGGCAGGCAACGCAACCGGATCAAAGCTTTTTCCCTGATTGTTTCGCCAGAGCGTCAGAGCGGGAGCGGCCGAATTCGTAAAGACCAAATCCATCCAGCCGTCGTGATCGAAGTCGAGCAACGCGACACCCACACTCCCACTGTTGACATCTGGCCACGGCTGATGAGGTAAGAACTGGCCTTCCCTCCGATTTTCGAAGATGGCCGTGCCGGCGAAGACGGTGTGCGACGGCACGCCTGCGATCTGGAGACTCTGGCCCGTAACCACGATGTCTACCGCGCGATCGTTGTTATAGTCGCTTCCGACAGCCGAAACACTACCGGGGAAACCGGCCAGTCCTGTGGAGTTGGTTACGTCTGCAAAAGTGCCGTTGCCATTATTCCTCCACATAACGTTTTCTCCCATTAAACGGGTCGCGAGCGGTCTCGAGTTTGAGCGCGTCACGTACAGGTCAATATCACCATCGTGGTCGTAATCGACGAAGGTCACTCCCAAGTTGAAGCTGCCGCGCTTGATCCCTGCGGATTCAGTAACGTCCTTGAACTTGCCATTTTTCTCATTGTGCAGCAGCAGCATGCCATCATTGAAACTGACTACTAGATCGCCAAATCCATCATTGTCGTAATCTCCTGCCGTGCAGCCGACGCCGTGCGACATCGGATCCAGTCCGGCCTTACGAGTAACTTCTTCAAACCTGCCATTGCCGAGATTGTGGTACAGCGACATTCCGCCTTCTTTGCCGTTGTCAGGCAGGAAAATGTCAGGGCGGCCATCATCGTCATAGTCCAGGAAACACGCACCAGGACCAAGGTGGAAACCAAGCTCGTTCTGAGGTGACACAGCCGCCTTTGTGATCAACCCCGCTTTCCGAGTCACATCCACAAACCGCACCTTGATCTGCTCCGGAACTTTCTCTGGCGCCAGCGCCGACTCTTCCGCCAACGAATATTTTCCTTGCTCGCCATAAGCGAGGCTGATCGGCACGCCCAGCTTGTTTTGCTTGATGTACTGAAAGCGCACAAGATGTTCGCGTGCATGGGTCAGATCGCCGGACTGCTGGTAAGCGCGTGAGAGACCAAATTCAGCCGATGCATGCTGCGGATTCAGCTTCAGCGCGTGCTGGAAAGCGTCCATCGCTTCGGAATATTGCTTGTTCTCCGCATAAGAAGCGCCGAGGAAATACCAGCTGTCGGCGTCGTTGGGATCGATTTCCGTGACATGCGTGAATGCGTCAATGGCGGCCCTCGCGTCGCCACTATTCTTGAAGAGCAACCCCAGGTTGTACCACGCGTGGGGATCGTCAGGATTCTGCTTCACCGCCTCCTCCAACAGCGGCCGCGCGGCGTCGACCTTGCCCAGATTCAGCAACGCAATTCCTTGATTGAGCCTCGTAATCTGGAGCTTGGGATCAACCGCGGCCGCATCTTGGAAGACCTTCAACGCTTTTTCAAAAAGCTGCTGATTCATGTAGGCAGCGCCGAGATTATTGAGGCGGGCAGCCCGGGCGAGCGCGGCTTCGGTGGACTTCTGTGGAGATACAGCTAAGAGGACTGCACACGCTGCCAGGATTCCCCCCAGAACAATTGCAATTCGTGGAGTCATGCGAGAAACAAGTTAACCACAGGGAACACAGAGGAGCACAGAGGTTTCTTGCGCCGCTTCCTCTGTGATCCCCTGAGCCCGCTGTGGTTATCGCTTTTTGACGGCAGGCTCCGAGTAAGGTCGCCGGGCCACGATTCCCTTCCCCTCCTGAATCGTTATGGTCTGACCCGCCGCGACATCTGCCAGCTTGTCGACTTGCCCGCTCGGCCACTGCACCTCGACGGCATCGGCCTGGCCTAGCGCCCCGAGTCCGAACGTCAGCGTCAATTCGCTCTGCGAAAGATAACTCGAGCCGCTGTGCACCGTTTGCCACTGGCGATCTTTGCCCGAGGTCACTCGCACCACAGCGCCAATACCGTCACGGTTCGATTTCGTCCCCAACAACTTCACCCGCAGACTGTGGTTACTGCCGCCTTCATTTTGAAACAAGTATGCGCGGCCGCCACTGGTGGTCAGCAGAATATCGAGCGCGCCATCGTTATCAATATCGGCGTAGGCTGCGCCGCGTGCGACTTTGGGACTGGCAAAAACGGTCCCGAGCGATCCTGTGACTTCCTGAAACTTGCCACCACCAAGATTGCGGAACAAGTGGGGCGGCTCGGCGTACTTCACGCGCTTTTGCACCCGTTCGATCTGCTCTTCAATATTGCCATCGGCAACGAGGATGTCTGGCCAGCCGTCGTTGTCGTAGTCGAAGAAGAAGCAGCCGAATCCGAGCGTGATCAACGTGGCGCGCCCTACTTCGGAGCGCGGGGCTTCGTCCACAAACAGACCGTTGCCCTCATTGTGGTACAGCGACAACATCTGATTGGCAAAATTAGTGATGATGATGCTGGGATGCCCGGAGCGGTCGTAATCCGCAGCATCTACGCCCATGCCGGCGCGGGCCACTCCGTCTTCACTGAAGCCAATGCCGGCTTCAATTCCCTTCTCTGTGAACGTGCCGTCGTGTTGGTTAACGTAGAGTTTGTTGGGCTGGGTGTCATTGGCCAGCAGAATGTCAGGCCAGTCGTCGCCGTTGTAGTCGAGGATGGCGACACCAAGGCTCTTGGAAGTCGGATCGTACAATTTTGCTCTGGTCGTGGCATCTTCAAATTTTCCGTTGCCCAGGTTGTGCCAAAGCCGCGCCGAGCTTCCTTTATAGGATTCCGGTGTGCAATAGGACTTGTTGACACCATCGAGAGTGCAGTAAAGATCGGTTTTCTCTGACCACTGCACATAATTCGCGACCACCAGGTCCAGCTTGCCGTCGCGATCGTAATCCACCCAGGCGGCGCTGGTAGAAAACTCACTTGGGCCCCACAATCCGGCGGCCTTCGTGACGTCGGTAAATGTGCCATTGCCGTTGTTGTGGAACAGGTGGCTCTGGCCGACCGCAGTAATAAAGAGATCATCGTAACCGTCGTTGTCGTAATCGCCGACCGCAACACCGAGCCCGTACATCGGCACGGCCAGCCCGGCTTTCTGCGTTGCATCGGTGAACGTGCCGTCGTGATTGTTGTGGTAGAGCTTCAAGGTGGTCGCACCGGACTTCGAGTGTCCGGGCCAGTCTTCGCCGTTGATCAGGACGATGTCGGGCCAGCCATCGTTGTCGTAGTCGATGAATGCGCATCCTGGCCCCATGGTTTCGGGAAGATATTTCTTTCCAAAAGCACCGTTATTGTGAACGAAGTGGATTCCGGCCTTGGTGGTGGTGTCGCGGAATTGGATGGATTGAGCGTGTGCAGATCCGCCGAGGATCAACAAAGACGCGAACGCAAAGACTTGGCGGGTCACTTGGACCCGCCGCTATGGACAAGAGTTGAGCTTGGCTTGGCCAGATGGGCGCGGTCGCCCGTCCTCGCATGAGCACTGCCGACGATTGGCAATCGTACCGACACGTGCTCGTGAATCGCTTGACGTTCATTGTTGTCCTCGGGATTGCCCTGCCGGTAGGGGCCGGTGATGGCCTGCGCGGACTCGTCCGCCTTGAAACGCAGATAGCGAATCTGGTGCTCGCGCGCGCGAGCCGAATCTCCCAGACCGCTGTAGCAGAGCATCAGGTTGTAGTGCGCCTGCAAGTCTTCGGGATCGATGGCGAGAACGCCTTGCAGTGTCTTCACCCCGTCGGCGTATTTGCGCTGGAGGAATAGAATGCGGCCGAGGTCATTCAAGACCACGCGGTCGCGCGGATATTGGGCGAGCACCGTTCGCAGGCTGAGCGCAGCTTCATCATACCGACCCTCGCTGCGCAAAACTCTGGCATAGAAGAAGTGGGCACGCGCCAGATCCGGGCTTAGCGACAAGGCTTTCTTCAACACCGTGCTTGCGCGATCCATGTCACCTTCCTGCACCGCGACTCGACCGAGGTTGACCCAGCCGTCGGGATTTCCGGAGTCCGCTTCCGTTGCTTTCTCAAATGCCGCTCTTGCAGCCTTCAGATCACCTTGCAGGAAGAGCCCGATACCGTAATCATTCCAGCGCTGCCAATCGGCGGCTTGCAGAATGGTTTTGGGCTCGGGCGCGGGTACATTATGCGGAATCACAATCAGCCTGGCTTCATCCTCGGCCAGCACTACAATCGGCAAGTCCGGAATCTTCTCTTCCCTGGCTGACACGCCTCGCAGAGAACCCGTAAACGCAAACTTGCGGTCATCATAGTCAGCCGCGACTTCTCCAGACGCTTCCGGAACTCCGGCAAATGAGAACTGCGTGTTCCACCAGGAAAACTTGCGGTAACAAAGGCGCGCATGGAGCGTTACCTGGCCGCTCGCGTTCGCGGGAATCTGGAGACGGTAGTGCACAGTATCGGCTGCGCCGGGAGGGATCAGATGCACGTAGAGAACCGCGCGCGTAGCCCAGGCATTGCGCTTGTTGATCCGGTTCCCATGGGCGTCGAGTTGCAACGAGCGATAAAAATGCGCGCCCTTTTCGACCGGACCTTTGCCGCCTTCTTCGACCATGCCACTCCAAAAAATGGTCTTGCCCTGCTCGTCCGTAGCCTTCAGTTCGAGCCAGGTGTCGTAAGCATCGACAGTGCCACCAGGGAAGAAGTGGCCGATTTTCTTTGTGCGTACAACCACATCCACGCGCACCGTGTCTCCCTGACGCACTGTGGCTTGCATTCGATTCAGCGGCGCGGTAAAGGACGAAGCTTCGCCTTCGCTAACAGACGTCACATTGGTCTCAGCCTCTTCCCCCACAGCAAAGCTCGTTGCGAGCTCGGGCGGAGTGGAAACTCCTGCTTGAAGAGCACCTGGCTCGCGCGCGAGCGCAAATATATCCACACTCAAAATGTTGTTCTGCAGAAAATCCTCAGTGGCTTTAAGTTGCTCGGAATCCCCATTGGCCGTAGGCAAAGCTGTGTTCGCGCCGGGGAAGCGATGTGAATGAACGACTCCGCCAAGGTTGCCGAAATCCGAGGAAGGTGTGAGCGGCATGTGGCAGTCGGCGCATTGTGAAGGCTGCGCCGGATAATAAAATGACCGCGCTCCCTGGCCGGAGATGCCGCTCGCCTGCCAGTTGTCGTATTCATTGAAGCCGCGAATCCAGCGATAGTGGTTCACGGGCACATCGAGATGCACTTTGTGACATGTGGAGCAGAACTCGGCGGTTTGCTCGCGCATGAACGGCTTGAGAAAAACGCGCCGGTGCGGCTCGGGATTCAATTTCACCAGGAAGTCGTGAAACAGGCGAGCGAGGGGATTCGTTGCCGCCGCCATTTCGTGCAGTTTGGGATATTCCAGATAAAAGTCGCCCTGCCCCATGGTGCTCTTCACGGCTGCGATCGAGTGGCACATCATGCAACCAAGCCCGGCCTGGGATTCCGGCCGGCGCACAATCTGCTTGATAGGGGTATCCATCAAGCCGCTGTAAAGTACCGCCGGATCATGGCATCCGCCGCACCATTTCGAGGGCCGCGTGCCAATCGTATCCTGCATATATTCAATGCTCTTGCGGTACCACTGATTGTTGAATGACGAAAAGTGGTGCGCCGAACTGAACCACTGGTTGTAAATGTCCTGGTGACAGCGCTTGCATGACTCCGATTCCATAAAGAACTTGCTGGGAATGTTCTGCCCGCCGAAGACTTGAGCGGAACTAGGGAAGAATGGTCCACTGGGGCCGTCGCCCTCCCCGTCCATGCTGGCGGGAGGCATCGACGGATTCTCGATGCGCGCCTGATGGCGCCAGCGTGACTCTCGCAAGTATCGGGCGCCAGCGACGACCAACGCCATCGACAACAGACAGATTGTGTAACGAAAGATCGAACCGGCGAGACCACGAGCTAACCATCCCCGCGATCTGGCCCGCTCGGTCAGCAGTAGTCCCACCCCGGCGAGGGACAACGCGATGTGAAGGTACATCAAGTTCCATTGCGCGCGCGGCGTGCCGGTTTTGATCAGGACCAGTCCCGCCAGAGTGCCAGTGGTCAGCAATATCCAGCCCAAGCGGGAAGGCAGATTTAGACTTTGCAACTGGGGAGCAAGTAAGAACAGCAAAAAAAACGTCGCGACAACGCCACCCAACACGTGCAGCAGCACGACGGCGGCATAGAAAATGTTGGGCTGGGGGAACGCGTAAAGATAGCCGGCGGAGCCAGTCAAGAATGCGACCAAACAAGTTAATGCACGGCTGCGCGTCAAGTTCCGAGGCCTTCCTCTGTTGCGCATGAAACGATTCAACACGCTTCAGTCCGCACAGTATAAATGGAAGGGATCACATCACTATCGGGTTGCGGCCGTCTGGCCAGGCTGGCTGGATCTCGCCCTAGACCGAAACTAACGAACGCGAACGTCTCGACCGGCGTGGCGGCAGAAGAACGCGCACCGCATCCCTCTTCTTGGTGTGACGGCATGCGAGCCAGTTGCGGAGATATTTCTGCGACGATGGCGTGACCCGGGAGAAGAACAGGCCCGCCCGTCCGCTTTCATCCGCCCAGATGACCTCGCCAATGGCATGCACCGTCTGTGCCGTGCCCGGGAGCACGAAACGCAGCGGTATCCGCTGCGCCTGGGCCAGTGGTTCGGGAGCCTGCAATGCCAACCCTTGCTCGCTGAGGTCGCGCAGCAACGCCGGCAGAGTGGCACCCTCCACTTGCAGATGCACCAGTGCTCTTACCTTGTCGCGAGTTGTCCGCCGGCAATCGCGGCGCATGAACTGTCTCGCATCCCACAAAGACTGGGCCACGTCCCGGGGAGTGAGCGGCTTGTACAGAACGAATTTGATGCCGGCCTGAAAGGCGCCGCTGACCGGGCCCAGTTGAGTGACTAGTGCCACTACTAACGGTGGCTTCTCAGCGAAGTGAACCATCTGGGCGAGTTGAGCGGCGCCAGGCTCGTCGAAATCCAGTACCAGGGCGGAGTATGTGCACTTGATCAGCGGTTCCATGGCCCGCGCGCACGATGTACAGATTTCAGCCTCAATGTCGAGCTTCGCAAGTGCCGTGGCGAGGCAGCTCAGACTGGCCGCATCCTGCGAGATCAGCAGTGAATTGAGCATCATCGGGCTAGCCTATTTGGCAAATTTCTCCTCGCAAAGTAACAGCTGTAATCTTTCTGCGGTTACTTGAGAAACCCATTCCCGAAATGGATCGCGCTGCGTTTTGCACCCCCTGGGTGAAGCCGGAACACGCTCAACAGGCGACACTACTTTCATCAATGGCCTTCTAGACACTTTAGATACATTGAGATAGTTCACGCTACGCAGGGACGGGTTCTTTCGTAATCTGCCAACAGAACCTGCAAAGCCATATTCTGGGGCCAGCATGGGCAAGTCTGTTCAACATAGGAAGAGCGACCGGGCGCCCCGCGTGAAGCTGGGGGGAACAGTGCTCTTTCTCGCACGCCTTGAAAACGGCCGGCAACTGCGCGGCAAACTGCATCAACTCTCCACCACCGGCGGCCTCCTACAACTGGAGAAACCTCTCGATGAAGGCATCAAGGTGGAAGTGATTTTTCACGTTGGTAACAGCACCGTCCGCAGCCAGGCGCGTGTGCTATTTCCCATGTGGGCCACGCAGGGTTATCTGCAACCGTTCGAGTTTGACGAACTCAATGAATCGGAACGGTCCGCTCTGCACGAGAACCTGCAAAAGTTGCTGAAGCGGCCGGCTATTGCTGCCGTGGCTGCGGTCGATGAAAACATGGAAGAAGCCGCGCCCGTTCAGGATTCCGCTCCCGCATCGTAAGCCCAAACGTTCTCCAAATACTCCCTGCATCCGAATTCCGATAAGATGTCTGAATTGTCATGACAGGAGCCGGCTATGGAACATCAACATCCCCCTCGCTTTCTGCGCATTGTCGACGATGCGAAGAAGCGTATTCAAGAAACCACCGTCGACCAGGTGAAGGCCAAGTTGGACAAAGGTGAGGAGTTTCTGCTGATTGATGTCCGGGAAGACCACGAGTATGCCAAAGATCACCTGCCGGGCGCGGTTCATCTGGGCAAAGGGATCATCGAGCGAGACGTTGAAGAGCGGGTTCCCGACCTGACCACTCCCATGATCCTCTATTGCGGAGGCGGGTTCCGTTCCGCCCTGGCTGCCGACAACCTTCAGAAAATGGGATACACGCAGGTAATTTCCATGGATGGCGGCATTCGTGAGTGGCGGGAAAAAGGATTCCCGCTGACTAAGTAATCATCTATCAAACCGAATGCCCCGAATTTCCGCCGGAAAGTACTTCGGTAACTTGATGACCCCGCGTCAACAGGTCACGATAGTGACACGGACGTGGATGTCACTCAGCGTGTGGAGTGTGGATTTAAGACGATATGGCAGGAAAATCGAATTCGACTTCGGGGGCAGCGGCGGCCCCGGCACGTGCTCCGAAATCCGCTGTGGAATCTGCGCTGGCGCAGGCTGACACGCCGGAAAAATTCCGTGCCGCAGTATCCAAGTTTTTCGGTGTGCGCCCCAACGAAGTGGCTTTGTTGCGCCTGGAAAAAGGCCTGCTGAAGTTTGTCTTTCCCGACCAGTTGAAAACTGCCGGCTCGATTCCAGTTTCAAGTTCGTCCTCGGTAGCCGCGCATACCGCATCCACCAAGAAAACTGAGCTGTTCAACACATTCGCCAAGGTAAAGCACGCCCGCGTGTTTGAAACCGTCCGCCTGGGTGCGACCGGGGAAAACGACCACTCCGAGCAGACTTCTATCCAGAAGCTGATGTCGGCGCCGATCCTGAACCCACAGAAGAAGGTCCTCGGCGTAATTCAAATTTGCCGCAAAGGATTTGATCTGGCCACTTCCGGCCCGGATTTCACGCTTGACGATTTGCAGCGCCTGGAAGGCGCCGCCCGAGTCGCGGCCAGCTTAAGCTTTCTGCAAGATGTACCCGGCAAGTAGCCTTCCCGCCGTCAGTCTCCAAGAACCTCCTGAATCCTTCACCTCGTCATGGCGGAATCCAGCCCCCTCTTTTCTTCTTTGGTCAAGAATCGCCAATCTCCCTTCGCCAGCTCGCCCAGCGTCAGCGGCCCGATCGCGACGCGCATCAACCGCAGCACCTCAACGCCACACGCATCCAACATGCGGCGGATCTGGCGGTTCTTGCCTTCGTCGAGCACAATCTCCAGCCAACTGTTCTTGCTTCCGCTCCGTAACAGCCGTGCGGCCTTGGCTCGCAACACACCTCCATCGCTCGAAGCCACACCTCGGATGAGCGTCTTCAATAGCGGTTGATCGGCAACCGTTGCAATCTGCACATGGTAGGTCTTGCTCAGATGGGTTTCTGGCGCCAGCACCCGCGCCGCCCACTCGGAATCGTTGGTCAGCAGTAACAGACCTTCGCTGGCTTTGTCGAGACGCCCCACCGGCCCCACCCAGGGCAAATTCGCATCCAGACCCGCGTATACCGTCTTACGACCCTTTTCATCCGAGGCGGTCGTGACCACCCCGCGAGGCTTGTTGAGCATCAGGTACACCTTGGCGGGAGCGGCAACTACTCGGCCTTCGACTTCGATCCGGTCCCGCTGCCAACTGACCGGCCGCTCGGGATCGCGCTGGATGGTTCCATTGACCGAGACTTTCCCCTCGCGAATCGAACGAAAAGCCGCGGAACGTGAGCAATACCCCATCTTTGAGAGGGCGCGTGCCAGTCCGGCTCGCGACGGGGTTAGCGAGGTCATCGCTTCATGCTAAATGATGGCCGAGCGTTCAGATCACAGCCCAGAGCTGTTGTTGTGACCTGCTGTTCTGTCACCATCGGCATGAGATTTTGGACTCTAGACCATGCAAACCGAAGTCTGGTACGGTTGTCCGCTGTCCATTTCGAAGGCCAAGGGCTTAACGATGTCGACAACTACTTCCCCTGTTCGCCGGTTGTATGCGGTCGCAGTACTGCTCGCTCTGTGTTCGTTCGCCATAGCTGGTGATGCCCATTCCCCTACCTGGGTCCAGCTCAATCCTGCAACTTCTCCTACTCCGCGGGCAGTTTCAGCCATGGCATACGACCCAGTAAGCAAGAAAGTAGTAATGTTCGGCGGGTTTGACGACACGGTATACCTCAACGACACATGGACCTGGGATGGCACCACCTGGACTCAGGAAAACACATCGACGGCGCCGTCGCCACGTACTTCCGCGATGATGGCCTACGATCGCGCTAGCCGAAAACTGGTTTTGTTCGGCGGCTATGACGGGACCCAGTTCCTTGGTGATACCTGGCTCTGGGACGGTGCGACTTCGACCTGGACACAAGCCAACCCGTCCTCTTCGCCCTCAGCTATGGCGGGAGCAATGCTGTTCACTGATCCGAAAAACGAACATGCTGACATGTACGGCGGCTTCGACGGGCAGTTCTACCAGGTGAATACCTGGCAATGGGTGGGAGGAACATGGCTGCAGTTGCAGCCCTCGACTTCCCCATTTGCCCGGGCGTGGGCAGTCGTGGGCCTTGATCTGGCGCGTAAGATAGTCATTCTGTCCGGCGGGTTAGGAGATCTCCGCACCGACAACACATGGACGTGGGATGGAGTGAACTGGACCCAGCAGCAGCCCGCCACAGCGTTTCCCAAAATTTTCGATACGGCCGCTGCCTTCGATCCGGCATTCCACGTTGTGGTAGTGTTCGGCGGAGATGCCGGTAACGGAGCCCTCAACACCAGTTGGGCTTGGACGGGAACGAACTGGCTGTTGGGCCAACCCTCGCAGTCACCGCCGGCACGGGAGTTGCACGGGATGGCTTATGACTTTGCCAGCAAACAATTGCTCGTCTTCGGCGGGGAGGCGAACACCTTCCTGAACGACACTTGGAGCCTGGTTTCTCAGTAATCATTCACGCCTAACCTGGGATCGGCCATGCCCCTTTCTCAGTGTTTTCGTGCTATTCTGCGTCACCTATGACCAGCACAAAGCCGGAACAACGTTCCCACGCGCGTGTTCCGGCGCAAGTGGAGGTGTCAATCCGATCCGGTCAAAGCCAGCCCAGTTCTGGCCTTACCCGAGACCTCAGCAGAAACGGAGTTTTCTTCTACACCGACTCGCAGCTTCGCGAGGGCAGCGACCTGGAAATCGTTTTGATGCTGCCTCCTGAGCTCAGCCATGGAGAAAAAAGCTGGGTGTGCTGTCAAGCGTCAGTAGTGCGAGTGGAAAACGAGGGTCACGGAACCGGCCAGAGGGGGGTTGCCGCCGAAATTCGGAACATTGCCACGCTACCCGAAATCCCCTGACAAAGGCGGCAAGACCGGAAAACCTACACCACGTTCGATGAAGCTTGAAAGGGATGCCGTTTGGGCGGCGGTCGAACTCAAGTACTAACTATTGGGGAAATTGGAAAATACTTCTTTCCTTTGCATCACATTCAGTGCAATAATGCTGGCCCTTGAATTGCTACGGTTCAAGGCAACAGAAACTTAGTGTGCTAGGAACTCGGCATGTTGCTTGATAAGCTCTCTCGGGGAGTGCTGCGAGTGCTCACTCCGCTCGGTCCACGCTATGTAAACCCTTCCTTATTGCAGCGACTTTACCTGTTGTGGATATTCCGGAACTTCCACACGCTTCCCCTCAAGGTGCTGCGTCGCCGTCAGCAACGAAAAATTGACCGTATGTGCCTGAGGCATGGATTTGTTTCTTTGCCGGAGCGCAATGGCTTGGAGGAGACACCGGTGCTCGGTACGTTGGAACAACGTCCGCCGATGGAAACCAGCTTGCCGCCACGCCGGGCGGGCCAAAGCGTCTCCGGAGCCGTGGCCACATTTGCGGCCGACATCCAGCAACGCTCCTAAGCGAGCGACTCGCGATCTACCCACAAATAAAAACGTCCTGAACTTTTCAGTTCAGGACGCTCCTGGCAGCCCTCCCCCAGAACTGCCAAAACACAATTGCGATATTAGGGCGAGACCCACTTTGTGTAAATACTACTTTGGTAACAAAAAAGCAGGTCGCAGGTAATCACGAAAGACCGCGCGGAAGTAATCTGGCGTGATTACCCGATACGCTGTGGTGATGTCACAACAGTCTTCGCCTAGTTGATATTTTGTTGTCTTGCGAGCTTGCGACGAACACCCGCGCGCCACTGATCTGCGAATGTTCGTGTTACACTCGAACGGTCGCTGGCTTCAGGCTCGCCTGGGTCTGAGCTGGCAGCGAGACGGAAAGCGGGCCGCAGTTGTGCAGGCAGTTTCCGCCACATTCTCAGCCGGGAACGTCCGCAGTCGCCGTAAACCAGGGACGGGCGCGTAGCTCAATTGGCAGAGCAACTGACTCTTAATCAGTAGGTTGAAGGTTCGATTCCTTCCGCGCTCACCACTTAAACCCTCACCCGTGTTGTGATTGGCTGACTTTCCTCCTCACCGCTCTTGCGGGGCAAATTCGCTGTGTGCCCAAGATTGTGCCCACCGCCGAGTTTTCCGAAGGCCCTCTCGATTGAATCTGCCTGGGGATGGCAATACCGCTGGGTGATCACGATGGAACTGTGTCCCGCAATCCTCGCGAGCGTAAAAGGATCGCGAGTTGCACGCGCTTGCGGGTGCGCGAGCGTCGAGCAACCACCTTCCGAGCGGAGCGAGGGGTGGAGTAATATCTGGCCTCAATGCATTGCCCCTCAACAGAATCCTCGGCGCGGGTTTCACCGGGTCCGCACGGTGCTCTTTCAGTTCAGACCGCAAATCCCCAGCATTTGCTTGTTTCATTCAAGGAGTTGCGGACCATTCATCAACAATGCTTTCATACACAGTGACCTTCCTTCAAGAGCTGTTCGGCAAAGACTGGGTTGACTCTGTCGTTAGAGCGCAGGATTCGCAGCATCCCCTGGCGCGATGGTACAGGGAAAACGCGGACAATCCAGTTGCACGCTATGTCGAGACTTTAGCTGAGGTCGTTGTGAAAAGCGGTCGCATCACCTGTAATCCGGCGCGGCTCGCGAGCAAACTGAAGGCCGAGTTCGAGGAAACGCTAAGCGAGCTGGGTTACGCGGTTTTTCTGGCGAAGCAAGGACTCCGTGTCACGATGGAGCCATTCTTACCGAAAGCAGGCCCTGACTTAACAGCCGTTGGCGAGCATGAATATTTTGTAGAGAACAAAAAAGTAAGTCTTGACGAAGTCCGTGCTGCCGCCGACGAGGCCACGGATGATCTATTCGATCGACTCTGCGAAATCCCGTCGCGTTTCGGCATTGTGATTTCTATGACCGATGAGTTCAGAGCCTACTCCCCGCAACTCAAGAAGGCGGCCAATAAGATTGAGGACACCCTGAAGAAATTGGGTGAACAAGATCTGAGGAAGGCGACCCTATACTACTTTGGACCTGACGACTCCATGCTGGTTGAAAACGAAGTCGAAGAACCAAAGTTCGAGTTCGACGCAGACCCAGGAAGGCTGCAATGGCAGGTTCACCTATTCGAACACATCCAAAAGGCGCGCTTGGTTGCTCGATTTATAGATGTGGGCGCCCCCAAAGATCGTACCTCCGTTGCAGTGCACTCGCTCGGGTCAGATCCGGGAATGGTGCAACCTGACAAGACGCACTTACGTCTGCGCGGCATTCTGCATAAGAAGCGTGAGCAGCTACCCGAAAATTCCAGAGGAATTATCGTCCTGGAGATTTCAGATCTCGAAAAACTGGGCATAGACGAATGGACGCTAGTATCGGCGCTATATGGCGAGCAGCAGGTGACAATTCGTTCGAATCCTGGGGCCGATGATGTTGAAACTGAACTAAACCATCGGCAGAATGGATTCTTTGCCAAGACCACTCGTGTTTCTGCGGTCGTCGTTGAGAAAACGGGAATAAAGGGCGATAAAGTTGAGGTGACGAGGGAAGTCTTTCCAACAAACAATGCTGCCGCCATTGTGCTGACGCAAGCGGAACTCGAACAGTTCGGCATTATCGTTGACGATCAACAGCTGTGCGGATCATGACCCGGAGGCCCACGCCTCGACCCTTGCAGACACAAATCAAAACATCGGCTCGCAGCACCGGCGGTCAATGAGTGAAATCGCGATTTATCGCCAACGGTCCAAAGGGCGGGACAAATACCGTCCTTGACCGCCCGCTCAGCACGGGAGGACAATGGTTGCGCCTCGGCAGGGCCGCATCGTTCTCCCGCTTCGCGGTCGCACAGCCGGGCAGGCCCGTTTTCCGAATCATGCGGATGACCCGTGCGTGTGAATCTAGGAGAATCTACATGAAAAAATCGCTCCTAAACCTCGCGGCATTGATGCTAGGGATCGCCTTGGCGAACACACTGTCGAATGCTCAGGTCTACACCGACCTGTACAACTTTGATGGCACTCATGGCTCCTATCCCGGATACCCGGACATTCTGGCTCAAGGGCGAGATGGCAACTTGTACGGGACTGCCCCTGATGGAGGGTCGAACTGCCAACCGACGGGCTGTGGAGTCGTGTTCCGGGTCACGCCGGCCGGCACGCTGAGCGTTCTGCATGACTTCGATGCTATCCACGGCAACGGGCCGGAAAGCGGTTTGACACTGGCGACAGATGGGAGCCTTTACGGTACGACCGCGGCTGGTGCCAGCAGCGGCTTTGGGACGATCTTCAGGGGCGTACCGGGCGGGTTGGGGAAGTTTCTCTATACCTTCGGGGGCGGCGCAGACGGCGGCAACCCTTGGGCACCGCCCATCCAAGGCACCGACGGAAACTTCTATGGCACGACGACCTACAACCGTGCCGCCTACAGAATTGCACCATTGGGGCACTTTACTGTACTCGGTTTACTTCCCGGCGATTCTTGGGCCCCCCTTCTCCAAGCGAGCGATGGGAATTTCTATGGCACGACCGTGTCCGGGGGCGGTCCAGGATGCCAGCGTGGTGGCTGTGGGACGGTATTTAAGATGACGCCGAGTGGGACCGTAACTGGTGTGCATATCTTCGTGAACAACGATGGAGCAAGTCCCTACGCCCCCGTGGTCGAGGGCAGCGATGGCAGCCTGTACGGAACCGCTTTTTCAGGCGGCGCCTATGGCCATGGGGTCGTCTTCAGGATCGCGCCACACGGACTCTTCACGGTGTTGCACAATTTTCCTGACCCGAACTATCCGAACGACGGCATTGATCCGTATGCAGCGCCCGTCCTAGCAAGCGATGGTAACCTTTACGGGGTTACGTCGATGGGAGGAACGAACACATTTTGGGGAGTGATTTTCCAGATCACCCCAGCAGGCGATTATTCGATCCTTTACAATTTCGACTATACCGACGGTGCGGAACCAACATCCACGCCTGTACAGCATACCAACGGAAAGCTCTACGGGATGACATCGGTCGGAGGGATTTCGAAGCTTGGGGTTCTTTACAGCTTTGACATGGGCCTTCCGCCTTTTGTCAGATTGGTTTCCACTTCGGGCATCGTCGGGCAGACGATTGGCATTCTCGGCCAAGGATTCACGGGTACGACCAACGTTTCGTTCAACGGAACTTCTGCAGCGTTTACTGTTGCCTCCGACACTTATTTGACCGCGACCGCTCCTGTGGGCACAACCACTGGCTATGTCACGGTGACCACGCCCGCCGGCACGCTGACCAGCAACGCGCCGTTTCATGTAATCCCGTAGAGAACGCAGCATTCTGACGGAGTGGGAATCAAATGGCGCTATCAGATGGGATGAGAAGGCCGGTCTCCGGACGGGATGCGGTGTACGCTCCCAAGTTATCGACGTGCTCGAAGCACAGATAAAAGGAGACCGGCAATGAAAAAGGTTAGCACTGCTGCAGCCAAGGCGA
>Ga0210406_10000565_pt1 | contig 50037 bp, 40 predicted proteins | sample IncBWC30MmetaG_FD_155454 | JGI IMG/M metagenome (GOLD analysis project Ga0210406, IMG submission 155454) | Forest soil microbial communities from Barre Woods Harvard Forest LTER site, Petersham, Massachusetts, United States - Inc-BW-C-30-M | ecosystem: Environmental > Terrestrial > Soil >...
CTGCCACCATATTTTTGCCCCGGCAATTTCGTGGAGAGCGTGTATACAACTTTCCCTGTCTTTGTATCCAGCACATCGATCTCGTCACGATTCGTCAGCGCCACAAACAGGCGTGAATCGTCGTGGTTAAGCAATAACGCCGTTGGATGCGAGCCCCCAGCAAGCGGCGCGGCGGGCTTCCGCAGCGAAATAAATTGCCGAACGGTGCCCTTCCCCAGATCGAGTTCCGCCACCGCCGACGCATTCCACAACGAAACATATCCTCTCTGTCCATCGCGCGTCATCACCGCGGTATACGGCAGCGCTGCTGGTATGCGCTTGTACGTGGAAAGGTTAAAACGATGCACAATTTTCCCGTCGGCACTGTTCAGCAGGATAGCCTCGTCGGAACCATTGCATGCCACCAGGATGCGCTCTTCGCCGCCGCTCATCCCCACGCTCAGTCCCGCCGGGTAGGTCACATCCTGGAATTCCTCGCGCCGCATTTTCCCTTGCGGCAGCTTTTCACGCGGAGCCAGCGGCAGGAACCTCTCCGGAGTTACGATTCCATTCTCAAAGCCGTAAACCGCGATTCCATTTCCCGTGCTTCCCTTCTCTTTTCCCAGGGGGTCGGTCAGCGACGCCATCGACGCGTACAAGTGCCTGCCGTCCACACTGAAAGCCAACCCGAGAAAATACGTCTGCTTCGCCCGTTTCCCCAGCCGGTCGTCCGGAAAATCACGCAACTCGTTCGCTTCGAGATTCAAGACTGTCAGCGACTGTTTTTCGCCGGACGTGTACGCGCCAAAACCGCTATGCAGCAACACCGCGAACTTCCCGTCGGGCGAAACCGCCACCGCCGTGGGGAAATTGTTCGTAGGACGAGGGTCACCCGGCACATCCCCAAGCAATTTTCCATTGGGCAATTGCCTTAGTGCCTGCGCCGGCGGCCCTGTTTGCGCGTGGAGTTCCCCAGACGCGACTACCAGCAGCATCATTCCCAAAAACCAACGGCTAATTTTCTCTTTTTGCATGGCAGCATTATATTTGACTTCGTGTTGCAAAACTGTGAATGTGCGCCTGGCGAGCGATCCGCTTGCAATGGGATTTCTTGCTAACTTTCCTGATTCTCGTTAAATTCCTCAATAGGTTGGCATTTCTTCCAAATCTTCAAAGTGCAAGATTTCCTGGACCGAGGTAAAACGATCCATGGCCGTTCCCCCCGCAGCTTCCAGTCGAGCTACCTACGAGGAACTCCGCGACGTTCAGGAAACTTCCTGCTGCATCGTCGGCGGCGGTCCTGCTGGTGTGATGTTGTCGCTGCTCCTTGCTCGCCGCGGGATTCCCGTGACGCTGCTTGAAATGCACAAGGACCTCGACCGCGAATTCCGCGGCGACACGATCCATCCTTCTACGCTGGAAATCCTCGACCAGCTGGGCCTGGCGAACAAACTACACGAAATTCCCCATACCAAAGTTTCCGGGCCGGCGATCAAGTTTGCCGATGGCTTATTCCGCCCCTTCGACTTGGGTCGCCTCAAAACGCGATTCCCGTATATCCTGCTCGTTCCACAGGTGCGCTTCCTCGAATTCATCACTCGCGAGGCCGCCAAGTATCCGTGCTTCAAACTCGTGATGCACGCCAATGTGACTCAACTGTTGAAAGAAAACGGGACCGTACGCGGGGTTCGCTACCTGACACCGGATGGAGCACACGAAATGCGCACCCCGCTTACGGTTGGCGCCGATGGGCGTTTTTCCTTGCTTCGCCGTTTGGCTGGTTTTGAGCCGGTCAAGACTTCTCCTCCAATGGACGTGCTGTGGTTTCGCCTTCCCAAATTGCCCGGCGAACCTGAAATCGTCGGCGGTGCGTTCGGCGGCATCGGCGGCGGGCGTATCTTCATTCTGCTGGAGCGCAACGACTACTGGCAGGCAGGGATGGTTTTTCCGAAGGGACAATATCAGCTGCTCCACAACGCTGGTGTGCAGGCTATTCGCGAGAGCATTGCCGGGATCGAACCGCGCTTCGCTCCCCATGCCGAGTTGCTTACGGATTGGCATCAGATCACTCTGCTCTCAGTGGAATCCAGCCGCTGCCCGCTCTGGCACAAGCCCGGCCTGCTTCTGATTGGCGACGCTGCGCACGTGATGTCGCCGATAGGCGGCGTCGGCATCAACTACGCCATTCAGGACGCAGTGGTCGCGGCAAACGTTCTGACTGCAGGACTGAAATCCGGCCGTGTTTCCGACGGGGACCTTGCCGAGGTGCAGCGCCAGCGTGAGTGGCCGACACGCGTCATCCAAGCGGCGCAATCGTTCTTGCAGAGACGCATTATCGCCGGCGCCCTGAATACCGCGCAGGCTGGGAACGTGCCCTGGCAGCTTCGATTTTTTGCAAAGATTCCGATTGTGCGCGATATTCCGCCCCGACTCATCGCGTTCGGCCCGCGCCGCGTGCGCCTTGAAGAGGCCTGATTCGCGGGTAAGGAAGACTTTGCTGCAATTGACACGACGGTCTACACAGGTACCGCGAACGATCCAGAATTTTGCAATTCGAATATTTGAGGTTTTTACGTTCCGGAATATCGCTGCTCTTTCCACGGATCACCATACGCGTGATATCCGTTGCGCTCCCAGAATCCCAGCCGGTCGTGGTCCAGCAGCATGAAACCACGCACCCATTTCACGCTTTTCCATGCGTAGAGCTGCGGCACGATCAGCCGCAACGGCCCGCCGTGCTCTGCTGTCAGCGGCTCACCGTCGTGCTCAAATGCGAACAGCACGTCCGGCCGCAGCAAATCTTTCAGCGGGATATTGGAGGTATACCCCTCTTCTGCCAGCACCAGCACGTATTCGGCTTCCGGTTTGGCCTTGGCGCGTTCCAGCACATCCGTGAACCGCACGCCTCTCCAACGGTTGTCCAGGCGGCTCCAGCGCGTCACGCAATGAAAATCGCTGGTAGATTCTACCTGCGGCAGAGCGCGAAACTCTTCCCACGTCAGTCGCAGCGGCGTCTCGACCAGCCCGCTGATCTTGAAATCCCATTTCGCCGCATCAAAATGCGGCACGTTTCCGTAGTGCAGCACAGGCCATTTAATTGTCAACGATTGGCCGGGAGGGAGCCGCCCGTCGGCCTTCGCCTGCTTTTCTTTCGCTCGCCTTCCGCCATCGTCCCCGAATATCGGCATCCCGGCCCCTCTGCCTGATTAGAGTCCAGCGCGCTGAATTGGTTTCACTTGCGATTATCCCGTATTCGCCTGCGTGAATTTGAGAGAATTTATGCTACTTTGGGCGTCTGCGTTCGCGCAGCCGCCGGCCTGTTTAGCAAGGAGGTTCCTCCATGGCAACGCCCGCTCCCCTCAGCGACTTGAATCGCCGCTTTGAAATTCCCGGCATCGCCAAGATCGTAGATGGCCGTGGCGGCCTCCCCTGCGTCCGGGTCACTGCGCCCCGAGCCTCAGGAGAAATTTATCTTCACGGAGCCCACGTCACCTCTTGGCATCCGACCGGGACCGAAGAAGCCCTCTACCTCAGTTCGAAATCGAAGTGGCAGGATGGCTCCGCGATTCGTGGCGGCGTTCCCATCTGTTTTCCGTGGTTTTCCACCCGCGCCGAAGATCCGCGTTCCCCGGCGCACGGCTTGGTGCGCACAAAATCCTGGCAACTGGAAGGCATCACCCACGCGGATCATGACGTCACCGTCGCTCTCTCCACCTCGGCTGATACAGCGACCCAGAAAACATGGTTCGGCGATTATCATCTGCTCTTCTGCGCAACATTCGGCGAACAGCTCCGTCTCGAGCTGATCGTCACCAACCACGGCACGTCTTCCTTCCGTTTCGAAGAAGCGCTCCACTCTTACTTTCGCGTTGGCAACATTGAAGCCGTCCGGCTGCGCGGTTTGAACGGCGTCGCCTACCTCGACAAGACCCACGCCCTGCGGGAAAAGCACCAGCACGGCGACGTCGTGCTCTCAGCGGAAACCGATCGTATTTACCGCAACACCTTTGCCACGGTTGAGATTGAAGATCCCGCCGTCCGCCGCCGCGTGCTCGTCGCCAAGGAAGACTCGCGCGACACCGTTATCTGGAATCCCTGGTCTGAGAAGGCAAAATCCATGCCCGACGTCGCCGCGGATGAGTGGCGCCAATTCATTTGCGTTGAAACCTGCAACGTGGGTGACCACGCCATCACCCTCTCTCCGGCTCAGGCGCACACCATGACCGCGCTGATTTCCCTGGGCGCCCTTTAAATCAACGGCGTCAATGTCTCCCTGCTTTCCTTACTTCATTACCTCTTTGCCTCGTTGCTTCATCTCACGTGCTATCATTTGAGCTTTGAAGCACAAGGAAAGCGAACCCTCAATGCCCGCACGCATCCTCGACGGCCTGAAGATCCGCGACGAAATCTTTTCCGAACTGAAATCCGATATCGCCAAGCTCCACGCGCAGGGCATCCGCCCGGGCCTCGCCGCCGTCCTCGTCGGTGAAAATCCCGCCTCGCAGCTCTACGTCAAAAGCAAAATCGCCGCCTGCGAACAGCTCGGCATGGCCAGTTGGCTGCACACCCCGCCAGCCGGCGTTTCCACCGATTACATGTTGCAACTCGTCCGCGACCTCAACGCCGACGACAACGTGGATGGCATCCTCATCCAGCTTCCGCTTCCCTCGCAAATCGATTCGAAACGCGTCCTCGAATCCGTCGATCCCGCAAAAGACGTTGACGGCTTCCATCCCGTCAACATGGGCATGCTCGTCAGCAATCGACCCGGCCTCGTCGCCTGCACGCCTGCCGGCTGCATGGAAATCTTTCGCCACAATAAGATTCCCATCGAAGGCGCCAACGCCGTCGTCCTCGGGCGCAGCGATATTGTCGGCAAGCCCATGGCTCTGCTCCTGCTCCACGCCAACGCCACCGTCACGATCTGCCATTCGAAAACGCGCGATCTCCCCGACGTCATCCGCCGCGCCGACATCCTCGTCGCCGCTATCGGCAAAGCTGGTTACGTGCAGCCCGACTGGATCAAGCCTGCCGCGGCAGGCAAGCCCGGCGCCACCGTAATCGACGTCGGCACCAACAAAGTCACCGACGCCGGCGAAGCCGCTCAATTCCTCCGCAACTTTCCCGAGCGGCTCGAGAAATTCCATGCCAAGGGCAGCGTGCTCATCGGAGACGTTCACCCCGACGCCATCCAGGTCGCCGGCGCGCTATCCCCGGTTCCCGGCGGTGTCGGCCCCATGACCATCACCATGCTCATGAGCAACACGGTGAAGTCCGCCCGCCTCCGCCGCGGCTCAAACGCCGCGGTTGCGCGCCGCCCCTAAATCTTCTGATTTTTGTTATTGTAGGGCCCGCCTTCTGCGGCGGGCCGCGCTTTTCAAGGAGTTGTCAGATTCAATGCTGAAACTCGGCCTCACTGGCGGCATCGCCAGCGGCAAAAGTGTCGTCGCCGAAATTCTCCGTGAACTCGGATTCCCGGTTCTCGACGCTGATTCCATCTCCCACAAGCTCATGGAACCGGGACAGGCCGCTCATGACGAAATCCTTCAGACGTTCGGCGCCGACCTCGCCGATTCTTCCGGCCACATCAACCGCCACAAGCTCGCTGCTGTCGTCTTCGCCGACCCCGCGAAGCTTGCGCAACTCAACTCAATCCTTCATCCTCGCGTCGGCCAAATCATTTTCAACCAGCTTGAAGACTGGCAAAAGAGCGGCGCTCACGCCGCTGCTTTTGTCGAAGCCGCGCTGCTCATCGAAGCCGGCATGGCGGCAAGACTCGACGGTCTCGTCGTGGCCTGGTGCACGCCAGAGCAGCAACTCGAACGGCTCCGCGCTCGCGGCCTGAGCGAAACCGAAGCCCGCCGACGGATCGCCGTTCAACTTCCTCTCGAAGAAAAGCTCAAGCGCGCCACCTACACCATTGACTGTTCTGGCACACTCGAGAAAACTCGCGCTCAAGTCCAGACTCTGGCCGCGAATCTCCGAGACCTCCAAGCCACCTGAGGCTCCGGTGCCGCCTTCGATGCGCTACTTCGTTACCGTCGTGAAAAACGAATTCCTTCCCGAACGCAAATCCTTGCCATACCCAAGGACAATTTGCACTCCGCCCAGCACTCGAATCTTCGCCTGCGCCCCCGTGTCCCATAACCACTTTGGCGATCCGAAGTATCCCGAAGGATCATACGTTTTTCCGGTGTCCACAAACGGCCCCGCCTTCACTGTGAAAATTCCATTCCGATAAATGATCTTGTCCGTCTCCGCATTCACCAGTACATAATTTCTGCCCAGCGGCGCATCTCCCTTTTGCCCGTCTCGCAAGCCGGGATGCCCTCGCAGCCACAACGGCGTGTCCCGGTCGAATCCCAGCGTAAACAGCTCGTCGAACGGCACGTCTCCGATTGTGCGGCCACCTCGGAAACTCACTTGTGTTTCATAATCGTCTCCGCGGGCTCTCGGCAGCCAGCGCGCGGCCAGCGTCCCTTCCAGTCGCCCGTATCTTCCCAGCGGATCCCTGAAAAAAGTCCCGAATTCGCCGTTGCCGCTTGAATTCAATGTGAATCGACGCTCCGGAAATCGAACCAACCACCGTTGCACGCTCGACCTCAGCGCAATTGCCGAACCGTCTGTAAAAAAAGGTGCGGCGGCCGATGGAATCCCAATCACGTTTCGAAATTCCCGGTAGCTGTATTCCACACCCGCGCTCCACTCCCAGCGCCCGCTCTCAATGAAGCGCATCTCCCCACCCGCCGCGGCTTTTTCCACGTTCAGGCGCACAAGCGACGGACTTCCCGGTGTAAATGTATGGGTGATATTCCAATTTTCATTGCGCCCATCGAAATAAAGCCGAACACGCACCGCCGGATTTTGAAACGCCGGCGCGGCAACCTCGGTGAACACGCGCCGCTTCTCGTCATCCCAGCGATACGTCGAAACCCAATTCATCCCCGAGCGCCCCAGGTTGTAAAATTCCGGATCAACCGCCTGGTACGGCGTATCGCGCAACAGCGAAACCAGTCCTTCCCATTTCGAGCTGCCCCAGCCATTCCGTTCGGCCGCGTGAAATCCCAGATCAAACGACCCATCATCGTGCGCCCTCAACTCAAAAAACATCCCGGGATACAAATCCAGCGCCCGCAACCGCGCCTGCGTCGTCAAAAACTGCTCTCGCTGCCACTCGCCGCCGCGCGCAAACGAAAACGCGCGATCCACCACCAGCGGCCGCAACCTCAGCGCTGGCTCAAACGTCAAGTCCTCCAGCTTCGGCTTCCCCGCTCGATTCCAATACTTCAGCGCCGCTTCCAGATTCCCTTCCTGGAAATAAATCGAAGCCAGAAAGTTATTCGCATACTCATCTTTGGGATTCATCGCCAAAGCCCGACGCAAATCCCGCTTGGCCGCTGAAAATTGCTTCTCTCGATACGCAATTCCCGCCAACTCGATCAGAAAACGAGGGTCGCCCGGCGCCTTCGCTCGCCCCGCCGCAAAGGCCGCCTTCGCCTCTTCCCACCGCTGCAAATGCGCCAGCGCCAGCCCGCGATAGAGCAGCAAGTCGGCCGGCTCTTCCGGCGATTGCGCAACCGCGCCCACCACGCCGTCCCAATTTCCGGCTTTGTAAAGTTTTTTTATTTCGGAAAGTTTCTCCGCGGCCGGATCGCCGGTCTGCGCCAGGGTGCGCACAGGGAGAAAGAAAAACAGTAGAAAGAAAATCAATCGACGCTTCGCGGAACGGCAAGCAATGTCCAATGCTCGGTGGCTCTCCATTCAGACTCGAATCCCTCTCGCGAAAGCCGCAGCATCTTCTGCTGCGCCGGGTCGTTCACGTAAATGTAACCCCTCGCCGAATCGATTCCCACGACAACAACGTAATGCAGCGGCCCATGCGGCCCGCTAGCCTTCAGGCTCACGATCAGCGGCCGACCGCGCTCCAGATGATGCCCCAGTTCGCCCCAATCCCCCACAAACGCAAACGCTCTGTAGCCCGCTCCCTCAAAATACCTCTTCATCGCGCTCGCCGGAACTCCCTCTTCTGCGGGCGAATAAAGCGCCGCTTGGATTTTCCCGGCATCCGCGGAACCCGCCGCGCCGCGTCCCGTTTTTTTCTCCCAATACTCCATCACCATCGCCATCGCAGCCGAACCGCATCCGTTCTTCACTTGCGCCACAAATGGAACGTCGATCCACAGGCTGAGCGTCTCCGCGGCGAGCACAAATCCAACGCCCGCCGCCGAGAGCAGCACCAGCCCGAGGATGCAACGCAGTTTCATCTCAACGCACGGCCACGATAATCAGGATCAATGCCGCCACTGCCACAAGGATGATCAAGAGGTCGCGGTCGGAAATGTTTCCCGCCGCAAACTCCCGCTGAGCCTTCTCCGAACGCGCCGAAAGCCGCGCCAGGTCTTCGTCGTCCAATTGCTGCACGGCCGCTTTCACTTCCCGGCCGTCCATGTGCGCCGATTTCAGCGCCTGCTGGGCTTCTTTCGACGACAGGAACCCATCCAACTGGTGCACATGCTGCTGTCGAGCAGCCGATGCGCCCGCAGCATCCTTCTGAATCTCTCTCGGTGAGACCACATGATCCTGGGCCAACGCGGCCCCAGGTGACGTCAGTATTAGTCCCAATAACAACACCAAGACAGGTCCGACGGCGCTGAATAGCGACCTCTTCATCTCTCCTCCAATGAACAAATGTAGTGGGGCTGGTCCTTCCAGTCTAACAACCGCTCCAGCGTCCTGTCATCCTCCGAGCTCACGGGTGGCCTCCCCATGCGCCGTTCGCATAGGGTGGGTTCCCTCTTCCATCTCTTCATTCTGATATGTAGCGCTGGTCTTTTAAGCCAGCCTCTTGGGTTCTCTTCCTTTGGAGTGCGAAAGCTCTGCTTCCGCTTTTACGCACGCCGCCCCACCGCCCGATCACCCCGCCGCTCTCATTTCCCTAGCCACGCCACTCAACCTATGGCAATCTATCCACCATGGGAAACAAAGACAGAGGCAAGCGCGAAGTAAAGAAACCGAAGAAGACTACTCCAAAACTCCCCCCGGCACGCCGCGACGCCGGCCCAATCCCGACGCACGTCATCAAAAAAGTCGGCGAATAGACTGCTCAAAATCCTGCTGATTCTTTGACGTTGGTTGGCCCATCCTTGCGGGGTTTGCAAGGGTGGGGCTGCTGCCTCTCGCAAGCATCCCTTATTTTCTATGATGTCACGTCGGCGACAACTACCTTCATTTAACTTCCAAAACCCAAGCGGTGCAGGGCTGCGCGTTCACGCTCAAGGTCTTCCCTGGTGTAATTCAGCCAGACTTCATGAGCTTTCAGGAACCTGTCGAGTGCGTCGCGAGTCTGGAAGCCAAGTAGCTGCCGCAACTGCGCCTCCGTCAATCGACCTGCCTTGTATTCTCCCAGCGCAAATGCTTCCAGGGCACGGCGAGAGAGATCGCTCCCTGAAGCTGAGAGCCGCTGCGCGATATCGTCGGGGATATGCAGGGTCACTTCCATAGTTGCAGTATGACACGAGAAATCCGCCAGCTAGGTGTGGCGTGGCTCCGCTTTCATGCAGAGACACTCTCGATTCGATACGCTTACCTCCACCTCTTTGCTTCCCTCTTCTCTCTTCCGCTACAATCTTGGGCTTGCCCTCCTGCCCTGGGGGTCCGAGGTGACCGGATGAGTGGTCTGCTGAATACGTGTGTGCGTTCGCGCCGGCTGTTCCTGCAGTCTGGCTGCGGCGCGCTGATCCTGCTCGCGTTGGCCACGCTCCCCTTCGCGCCCCCCGCCGCCGCACAGCAGCGCCGCGAACGCGAGCCCAACTCCGTTTACGCCCAGCGCCGCGCCAAGCTGGCTGCCACCGCGGACGCGCCCATCGTCCTCACCGGCCTCACCGGCCGCGAGGAAGATTCCCAGGCGTACGTCTTCGCTCAGGAGGAGAATTTTTATTACCTCACCGGCCACAACGAGGAGGAAGCCGGGCTGATCCTTCTCCCGCCCGCCGACAGCAAAGCAAAAAAAGACGATTTCCAGGGGCCGCGCGAAATCCTGTTTCTCCCCGCGAGGAATCCCGCCAGGGAAAAATGGAACGGCGTGCGCATGTCGCCCAGCGATCCCGGCATTCAGGCGCGCACCGGCTTCGCGGATGTCCGGCCGTTTTCGGAAATGCGCGCGATAATTGAAAAGCTCGCCAAGTTTTATCCGACTTTCTACACCATCCTTCCTTACGAAAAGGAGCTGGGCGGTTATCCCCATGAGAAAGAAACGGTGGATTGGCTGAGGCTGGCGGCTCCCCAGGTAAACCTGAAAGATATCCGCACCAATATCACCGATTTGCGGTTGATCAAGTCACTGACCGAGATTGCATTTATCCGCCAGGCCATTGATGTGTCGCTCGATGCACACTTTGCGGCCTTCAAAATGATGCGGCCTGGGCTATGGGAGTATCAGGTGGCCGCGAGGATGGTGGAGGTGCACGCCATGGGTGGCTCGGAAGCCGAGGCCTACGCTCCCATTGTCGGCTCCGGCCCCAACTCCACGGCGCTGCATTACGACAAGCTGGGCCGCAAGATCCAGGAGGGCGACATCGTGGTGATGGATGTCGGCGCGCAATACTCCGGCTATGCCGCGGACATCACGCGCACCGTCCCGGCCAACGGGAAATTCACGCCGCGGCAGCGCGAGATATACGACATAGTGCTCGGCGCGCAAAACGCCGCAATGGCCGCGTTGAAACCCGGCGCGGACATGTGCCGCAAGGGCAAGCAGAGCCTCTACAAGATTTCCTACGATTACATCAATTCGCATGGAAAAGATCAGAATGGCAAACCGCTCGGCCAGTATTTTATCCATGGCCTCGGCCACAATATCGGGCTGGACGTCCACGATCCCGGCGATTCCTGCAAGCCGCTGATGCCCGGCCAGGTGGTCACCATCGAGCCGGGTATTTATATCCCAGAGGAGAATCTCGGCGTCCGCATCGAAGACGACGTGCTGATCACCGAAACGGGCTACGAACTGCTCAGCAGCAAACTCCCTCGCAGCGCCGATGAAATCGAAAAAATCATGGCCGAAGCGGCCAAACAGCGCCCCGCGGAGGCCAAGCCATGAACGCAATCTCCGCCTGCGTGCCCGGATTGACCATCGCGCAAGGCCCCGTCTATACTGGTGTTTCGCGTTGGGAGCGCATCTCTTCCCGGCGTGCCTCGTGTCATTCCACGCGTCGCTCCTCAGGGCTGCCGTCTGGAATTTACGAATTGAATTTAACTTCGACAGGGAGTCTGCTGCCGCTCTGCGCGGCACCACGAACTTATGAGCAGCGTTAAGGCCACACAACTTCGCCCCGGCATGGTGATCCAGCACGAGGGCCAGCTTTTCACTGTTTTCAGCACCGATCACCGCACGCCCGGCAACAAGCGCGGTTCCATGCAAACGCGCCTGAAAAATCTCCGGAACGGGATCATGATTGACTACCGGTTCCGCGCGGAAGAGTTCGTGGACCGCGCCGTCCTCGACGAGATCGAATTCGAGTACCTCTACAAGGAGGGCGATGAATTCCATTTCATGAACACGGAAACTTTCGAGCAGATGCAGATGACCCGCGACGAACTCGGCGAGACCGTTAACTACCTGATTCCCAACACCGTCGTGAAAATCGAATTTTTCGAGGACAAGCCTATCGGCGTGGACCTGCCGGACACCATGGACATGAAGGTCGTGCAAACCGAGCCGACGCTGCAGAAAGCCACGGCCAGCGCGGTAATGAAGCCCGCGACGCTCGAAACGGGTCTGGTAGTCAACGTGCCGCCCTTCGTCAACGAAGGCGACCGCATCCGCGTGGACACTTCCGAAGCCCGCTACGTCCAGCGCGTCGAATAATTTCCGCCTCCGCAGCCGAGCCGCTTTCCCGCCCGCTCGGATGAGGCAAACGCAAGAAGAGCTCCCGCCGAGCCGGGAGCTCTTTTTGTTTTTGAGAATTCTCGTCCGCCGAATTTCTCCGACCGGCGCTTGCCAAAGCTTCAGGCCTTGTTCGCCACGCCTCGTTCACCGGCAGGATGCTCTCCGAACACACGGTCAAAGATCTTGTCCACATAGCGCAACTGGCGTTTCAAATCGAAGGTGTGCTCGAGTTCCTTCGGCGACAGATACTTCGTCACTCTGGCATCTTTCTCCACTCGTTCGCGAAAGCTCGTGTCCGTATCCCAGGAAGCCATGGCATTTTCCTGCACCGCTTTGTACGCGTCGTCTCTCGGCATCCCCTTCTCAACCAGGTCCTGCAGCAACGTCCCGGAAAACACGAGGCCATGCGTAGACTCGAGGTTGCGCAACATGCGCTCCGGGAACACCCGCATCTGGCTGACGAGCTGGGTCATTTTCGAGAGCATGTAATCCACTAGAATCGTGGAGTCCGGCAGAATGACGCGCTCTACGCTGCTGTGGGAAATATCCCGCTCGTGCCACAGCGCAATGTTCTCGTACGCCGCCACCATGTTCCCTCGTACCAGCCGAGCGAGGCCGCAGATTTGCTCGGAAGTGACGGGATTCCGTTTGTGAGGCATGGCGGAACTGCCGCGCTGCTCGTTCCCGAAATGCTCTTCGGCCTCACGCACTTCAGTGCGCTGGAGGTGGCGTATTTCCAGTGCGATCTTTTCAAGGGACGCCGCGATGAGCGCGAGGACGCTGAGATATTGCGCGTGGCGATCGCGCTGAATGACCTGGGTGGAGACGGGAGTAACCTGCAGGCCGAGCTTCTGGCAGATTTTCTCTTCGATCTCGGGGCCAAGGTGCGAAGCATTGCCCACGGCGCCGGAAACCTTTCCAAATTCCATGGTGCGGGCAGCGTCGCGGAAGCGGGCGATGTTGCGCTGGTTTTCGGAGAACCAGTTGGCGATCTTGAGACCGAACGTAATGGGCTCGGCATGAATGCCGTGGGTGCGGCCGATTTGGGGAGTGTGCCGGAACTCGTGCGCGCGTACATCGAGAACTTCACCGAAAATGACAAGGTCGCGCTCGATAATGTGCGAAGCGTCGCGGACGAGAAGCGCCTGCGCGGTGTCCACAACATCGTTGGAAGTCATACCATAGTGGAGCCAGCGTGCGGCGTTGGGATCGCCGATGGATTCGCCTACGGCCATGGTGAAGGCGATGACGTCGTGCTTCACGCGGGTTTCGAGTTCGTTGATGCGGTCGACATCCACCTTGGCGCCTGAATGGAGAATCGCGGCAGCCTCCTTAGGCACGAGGCCAGCCTCGGCAAGCGTATCGGCTGCGGCCAGTTCAACGTCGAGCCATTTCTGATAGCGATTGGCGTCGCTCCAGACATGGCCCATCTCTTTGCGGGTGTAACGTGGAATCACGTCAGCATCTCCCGTGCAAACCCTTTGTAATGATACGGTATTTTGAGCCCGCGGGGCGAATCGAAGGCGAACTCGGCCAACCTAACCGGAAGAGGGCTAACCTGTCTAATCGTTGGAATGAGGGAAGGCGTCGGGATGGCTGAAGAGGTGGCGGTCAGCGACGCGATTGCCGTCGAGCGTACACTCGCGGGTGATCGAGACGCCTATCGTGTCCTCGTGGAGCGGCACAGCCGAACGGTGTACAGAATGGCGTACCGGATGATGGGGAATGCGCATGACGCCGAAGACGTTGTGCAGGAGTCTTTCTTGCGAGCGTATCAAAAACTGAAGCAATTTGCGGGGAATGCGAATTTTGGGACGTGGGTCTACCGGATTGCGGCGAACTATGCGATCGACCGGATTCGACAGCGAAACGCCGACGAGGGGCGCCGCGAGGGGCCGAGCAAGCCAGGTGAGAATTCGTTGGAAGTCGACCCGCTGAGTCAGGTGCAGGACATGTCACCTTCGCCGGAGCGCTTGGCCGGAAGCGCACAACTGGCGGAACGGATGGAGGCGGCCCTGGCAGAGTTGAGCCCAGCAGAGAGGACGGCAATCGTGATGCGGCACTGGGACGGGTGCGGGATTGAGGAGATTGCGGCGGTACTAAAGTCGAACTCGAATGCAACGAAGAATACAGTTTTTCGCGCGGTGCAAAAATTGAGACGGGCTTTGATGCCATTTCTTGAGGGGAAAGAGGCACGCGCGATGGGAACAGAAGGATGAAACACAGGACGGAAGAAGAGTTGATCGGGTACCGGGATGGTGAGGCGAAAGAGCGTGTGGAGATCGCTGGGCACCTGAAGGAGTGCGCCGAATGCCGCGAGGAATTGGCGCGGATCGAGGCGGTGTTCGGGGCGCTGGATGCGATGCCAATTCCGGATCCAGGGGAAGATTACGGGGAGCGGGTGTGGCAGCGAATTGCTCCAAGACTTGGAGAGAAAAAAACACGGTGGTGGGAATCGCTCTTTGTTCCGCAACGGTTGGCAGCGCTTGGGGGCATGGTGGCCCTGGTGATTCTGGCGTTTGTGGCCGGACGATGGACGAAAACCCCGATTCCGAAGTCAGACCAGGCAGATGCGGCGAAGGTACGCGAGCGCGTGCTGGTAGTAGCCGTCGGGGAACATCTGGGACGCACGGAGATGGTGCTAATGGAACTGGAAAATGCGCCACCGCAGAAAGGACAGAAGGCAATCCATATTTTGGAGACGCAACGCCGCGCGGAAGACCTGGTGGAAGAAAATCGACTTTACCGGCAGACGGCATTGAAAGAGGGCGATCAGGCGATGGCGAGCACGCTGGATGAACTGGAGCGGGTGCTGCTGGACATTGCCAATAGCCCTGAGGAATTGACGCCGGCGGCGTTTGAGACCATCCGGAACCGGATCGAGGCGCAGGGACTTTTGTTCAAGGTGCGCGTGGTGAAGCAGGGACTGGACGAGCGGAACGCGAATCCTGACGCAAAGCCGGCGGAAAACAAGGCGAGAGGCACAGAGAGGAAAAAAGTATGAGCATGGGGAGAGCTTTTGTGCGTGCGAGACTGACCTGCTTCACGGTAGCGATGCTGAATCTGGCGATGCATTCGGGCGCGGTTGCAGCGCCGGAGAGCGGAGGGAAGGGACAGACTTCTGAAACTCTCGACGAAAATCAGGATGCGAAGCAGCAAGCGGAACGCGACCGCCAGGCACAGGCACGCGAAGCGGAACAGGATCGAACGGAGCGGATGCAGGAATTATACGACCAGGGGCGTGAGGCGCTCGATCAAGATCAGTTTCGGGAGGCGGAGCGGTCGTTCACCGAACTGGTGAAACTGAACGGTCCACAGACCGATGCGGCGCTGTATTGGACGGCATACGCGCAAAACCGGGAAGGAAAGAAAGAGGCAGCGATCGGGACAATCGCGGAGTTGAAGAAACGGTATCCGCAGAGCCGCTGGAAGAAGGACGGCGAGGCGCTGGAGATCGAGGTGCGCTCGACGACGGGATCCAAAGCGAATCCTGAGGCGCAGAACGACGAGGATTTGAAATTGCTGGCGCTGCAGGGATTGATGAACAGCAGTCCAGAGAAGGCTATACCTCTGGTGCAAGGGATTTTGAATGGAGCGGGATCGCCCCGGGTCAAGTCGCAAGCGCTGTTTGTGCTGGCGCAGAATGGATCGCCACAGGCGGAGGAGGTTCTGGGAAAGATTGCGCGGGGACAGAGCAATCCGGATCTGCAGAGAAAGGCGCTGTCGTATCTGGCCACTTTTGGCGGCAAAGGCGCCGGGAAGATACTGGCGGAGGTGTACGCCAGCAGCAGCGATCCAGAGGTGAAGCGGGCGGTAATCCGTAGCTACATCATTTCGGGCGACCGCGAACAGCTTGCGGCGCTGGCAAAGAACGAGTCAAATCCGGACTTGAGGAAAGAGGCCATCCGGAACCTGGGGGTTATCGGCGGGCAGGCCGAGCTGCAACCCATCTATGCAAAGGAAACGGATCGCGGTGTGAAAGAAGAAATATTGAACGCGTATTTTATTGGAGGTGATGCGAAGGGCCTGATTGCGGTGGCCCGTAATGAAAAAGATCCTGAGCTGAAGAAAAAGGCCGTGGAAAAGCTGTCGCTGATGGGATCGAAGGAAGCGAATGAGTATTTGATGGAGCTGCTTCAGAAGTGAAGATGCAGGCGAGTTGCTGGTTTTGGGAAATCGAAAGATACAAGGGTGCTGGAGTTTTTGGACGCTTTTGAAGCACTGAACAGGAAATAGGGATCGAGTCTGCGAACAAGGAATTCTTCAACCATTCAGTTGTGTATGCACTAAACGTTGAGGTTCTTCGGGCATCCTTATCGGATGCCCTCAGAATGACAAGCTTTCCTTTAGCGATACCTCGGGGCGCGAGCAGCCCACGTTTATTTCCTGGTGCGGATCAGCGAAGGAAATCCTCGAGCTGGGCACGGGAGCCGGTTTTGGCGTCGCGATATTTGACGATGACGGCGCAGGAGAGAGAGATTCCCCATTTTTGCCCGGTGGGGTGCAAGACCCCGCGGGAGCCGGGGACGACGACGGCGTCTTCGGGGATGATCAGAGGCTTGTCGTCGCTCGCAGAATAGACGGCATCGCGCACGAGATCGTAGACGGGGATGGAGCGGTTGAGAATGGTGCCTGTACCGAGGATGGCGCCGCGTTTGACGATAGTGCCCTCGTAGACTCCCGAATTCCCTCCAACCAGGACGTCATCTTCAATGATGACGGGAAGAGCGCCGACGGGCTCGAGGACTCCACCGATCTGCGAGCCGGCGGAGATGTGGCAATTGCGGCCAACCTGCGCACAAGAACCGACGAGGGCGTGGGAATCGATCATGGTATTTTCACCAACGTAAGCGCCCACATTGACGAACATCGGCGGCATGCAGATGACGCCGCGGGCGATGTGGACGCCGTCACGAATACTGGAGCCACCAGGAACGATGCGAACACCGTCGGCAACAGAAAAGGAATGAAGCGGGTAAGTGGATTTGTCGAAGAAGGGCAGCTTGGAAGAATCGACGGACATGTTCACGATGGAGCCCATTCGGAAGCCGAGGAGGATTCCCTTTTTCACCCAGGGGTTGGTGCGCCAACCCGTGGGGGAAGCGGAGTCAGGTTCAGCAGCGCGAACGGCGCCACGATTGAGGGATTTCTTAAATGTTAAGAAGAGCGCGTGATGCTCCGCCGTGTATGCGGCCGGCGGAGCATCGAAGAGAGATTCAATTTGATCTTGCAACATGGACTCTCTCGAGGAGATTCAAGGATTCGAGAACAGCGCGAATGCGCGCGAGATTTTCCGGCTTGGGCGAAACAAGCGGCAGGCGCCAGACAGGCTGGAGCAGGCCCATTTCGGCGAGGGCGGCCTTTACGGGGATGGGATTCGATTCGACGAAGTTGATATCCATCAGGGAAAGATACTGGAAGTGGAGGCGGCGAGCTTCGGCAAAATCGCCCGAGAGTGCGGATTGGACAAGGCGGGTCATTTCCGCTGGAATTTCGTTGGAGGCTACGGAGATCAGGCCGCGGCCACCGAGGGAGATGAGCGGAAGCGTTAAAGAGTCGTCGCCGGAGAGAACGAGGAAATCTTTGGGAACGAGGTTCAGGATGGCACCCATCTGAGAGATGTTGCCTGAGGCTTCCTTGATGCCGACGATGTTTTTGATTTGGGAGAGGCGGAGGACGGTCGGTGGCTCGATGTTGACGCCCGTGCGGCCCTGAACGCTGTAAAGGATGATGGGCAAGTTGACGGCCGCGGCGATGGCTTTGAAATGCTGGAGGAGGCCTTCCTGCGTGGGCTTGTTGTAGTAGGGAGTGACAGAGAGGATGCCGTCGGCGCCGAGCTTCTGGAGTTCGTTGGCGAGGGAGATGACTTCGGCAGTGTTGTAGCCGCCTGCGCCTGCGAGGACGGGAACCTTACCCTTAGCGATTTCGAGGGTGAGCTCGACGACGCGAAGATGCTCGGCGTGCGTGAGAGTGGGGCTTTCGCCTGTGGTGCCGCAGGGGACGAGGAAGTTGATGCCTGCATCGAGCTGGCGCTTGACGAGAGAGCGGAGGGCGGTTTCGTCGAGCGAGCCGTCGTTGCGGAATGGTGTTACGAGTGCAGTGCCGGTTCCAGTAAACATTTGATGCTCCTTCTTATTTTCTATCCTTAGCCAAATTCTAATTTTGGCCGGGCTAAAGCCCGGCCACTACACGAAAGCTTTCACGGCTCCTAATTCGGAGACTATTTCTCGAAATTCGTATACGCCTTCTTTTTGCTGCAGCCAGCGGGCGGCTTGGAGGGCTCCGTGGGCGTAGCCTTCGCGGCTGCGGGCGGTGTGGCGCAGGGTGATGGTGTCGGCAGGAGAGTCGAAGCCGACTTCGTGCGTGCCGGTATGAGAGCCGGCGCGGTTGGCCGCGAGAGTCAGAGGGCCGGAATAGCCGGCAGCGTGGACTTCTTCCGCGAGTTTTTTCAGAGTGCCAGAGGGGGCGTCTTTTTTGGCGGAGTGATGGATTTCCCAGCCCCAGGCTTCATATTCGGGATGACGGGAAATGAGAGATGCAGCTCGCGCGACAATCTGGAAAAAGAGATTCACGCCAATGGAAAAATTGGGGCCGTAGAGGAGCGCGGAACCCGTGGCTTCCACGGAGTTGCGAATTTGCGGGAGGTGATCGTACCAGCCGGTGGTGCCAGAAACAGTGCGGACGCCGAGAGATGCGAGGCGCCGAAGATTTTCGGGAGCGGCGGAAGGCGTGGAGAATTCGATGGCGGTTGTGGCACCGACAAGAGTTTCGCGTGAGAGCGAAGCAATGCTGGAGCTGGTGAATCGGGCGACGACTTGGAAGCCGTGTTGCGGCGCGAGTTGCTCGACGAGGCGACCCATTTTGCCGTGGCCGACGATGGCGAGAGGGATGCTCATGCGGGCGGCGCTCCGGTGGCGAGGAGTTGGCGGACCATACGGGCGTAAATGTCCACAGCGCTGGTCAGCTCGGATTTCGGGATGCGTTCTTCGGCGGTGTGGGCAACGTGGATGCTGCCAGGGCCGATCAAGAAGGGCTGGCCCCAGGAGCCATTGAAGCTGGGGATATCGGTGGTGAAGGCGACAACCGTTGTGGGGAGATCGAGGAGAGGAGAAAGACGTACCGCGGGGCAGAAGAGGACTTCGCGGGCTTCGATTTTGAACGCGGCTGCGATGCGCGCGACGGCGGCGCGCGTGGGAGCGGGATCGCCGACTAGACGGAACATGATTTCGGAGCGGGCTTCGTCGGCGATGACGTTGGGGGCGCGTCCGCCGGAAATGGTGCCTACGTTGAGCGTCGAAGGGCCGAGGACGGGATCGGACGGCAAGGGAAACGTACGGATTTCCTGTAGCGCGTCGAGCAGCGAGTGAATGGCGGAATGGCCGAGGTGCGGATAAGCGGAGTGAGCGAGTTTGCCACGGGAGATAAGTTCGTAACGGAGCGCGCCCTTGGAGCCGAGAGCGACATGATTTTCGGTGGGTTCACCGTTGATGAGGAAACGCGAGCCGCAGGGAGAGGCGGCGGCGGTGATGGCGCCGATACTGCTGCGCTCTTCGCCGACGACGAAGAGAAGTGCGAAATTGCGCGTGCCGCCGGCGAGAAGCGATTCGGTGGCGGCGATCATGGCGGCGATGATGCCCTTGGCGTCGCAAGAGCCGCGGCCATGGATGTGGGTGGCGTCTTCGCGAGAGGGGAAATAGGGCGGAACGGTGTCCATGTGGGTGGAGAGGGTGACGTGCGGATCGCCGAAAGAGAGGAAGAGGTTGTCACGGCCAGGCTCGGCGGGTTGGCGATCGAGCTGGGCGTTGTATTTCGCGGCGAGCGGAGAAAGATGCGCAAAGAGATAGTCTGCCACTGGTTTTTCGTGGCCTGTGGTGGAGTCGATGTCCACCAACGCGCGGGTTAGTTCAAAGAGATTCATAGTCGTCGAAGCAAATGGGGGAAGCATTCAGAAAGGAAGGAACCGCGAGCGAACCCCGTGGCAGCCACCTCTCGATAGCGCTCCACCCGTAAATACGGATGACAGTGAACAGGCCTTAGACCGTGTTCCCCAACCGCCGCAGTTTCGGAAACCGCAGCGATTTCGGCGGACTTTGAAACTTGGCCCCTTTCTCCGGAGTGCCCCAAACCGAACTGGGACAACGCACCCGGTTACTCATGGCCGCCGCACCTCTACCAAGAACAATAAAAGTGTAAAGGAAAACGAGGTTGTGTGCCACGCGAATTTTTGCTGGGTGCCGAGGCGGGGGGAAAGCGGGGATTGGACGGAGGGACAGGGCTAACGTCTTTCGCGCCTCCGGCGCTAAGGAGAAAGGCGCCCGCCTCAGAAGGCGGCCGCTACATTGGGGCAAAGGTGTCGGGCGAAGTTTAGAATTGCAGGGGTTTGAGGGGGACGTGCTGGGAGGCGATGAGGAGTTCGCCTGTGAAGGGAGATTCGGCGGGGCGGCGGCGAAGGGCTTCTTCGGCAGAGATGCGGACTAGATCGGGGTTGTTGTTTTCCTGGGAGACGTGGGCTAGGACGAGATGGCGGACGCAGGAATCGAAGCTTTCGGGATCGGCAAGGAATTCGCTGACGGCATGATTAGAGAGATGGCCGGTGCGGGAAAGAACACGCTGCTTAACGACCCAGGGATAAGGGCCGACCTTGAGCATGTCGAGATCGTGATTGGATTCGAGGATGAGGCAATCGGTCTGGCGAAGATGAACTCTGACGTGATTTGGCAGGTAACCGAGATCGGTGCAGATGGCGACTTTGGTGCCGTTGGTGCGAAAGGTGAATCCGACAGGGTCGGCAGCGTCGTGAGGGATGGCGAAGGCGTGGATGTCGATGTTGCCGATGGTGAAGCTTTGGCCGGCCTGGATGGACTCAACGCCGCGGAGGCGCTTGCCGAAGGTGTCGGGGAGGATGCGCCGGAGCGCGTCCATGGTGGGTTCGGTGACGTAGAGAGGCATTTTCCAGAGTCCGAGGACTTGCGGGAGGCCATTGCAGTGGTCGGTGTGCTCGTGGGTGATGAGGACCGCGTCGAGACGATCGATGGTGCACTCGACGGCAGCGAGGCGGGCGAGAGTTTCGCGTTTTCCGAGGCCGGCGTCAACGAGGATGCGAGTAGTTTCGGTTTCGAGCAAGGTGAGATTGCCCGAACTGCCGGAGGCGAGGATGGAGACGCGCAAACCGATGAGAACACTCCTGAACAAAATGGCAGGACTTGAAGAATCGACCTGCGCTACAGAATGCTGAGAAACATTGGAAATCATGGCAGAGGGTTGAACTGGCGTCAACGGAGAAGGGGTGAGGCGGTGGAAAACTTGGTGGGCGGAGTCACTGGCGGAAAGTGCGCCCGCCTCGGAACGCGGCCGCTACAAAAGCAGGTGGGGCCACCTGAAGGTGGCCGCTACGGGGATTAGCAGGCGAGTCGGGCGCGGTCGAGCTTGAAGCCGTTGGTGGGGCCGAGGACGGTGACAGCGATGCGGTCGGGTTGGAAGAACTGGTTGGCGAGGGCCTGGAGCTGGTCGCGAGTGACGGCGTCAATGGCGGCGAGGATTTCGTCGAGCGAAGAGAAGCGGCCGAAGTAGAGTTCCTGGCGGGCCAGGTTGGACATGCGCGAGCTGGTGGACTCGAGCGAGAGCATGAGCGAGCCCTTGAGGTGGTTTTTGGCGCGGAGGAGTTCTTCTTCGGAGACCGGGGATTCCTTCATGGAGCGGAATTCCGCGATGGTCATATCCACGACCTGGCCGACGGTTTCCTTGGCAGTTCCCGCGTAAACGCTCAGTATGCCGGCGTCGGAGTAGGGTGTGAGCTCGCTGAAGACAGCGTAGGCGAGGCCCTGCTTTTCGCGAATGTTCTGGAAGAGGCGCGAGGACATGCCGCCTCCGAGAAGATTGTTGAGCACGGCAGCGGCGAAACGGCGCTCGTCGGCGAGTGCGATGGAAGGAACGCCGATGCAGACGTGGACCTGTTCGAGGTCGCGCTTGGTCTCCAGAACGATGGGCGCGGCGGTGGAAGGAACGGGATCGTCGGGGTTGTAGCGCGAAGGCGGTAGTTTGCCGAATTCCTTTTCGACGAGATCGAGAACTTCCTGGTGAGTGATGTGTCCGGCCGCGGTGACGAGAAGATGGTCAGGGGCGAACCAATCCTGGAAACGGGTGCGCAGAGGTTCGCGTTCGAATTTGCGGACCGTATCTGGCGTGCCGAGGATGGGGCGTCCGAGAGAATGCTCGGGCCAGAAGCCGCGGGTGAAGATATCGTGGAGAAGGTATTCCGGGTTGTCCATGTCCATCTTGATTTCTTCGAGGACGACCTGGCGTTCTTTTTTGACGTCTTCGGAATCAAACTTGGGGCGGAGGACGAGATCGGAGAGGACGTCGAAGGCGATAGGGAGATGCGCATCGAGCACCTTGGCGTTGAAACAGATCTGTTCCTTCGAGGTGAAGGCGTCGAGCATGCCGCCGACGGAATCCATTTCGCGGGCGATGTCTTCGGCGGAGCGGCGCTCGGTGCCTTTGAAGACCATGTGCTCAAGAAAATGGGCAGTGCCGTTTTCGGCGGGGGTTTCGCGGCGGGAGCCGTGGCGGACCCAGATGCCAACGGAGACAGAACGGACGTGCTCCATGGTCTCGGTGATAACGACGAGGCCGTTAGATAGAGCGTGACGATTGATATCGCGCGCGTTGGAGACCATGGCCCTATTGTGGCATAGGGGAGACAGAGTGGCGAGTGATGAGTGAAGGTTGGTGGGCGGGAAAGCAAATTATTTGTTTTCTGGAGCTTAGCGATTGAGAGGTTAGGGGGTGGAAATGGCCGAAACGAGGCCGTAGGTGAGAGAATGGACTGAGCAAGGGAGAAGAGATTGGAACTGCTGGGGAAAAGCCGGGAAGAGCTGAGGGCTTACTGCGCGGGGCTGGGCGAGCCTGCTTACCGCGCGGACCAGATTTATCACTGGCTGTACACGGAGCGGGAGTTATCGGTCGAACGGTGGAGCAATTTGCCGGCCGCGCTGCGGGAGAAGCTGAAGAGAGAGGCGACGATTACGTTGCCGACGGTGCGACAGAGGTATGTTTCGTCGGATGGATCGGTACGGTATTTGTTCGGGCTGGGAGACGGAAGAGAAGATTTCACCACGGAGAACACAGAGGGCACAGAGAATAAGGGGAATAAAAGACTCGGGAGTATTCTGAAAAAACCAGCGGCGGTGGAAGCGGTGTTCATGCCGAGCGAGGGGCGGCAGACGATTTGCATTTCGACGCAGGCAGGTTGCGCGGTGGACTGCCAGTTTTGTTTGACGGCGCAATTGGGATTGATCCGGAATCTGACGGCAGGGGAGATGGTGGCGCAGGTTCTAATGCCGCTCAAGGAGATGGAAGAGGGGAGCGGTCAGAATGAGACCGTGAAAAAAGCGCCCGCCGCAGACGGCGGCCGGTACACAGGAGAAGAAGAACCCGACGGGCTGGCGGCGAGGACGAATGTGGTGCTGATGGGGCAGGGAGAGCCGCTGCTGAATTTTGAGAGCGTGATGGGAGCGTTGCGGATTCTGTTAGATCCGGAGGGCGTGGGACTTTCGCCGAAGCATGTGACGCTTTCGACGAGCGGGATTGTGCCGGGGATTGAGCGGTTGGGAAAAGAAGAAGTGCGGCCGAAATTGGCGATTTCGCTGAACGCTTCGTGCGATAAGCAGCGGGACGTGCTGATGCCAATCAACAAAAAATATCCACTGAAAGTACTGATGGAGGCATGCCGGAACTACCCGCTGCGGAATTGGGAGCATTTGACGTTTGAGTATGTGATGTTGGGCGGCGTGAACGATACGGCGGAAGATGCGCGAAGAGTGGTGCGATTGCTGGCGCCGCTGAAGAGAGTGAAGGTGAATTTGATCCCTTGGAACCCGGGAGAGCTGCCTTACAAGGAATCGAGCGCGGAAACGATTGAGGAGTTCCGAGGGATTTTAGCGGAGAGGGGCGTGCTGGCGTTTGTGCGGTATTCGCGGGGACGGGATGTGATGGCGGCTTGCGGCCAGTTGGCTTTGAAGGAAGTGCAGGGGGCGGGGTTGAAGGTTTTGGGCTGAGGGATTACGCAAACGGTTCCAATTGATAATTTTCTGGAAAAATCTTGCGTTGAGGTCCTTCAGCAATCCTTATCGGATTGCTTCCCTCCCGCGGCGGGCAGGCAGGATGACAATGATTATTTCTTCCGGGTGGAGCGGAGGCCCATCACGGACATGAGGCGGCCGGAGAGGGGGCCTTCGCGGCGGTGGCTGAACAGGAGATCGGTATGGCAAGAGGTGCAGAGGTCGCTCACGTAGATATTTTTGGCGAGCAGGCCGACGGAAACGAGTTGCGAACGATTGGCTTTGCGCAGATCGAGGTGGACGTTCTTCGGAGGCGGCTGGTGGCCGGGCGGTTTCATATTGAGCCACTGGAGCGGATTGGGCTCTTCACCGGAGCGGGGCTCGTCGAAATAGTCGGCGGCATCGGCAAACTGGGCGGTGAATTTGGTTACGAAGTCTGCAGCGACTTCGTAACAGCAGGGGCCGATGGAGGGGCCGATGGCGGCCACGAGATCGGCGGGCTTGGTGCCGAATTCGAGCTGCATACGGCCGACGGCTTTTTGGGTGATCCGGGCGAGGGTGCCGCGCCAGCCAGCGTGAACGGCGGCAACTGCATGTTTTTTCGGATCGACGATGAGTATAGGAACGCAATCGGCTGTCTGGATGCCAAGGAGGAGACCGGGGCGGTTCGTTGCGGAAGCGTCGCCTTTGCAGGGGTCGGCGGCTGAATCACGGAAAATACGAATCACATCCGAGTGGATTTGCTTGAGAGGAATGAGTTCAAGATCGCCTGCGCCGAGGGCGGATTGAAGGAGGCGGCGATTTTCTAGGACGTTTTCGGAGGTGTCCCACTCCATGAAGCCGAGATTGAGGACTTTTTCGGATTCGAGGGGGCTTACGCCGCCGGGCCGGGTGCTGAAGCCATGGACGAGCCAGGGGAGCTTGCGGAAGGGCGCGAGTTCGAGGATTTGCAGTCCGCGAGTCTTGCGGAGGCGCCAAGGCCCGGCAACGCGGGGAACAGGAGGTTCCGGGGGCGCAGGTTGGCCGGGGCGACGCTTCAATGAAGTTTTTCTGGTAGCCACAATCAGACCAGTATAATCGCAACAGGAAGAAGGGAAAAATCGGAGGAGCGGCCGTGAGACAGAGATGGCCGCACAGGTGAGCAAATGATCGTCGGCATGGGAATCGATGTGGCGGAAGTACCTCGGATTCAGGAAGTGATTGAATCGCAGCGGGAGAGGTTTCTACGGCGGGTGTACACCCTGGATGAGGTGGCGTATTGCGAGCAGTTCAGGAACAAATACGAGCGGTATGCAGGGCGATTTGCGGTGAAGGAGGCGGCAATGAAGGCTCTGGGGACGGGCTGGAGCCGCGGGGTGAGATGGGTGGACGTGGAAGTGGTGCGGCAGCGGGGCGGGCGGCCAAGCCTGGCGTTGAAGGGCGAGGCCAGGAAGATCGCGGATGCGCTGGGAGTGAAGAGCATCGCGGTGAGCATCACGCATACGTCGGAGCAGGCGATTGCACAGGTGATTTTTGAGGGGTAAGAGGAAGATTTAACATAAGAGTGCACAGAGGTACCGCAGAGGGCACAGAGAAATAAGGAAGTTTCCTGCCTGAATTAGTTATTCAATCGATTTGAAGAGCGATTTATTTGCCGACGAGAGACGCGGATTCGACCGGCTCGGCGAGAAGAAGCTTGTCGTCGATGTGCGCGATGGTGGCGTCGACGAATTGGTTTGGCGGAAGAGTTACGGGCAAAAGTACCTGAATATAATTTTCGGAGAGGGCTGGAGTTGAATTGGGATCGTCGGCGGGATCCCGGCGCAAGGTGAGCACGCGAAGGGTGCGGCCGAATTGAGCGCGGTGGAAGGCGGCGGATTTGGAATCGGCTAGCGAGCGAAGTTCGCGGGCGCGAGTTTTGATGACGTGGCCAGGCAATTGGCCGGGAAGTGAGGCGGCTTTGGTTCCGGGGCGCTGCGAGTACGAGAAAACGTGGAGGTAGGTGAAGGGTCGCGCAGTGATGAAGTCGAGCGTTGCGGCGTGGTTGGCATCAGTTTCGCCGGGGAAACCGGTGATGACATCGGCGCCGATAGCAGCGTTCGGCAGGCGGTCGTGGATGAGTTCGATGCGGCGGGCGTAGTGTTCAGCGCGGTACCAGCGATGCATGGCGGCGAGGATATGGTCGCAACCGGATTGCAGCGGCATGTGGAAATGCGGGGGGATGCGGGCGTTGGAAGCGAAGAAGTTGATGAGATCCTGGGTGACGTCGAGCGGCTCGATGGAGCTGATGCGGAGGCGTTCAACTGGCGTTTCGTCGAGGATGCGGCGGAGCAGGCCGAGAAACTCGACGCGTGGCGTGAGGTCGCGCCCGTAGGCGCCGAGGTTGATGCCGCTGAGAACGATTTCACGGAATCCCGAATCGGCGAGGCGTTGGATTTCCGAGAGGACGGTTTGCGGAGGGAGGCTGCGGGACTTGCCGCGGACAAACGGGATTACGCAGAAAGAACAGCGAGAGTTGCAGCCGTCCTGGATTTTCAGCGTCGGGCGAGTGTGATTCCCTTCCCCGCCGAGAACGGGAGCGACTAGAACATCGGTGAGTTCCAAGATGTTGCCGGCTAGGATCGGGGCTGGGTGAACGGCGGATGCTTCCTTGCTGGATCGGGCGGGCGGAGCGAGCTCCACCCCTACAAACTGATTTTCGGAAGCGAGGGAGATGGAATGGAGGAGTCTGGGGATTTGGGGCTTGTGGGAGTTGCCAACGACGAAGGTTACGCCTGGGAGAACCGCGATTTCTTCGGGGGCGCGCTGGGCATAACAGCCGGTTACGAGGATGCGAGTGGCTGGATTGGCCGCGTGGATTTTTCGGATGGCGTCGCGGGCCTGGGTGTCAGCGGCGGCGGTGACTGTACAAGTGTTGAGAACCACGACGTCGGCTGAAGAAGAATCCAGGGCAAGAACGCAGCCCTGATCGCGGAGCTGCCGTTCGATGGCCGCACCGTCGGCTTGTGTGGCGCGGCAGCCAAATTGTTCGATGAAAAATGTGCTCATGGCAAGCCAGCGTCTGGCTTCTATTTAATCATACAAGAGTGGAAGGCACAGGAACGAAATGAGCAATACACCCGTCCGCTTGACGGTTGAATAATCCTATGCTAGGTAGTTCACAGTAAACGCCACAAGTCGCTTGTCAAGTCGATATAAACAGGTCCCGCTCAAATGCAGTTAGCCCGGATACTCTCCACACTCGGAAAGTTCCACTTGAGCTAGGACTATTGCAGAAGGGGTGGGGTGGGCATTTTGCCTCTGTACCGGGACAAGCCCTAGATCCGCCGAAGACTCAGCCCGTCTACAGTGCCAGTGAACCCCATGTATTCAGGCCATCGAATCAACACTAGGATGGCTGTCGAGGACTTCCGCCATGGTAATCCGTAAAGACTCGCCGATCTGTTTATATCTTAGTCTCTATCTATGTATTACTGGGATTTATTTGCTCTCAGGTTCAGGGCGGATTGGACTGTCTGATGGCGTTGCGATGTTCAATGTTGCCCGTTCGGTCGTGGACGAGCGATCGTTGAGTTCAGAGCCGTGCGACCCAAAAGAGCCTGGCCAACCAAATCACTGCGTTCCTGGCATCAATGGACGATACTACTCGGGATTTGGACTGGTTCCGTCGTTGCTGGCTGGGCCGGCAGTGCTTTTGGGAGAGCGAATTGGAGCGAGAGTCCACATAAACCCCTCGGGCGTCTCGAGGGTTATGGTGTCTCTCTTTACCGCACTGGTTTCCCCTCTGGCGTGTGTGGTCTTAGCGATGTGGATCGTCCGACTTGGATATAGCCGCCGCACGGCCGCATTGGGCGCAGGTATCCTCGCGTTCGCCTCTCCATTTTGGCACTTCGGCGTGAAGGGTTTTTATTCCGAACCCTATACAACTCTGGCATTACTGATTGCCGCGTACTTGTTGTCATGCCGAGAGCTTCCATACGCTGCTGCTTTTTCCGGACTTGCCTTCGGAGTAGCCTGCGGCTGCCGCATAAATACTGTCATTCTATTTCCAGCGTTTCTGTTGTCCTTGGCCTTACACATTCGGGCCCGAGGATTGACGCTAGCTCAGCTTCTTCGCGAAGCAGGACTGTTCACCGCGTCGTTTTCCGCCTGCGCCCTCTTGATCGGCTTTGCAAACTACACGCGCTTTGGTAGTCCGATGAAGACCGGCTACCATCTAGTGTATCCTTCTGCCTCGCTATTGTTTTCAACCCCCTTATTCCACGGAATATATGAACTCCTATTTAATGGCGAGGTAGGTCTGTTAGTTTTCGCACCATGGTTTCTAGTGGCGTTGGTCTGCTTCCCTCCGTTTGTGCGCGCACATCTGCCCGAGTCGGTGTTATGTGGAACCATCTTCCCGTTGACCTTTCTATTCTTCGCGAAGTACGACTCTTGGCATGCCGGCAGGGTCGCAGGCCCGCGATTCCTCACCCCAGTCTTACCGTTCTTAGTCATGGCAATGGTGCCGTGCATTCAAAAACTGCAGTACGAAGGCCCACTTGAATACGGTTCTCGAACTTGGCGCACCTTGCGAACTGTTCTGATGGTTTTGGTGATTGCTTCGGCCTTGACGCAGTTTCTTGGTGTCCTATTTCCGGAAGACCGCTACTACGCTCTAATGGGACTCTACTCGGATGCCCGACAAGTTGGTTTTTACGGGGGTAGTCCAACCATCATTGGGTTGTACAGGGGTACCCGAGTCAGACCCTGGTGGACAGGCTCGATCACGCTAGCGTCAATCGACTTCTTGAGACGTATGGATCATGCGGATGGTCCATCGGCCAGACCGGTCGAACTGGTGGAACACGATCAGACAACCGCCGCTCGCCAAGAAGCCCAGATGCGGGCGGCTATGAGTGCCGCAAAGACGGAGGAGGATTATCTCCGAGCATTTCCGAATTCAGAAAACCTCATGCTGCCGAACCTGATGGTATTCAAATTGAAGCTGCTGGGATTGCCAGCTTCGGCCGCGTACGCTTTTGGCCTTTCCATGGTTTTTGTAGGCGTGATGGGTTTGATTGGGCTCAAGCGATACACCACGCCAGATCAAGAACTGATTAAAGGGGTCTAGCTGCTCGCCCGCGCCGGCCTTCCCCCGGCCGATCGTCCAACTCATCGAGAGGCACATCAACTTCAGCTGCGGGAGACAATAGACCATTTCAACGGCACGAAGGAAGCAGAGCTTTACGAATGGGAGAGGGGCCTATACAATTTTAGGCTCCCATGACCCACACGCGAAGAAATGCATCCCAACTGGTTGATCCGAAAGTTTCCGTGGTGATTCCGGTTTATAACGAAAAAAATACGATTTGCGAAATCCTGCGCCGCGTGGAAGAAGCGGAAATGCGCAAGGAAATCGTGGTGGTGGACGACTGCTCGAAGGATGGAACGCGGGAGATTTTGCAAGCGTTGGCGGAGCGGCAGGGCCGGGGAGAGAGCAATGCGCCAGCGAGCAATGGGGAAGATCCGATCGAGTTGCGGAATATCCGCTTCTTTTTTCAGGGGCAGAATCAGGGAAAAGGCGCGGCGTTGCGTCGGGGCTTTGCGGTGGCCACGGGAGACATTGTGCTGGTGCAGGATGCAGACCTGGAATATGACCCGCGCGATTACCCCAAATTGCTTGAACCGATTGTGGAAGGCCGAGCGGATGTGGTCTATGGATCGCGATTTCTGGGCGGGCCTCAGCGCGTGCATTATTTCTGGCACTACGTGGCCAACAAGGCGTTGACGCTGCTCTCCGATATTTTCACCAACCTGAAGCTGACGGATATGGAGACCTGCTACAAGGTGTTCCGGCGCGAGGTGTTGAAGGATATCCAGTTGAAGTCGAACCGGTTTGGATTTGAGCCGGAGATTACCGCGAAGATTGCCAAGGGGAAATGGCGGATTTATGAAGTGCCGATCAGCTATGCCGGGCGGACGTACGAAGAGGGAAAGAAAATCACGTGGAAAGACGGCGTGCAGGCGTTATGGTGCATTATTCGGTTCAAATTTGGCGATTAGTAGGAAGCGCGGCCGTTAGCCGACAGCCGACAGCTTTTCAAGAGAATGTTGAGCGCGTGACCGAAGGGCTCCCGAAAGTACGGGCAAGCACCCCGAGAAGAGAACAGCAGCCTAAAAGCGCCCGCCTCGGACGACGGCGCCGCCACAAGAGAGAAAGCTAGGCCACCTGAAGGTGGCCGCTACGTACGCCGGGCTAGGCCTGGGACAAGCGGCGCTGAAAGGTCAGCAGGATGAGATCGGCGCGGCGGCGGACGCCAAATTTGTTGAGCAAGTTGGAGACGTGGAACTTGACGGTTCGCTCGGCGATATTTAGTTTGCTGGCGATTTCCTTGTTGGAAAGATTCTCGAGAAGCGAATCGAGAACTTCCTGCTCGCGGCGGCTGAGATTGGTGACCGAGTCGGTTTTGAGGCGACGCCCCTGGCTGGTGAGAATGGAGTCGACGAACCCGGAGAGCACCGAACGCGGGACCCAGAAGCCACCCTGCGAAACGAGCGGCAGGGCGCGAGAAAGCTGGTCACGCGCTTCCGCGTAAGTGAGAATTCCCTTGACCCCGAGGCGGAGAAGCGAAAAGCAGTTGGCCTCATTGATTGCATCCCCAACCACAATGAGCCGCGCATCCACGTGGCGCTCCAGAATATTTGTGAGCAGCGCGCCGGTAGCCTGGCGAGCGGCGTGCGCATCAACGACGTAAACCTGAGCGATGGGAGGCTCAAAATTGCGCAAGTCTGGAGCCAGAGTGGATTCGAGTTGTTTGGCGATGACCTTGAACTGGGAAGCCTTGCCCAAGAGGCGCTCAAACTCTGTAAGCACCAGCGGGTGAGGCGAGAGCAGACAGACGGTTAGTTTGGAAGCCATAGTTTTCGTAGCCACTGTCCTTGAGGGTAGAGAAACCCAGGCCAAGGGGCAAGGGCCTTTCGGGCAGATGTTCACGAACTGTTACTGACAGATAAGGCGTGTTTTCAGGCGGTTGGGGTGGGGTAGCAAACCGTTCAATGGGAAGGAGTTCGTTTCTCTGCGAAAGGCCGTAAAATGAGGGGATGCCCGTGGACTCCAGAAGGGGCCTTGGTGTAGGCGAGCGAGGTTCGTGTTGCGTGACCTGAACCAATCGGAAAAGGCGCTGAGAGAGTTGCTGGCGGAGCGTATCCTGGTGCTTGACGGCGCCATGGGTACAATGCTGCAACAACGGGACTTAACGGCTGCCGATTTTGGGGGGCCGGCACTTGAGGGCTGCAACGAGAATCTGGTGCGGACTCGGCCGGACGTGGTGTTGGACATCCACCGGAAGTACTTTGAGGCCGGGGCGGACATTGTTGAGACGAACAGCTTTGGGGCAACCCCGCTGGTATTGGCCGAGTACGGATTGCAGGTGGATGCGCTGGAATTGAATAAGCGGGCGGCTACACTGGCGCGGCAAGCAGCGGAAGAGTACTCGACGCCGGGCAGGCCGCGGTTTGTGGCCGGGTCGATGGGGCCGACGACAAAGGCAATTACCGTAACAGGCGGGGTCACGTTTGAGGGGCTGCAAGATTCTTACTATTTGCAGGCAAAGGGGCTGATCGAGGGCGGGAGCGACCTGCTGCTGGTGGAGACGTGCCAAGACACGCGAAATATCAAGGCGGCGATCCTGGCGATCCAAAAACTCTCCAAGGAAATCGGGATGAGAGTTCCCTTCCTTGTTTCCGTGACGATCGAGCCCATGGGGTCGATGTTGGCGGGGCAGACGGTGGAGGCGATGTGGGCGTCGCTGCGGCACGCGCATCCGCTGGCGTTTGGAATGAACTGCGCCACGGGGCCGGAGTTCATGACCGACCACATCCGGACGCTGAGCACGATCACCGGAGAATTTGTGTCGTGCTATCCGAATGCCGGTTTGCCGGATGAGGAAGGCAAGTATCTGGAAACACCGTCGTCGCTGGCGACACAGTTGGAAAAATTTGTGAACCACGGCTGGCTGAACCTGGTGGGCGGGTGCTGCGGAACGACAGAGAAGCACATCCGGGCGATTGCCCAGATGGTGGATGGGAAGAAGCCGCGGGTGCGGCCAGCAGAAGCACACCGGGCGGTGTACTCAGGAATCGAGACGATCGAAGCCGATGATTCGACGCGGCCGCTGCTGGTGGGCGAACGGACGAACGTGATTGGTTCACGGCTGTTCAAGAACCTGGTGGCAGAAGAGAAATGGGAAGAGGCGACGGAGATCGCGCGAAGGCAGGTGAAGGGCGGAGCGCACATTGTGGACGTGTGCCTGCAAAGCACGGAACGCGATGAAAAAAAGGATATCGAGCCGTTCTACGAGAAGCTGATCCGAAAGATCAAAGCTCCCGTAATGATTGATACAACGGATCCGACGGCCGTAGAGCTGGCGCTTACGTATTGCCAGGGCAAGGCCATCATCAATTCCATCAACCTGGAGGATGGAGAAGAGAAATTCGAGAAAGTGGTGCCGATCGCGCATGATTTCGGCGCGGCGATTGTGGTGGGCTGCATTGACGAAGACCCGGTGCAGGCGCAGGCGTTCACGCGCGAACGGAAACTGGAGATCGCCAAGCGGTCGTATGAACTGCTGACCAAGAAATACGGGATGGCGCCGGAAGATATTATTTTCGACCCGCTGGTTTTTCCCTGCGCGACGGGAGATGAGAACTACATCGGCGGTGCGGTGGAAACAATGGAAGGGATTCGGCTGATCAAGCAGGCGTTGCCGGATACGCGGACGATCCTGGGGATTTCGAACGTGTCGTTCGGACTGCCCTCGGGTGCGCGTGAAGTGGTGAATTCGGTCTTTTTGTACTACTGCACGAAGGCGGGGTTGGACCTGGCGATCGTAAATGCGGAGAAGCTGGAGCGCTTCGCCTCGATACCGGAGCATGAGCGGCGGCTGGCGGAAGATCTGTTGTTCCAGCACAAGCCGAGGGATCTCGCCGCTGACCATCCGCGAGCTGAGCTTTTGCGAGATGTGCCTGCAGATTGGCGGCAGCAGACCAAGGAACAGAAGGCGGCGATCAATCAATTTCACATTGCGGCGATTACGGAGCACTTCCGTACAACGAAGAAGAAAGATAAGGCGACGGGAGAAGAATTGCCGCTGGATGAGCGCCTGGGGAATTACATCATTCAGGGAACCCGCGACGGCCTGATTGCGGACCTGGAGCGCAAGCGGGCTGAGGGAGTGCCGCCGTTGGACATCATTAACGGCCCGCTGATGACGGGAATGGCGGAAGTCGGAAGGCTGTTCAACGCCAACGAATTGATTGTGGCGGAGGTGCTGCAGTCCGCGGAGGCGATGAAAGCGGCTGTTGGCCACCTGGAACAGTTCATGGAGAAGGCGGACACGGCGAAGCGCGGGAAAGTGGTACTGGCAACCGTGAAGGGGGACGTCCACGACATCGGGAAAAACCTGGTGGAAATTATTTTGAAGAACAACGGGTTCGATGTGGTGAACCTGGGAATCAAGGTGCCGCCGGAAGAACTGATCAAGGCCTTCCTTGCGCATAAACCGGATGCGATCGGGCTTTCCGGGCTGCTGGTGAAGAGCGCGCAGCAGATGATCACTACGGCAAGCGACTTGAAGGATGCGGGGATCAGTGTACCGTTGCTGGTGGGCGGCGCGGCGCTGAGCGCGAGATTTACGGAACAGAAGATCGCGCCGAGTTACCAGAGCGCGGTGTGTTATGCAAAGGACGCCATGACCGGCTTGCGGTTGATGAACGAACTGATGGATCCGGCGACGCGCGCGCGAGTGATCAGCGAACACACGAGTTCCGGCAACGGAATGAGAGTGGCGACCACGGTGAAGATCGTGGAAAAGCCGGCTGTTAACCGGTCACCGAAGGTGCGGCGGGATGTGCCAATTCCTGAGGTCGCAACACTCGAGCGAAAGGTGCGGCTTGTGCCGGACCTGCGCGAACTTTGGAGCTACATCAACCCGTTCATGTTGTACGGGCGGCACATGGGCTACCGGGGAGATTTCGAGAAGCATCTGGCGGCACGGGAAGCGAAAGCGGTGGAGCTGTATACCGAGATGGAAGAGGTGAAAAACGAGGCCGCGGGATTCATGAAGGTACGCGCGGTCTGGCAATTCTTTGAGGCGGAAGCAGAGAGCGGGGCACTGCACTTGTATACGCCCGGCGGGAAGGACCCGCTGCTGGCGTGGAAATTCAAGAGACAGAAGACGGGCGACCAACTCTGCTTGAGCGATTACGTGCTGGATCCCAAAGACGGGAAACGGGACCACGTGGCCGTGTTCGTGGTGACGGCGGGCGAGGGAATCCGCGAACGCGCCGAGAAGGCGAAACACGACGGGTACTACTTCAAGTCGCACGGATTGCAGGCGCTGGCGATTGAGAGCGCGGAAGCTTGCGCGGAATGGCTGCACCGGAGAATCCGTGAGGATTGGGGCTTCCCAGACCCGCCGGAGTTGACGATGGCGCAGCGATTCACTTCGCGGTATCGCGGAAAAAGATACAGCTTTGGGTATCCGGCGTGCCCAGACCTGGAAGATCAGGCGGGAATCTGGAAAATTCTTCGGCCGGAAGAGATCGGCGTGCAGCTCACGGAAGGTTTCATGATGGATCCGGAAGCGAGCGTGAGCGCGCTGGCATTTCACCACCCGGATTGCACGTATTTCAGCGTGGTAGAGAGCGCGGACGGAGTCTGAGATTTCCTGCCGCCTAGCGTTGGAATATCGCGTAGCTGACCCGTTAAAACTTGCCAGGAATTCCACAACAAAAGACGCGATCGGCCGTGAAGTCGGGTATACTTGCGCGAATTTGGGGTGGACGAACGACCCGCCCGAACTGAAATAAATAGAACGTTATCTAACGTGATGGAAAACGGATGAACCCAGGCTCACCGAAATTATCCATTGTGATTCCGTCCTTTAATGAGGAGAAGCGCCTGCCGGGTACTCTGGAACGAATCGCCAGCTACATCAACGCGTCTGACAGGGAAACGGAAGTGATTGTGGTGGATGACGGTTCGACAGATCGGACTATACGTGTAGCGGAATCGTTTCGCGGGAAGATTGCGGATTTTCGGGTTGTGTCCAACGGGCAGAACCGGGGGAAGGGATACAGCGTACGACATGGGTTCATGGAATCGCGTGGCGAGATCGTTCTGTTTACCGATGCGGATCTTTCTGCACCCATAGAGGAAGCGGACAAGTTGCTTGCGAAAATGGACGAGTATAACCTGGCGATTGGATCACGGGCAGTAAATCGGGAGCTGATCGAGGTCCACGAATCCAGGTTTCGTGAATTTGCGGGGATTATTTTCAACTGGATCGTGCGACTGATTCTGCGTTTGCCCTTCGTGGACACGCAATGCGGGTTTAAAGCGTTCCGGCGCGAGAAGTGCAGGATCATCTTCGAGCAACAGACCATCGAACGGTTCGGGTTTGATCCGGAATTGCTCTATCTTGCGCGGCATCACGGACTGCGAATTGCCGAGGTGGCGGTCCGCTGGGCGCACTCCCCGGCAACCAAGGTGAATATGTGGCGAGACAGCGTGCGGATGTTTCTGGATGTCGTGATTATCCGGTGGAATTCACTACGCGGGCGCTATCGGGCCTTTCCAAAGTGAGCCTCGCAGAGCCTACCTCCACAATAAGCAGCTAGCCTCTTCATGGACTTAGGGCGATCTCGCGGCCCGCAGATGTATGATGGAAGGCTGGATCAGATCTGATCGAATTTTTGTGGTCGACGACATTCCAGAAGGGAAACACCGGCTGACAAGTTGCAGTTCGTGCCGGCCTAAAAAAGCAAGGCGAAAACAAGTTCAAATTTAGAGCTGCAGGTTACTTCCGATCACGACCGGTGCCGGGCCCGACTCTGAAGCGCGAAAGAGCTTCGCCGAGGTTTTGCAGAAAGGCCTCGGAATTGTAGACATCGGAATCAATTTTGGGGGCGCCATTCGGGGCGACGGGCTCAACCTCGTCGAGTTGAAACTCGTGGGCCACCTCTTCGACGATTTTGAGCTGGATAGGCCGCTGTTGTTCCACAAAGCCGTTGACGAGCGAATGCTCGCATAAGAGATTGATGACGCGCGGAATCCCCATCGAATAGACATGGATGGTTTCAACCGTCTTTGCGCTGAAGATTGGTTCGCCCGAAGCGCCGGCAATCCTGAGGCGTTCCGCAATGTAGTCCCGGGTCTGTTCTTCCGAAAGCGGCGTTGTGCGGCAGCGAAGCATGATGCGCTGCCGGAGCTGGCGAAGCTGCGGGAGCTTGAGCTTCTCTTCCAGTTCCGGCTGACCGGACAGCACGATCTGCAAGAGCTTTTCGGTGGAGGTCTCCAGATTGGTCAGGAGGCGGATCTCCTCCAGCACTGGATACGTCAGGTTTTGCGCTTCGTCAATAATCAGAACGACGGTTTCCCCATCGCGGTAGCGTTCGAGGAGCCAGTGATTGAGCTTGAGAAGCTGCTGGCTCTTGGATTTGGACTCGCAAGGAATATCGAATTCGGCCAGGATGAAATCGAAGAGCTGGCTGGAATTCATGCGGGAGTTGAAGAGGAAAGCGGTGCGCGCCCGGCGGTGGTGCAGCCAGTCGAGGAGGCGGTTGATCAAAGTGGTCTTGCCAGTGCCGACTTCCCCTGTAAGGGTGATGAAGCCTTTACGGGTCTGAATGCCGTACATCAAGCCGGTCAGGGCCTCCTCGATCTGCTTGGTGAGAAAGAGGAAGCGGGGATCGGGGTTGACGTTAAACGGGTTTTCTTTAAGACCGTAGAAGCTTTTGTACATTAGCCGATGACTCTCGTTCCCTTTCGAACTTCCATTTTATCCGCAGCCTACGCAGACGCAACTCAGGGCAAAATCAACGGACGTGTGTGCCACTGAAAATTGATGGTGACGTAGTGATACGTCTGGCTGGAAGTGCAGGCGGTTCCCACGCAACCAGCTTGACCATAATTGGTGATATCGGCGTTGTAGGCAATCCCAAATGTTCCGTTCCTGCCTGCGGGCCGGTTGACGCCGCCGCCCACGGTCCAGGTATTGAAGCTCTGCGAAGTTGTCTGAATGCCCGTATTCAGAGCGGAATTGTGAGCAAATCCCAAGTTGAATTGGCCAGTCCACATGCGGCTGAGCTTGTGACTGGCGCTGAAATTGAGTTGGTCGCCCGTGGAACCCGTGAGCACTCCGCTGCCACCGGAAACGCCGTGGCTATAGGAGAGAGTCAATCCACCGTTCTTTATCCGGTACATAAGTGACGCGCCAACATTTACGCCGTAACTCAGTGAATTGCCATTCGTGCTGATACGAGAGGTGATGAAGTCTGGTCCAGCATAAATTTGGAGGGCCAGAGAACCGGTCACTTTGCGGCTGTAAGCAAAGTTGAACGAATGATCACCGTTTGCCTGCGGCTGGCCGGAATAGTGGTACGCGGAGAAACGGTAGAAAGCACCAAACGAATCCTGGCGAGTGAGCGTGTAGTTGTAACCGATGGTGCCGGTGGTGAAGTCGCTGTTGACATTTCCCGACTGTACAAAATCCAGGAGGCCGTAGGAACCGCTCATGGTGATCGAGCCCCGCGGAGAGGTGGTATAGGTCAACTGGACCACGCCAGCATTGCTGTAGCGAGGTCCGACGGCCGTGTAGATGCTTTGGTTGGGGACATAGTTGTTGCCAATCCCTGGGGTGACCGGCCCGATGGATCCACCGACTCCCGGAATCCCAAAGCCGGTGCCGCTGCCAAATCCAAAAGAAGTCTGGGGCAGGTAAGAAAACTGATCGTTAAGTTGAAGTAACCAGCGATTCCAATGAAACGTTTGCGAAAGAACGAGTTGTTGGGAGTAGCCGTTGCCCTGCGAACTGTCCGAGGAGATGTATCCTCCCGCGGAATAATTGACGGCGAACTGAGACGCTCTCCAGAGTTTCAGAACGCTCAGATTCCCCAGGATGTAGTTATTCATCAGCCAACCGGAATTCTGCGTCTGGTTGTATCCTTTCGATTGGATCGTTCCCGACCACTGGATACCGGGAACCCAATAACTGTGAGTTGTTTCCGGCGAGCCCAGCGTAGGGGTGAGCACGCCGGTCAGCGGAGTATTGTCCGACGTGAGATTGATGTTGCCGTCACCCTGATTCTGGATATCTCCGGAGTTCACAAGCGGAATCGGAGTAGAAGTTCCGGCAGGCTTTGGTTTGCCTTCCGCTGGTGGTTGCGGCTCGTCCTGTGCGTGAAGCGAGAAACTTCCCGCGAAGAGCATGAGGGAGAAGGTCAGGCTTGCAAGGACGAATTTGCGCGCTGTCATAATCACATTACAGCCTTAGGGAACCACGATTACATCGCCGGGCTGAAGAAGAATATTCTGCTCGGCAAGATTTCCCTTAACGACTTCCTTGTAGTTGAACGGATGCTTGAGTTGTTTTCCGTCCTCGGTTCGAAGCACGTAAATGTTCTTGAGCTTGGCAAACTGCGTAAAGCCTCCGGCGCTCGAAAGCGCCTGCAGCACGGTCATGTTGGGCAAGAGAGGAAGCGCGCCCGCGCGGGTGACTTCACCGGTGATGTAAACGCGGCGGCTGTTGATTTCGGTTACCGTCACTGTCACTTGAGGACTGGTGAGATATTTCGACAGGCCCTCGCGCAGCGACCCGGCGAGTTGCATGGCCGTAAGTCCTGCGGCCTGGACGTCATTGAGCAAAGGCAGCGAGACCTTGCCGTCCGGCCTGACCGGAATCGTGCGCGAAATGTCCGGCTCTTTCCAGACGTCAATCCGGACAACGTCCTGCGGACCAATCTTGTAATCTGCGTCCACGACCGGCGGAGTTACCACAGCTGGCTTTTGAATTGCATCAGGCTTCTGGGCGGGCGGATTCTGTGCGCAAGCCACAGATATGCAAATCAAAGCTGCAGCCAGCGACACAATTCGAAGACGAGCACTCATGATTCCTCCCTCAGCTCTCATGTTTCCCGGTTGAGACTCCGATCTGTTTAATCTTGTAAAGCAGGGATTTATAGCTGATTTGCAGTTCGCGCGCGGCCCGCTTTCGGTTCCAGCGCGTACGTTCGAGCGCCCGCATGATAAGTTCGCGTTCTGCTTTCTTGGAAGCGGCGCGAGCCGCAACCTTCAGCGAACCGCCCTGTGAGGGTCCCGCCGGGGAATAGGACGCGAGAGCTGCAATCTGAAGATCATTCAGTGCGATTTGCATGTCACCAAACACCACTAGTTTCCGCGCCAAGTTCTCCAGTTCGCGAATGTTGCCCGGCCAATGATACGCCGACAAGGTCTGGAACGCCTTCTCGCTGATGGGAGGCGCCACTTTGTTGAGAAGGGCAGAATGTTTGTTCACGAAATAATCGACGAGAGCCGGGATGTCTTCCTTTCTTTCCCGGAGCGGGGGAAGGCGCAGGCAAACACCGTTCAGACGGAAATACAGCTCGCGGCGGAAGCTCCCTGCTTCGACTTCCAAGTCGAGGCTTCCGACAGTAGAAGAAATGAAACGGACGGAGGACTGCTCTTTGGAGTCAAGGCTCTCGCCGTCGGGCAGATGCGAAAGCAACTCGCGCTGGCTGGCCGCGTCCAGCTCCTGCACGTTATCCAGATAGAAAGTGCCACAGGAATCGGCCAGAGCGAGTCGCTCCTTTGATTGGCGGAACTGGCCGAAAAGCTCGGCGGGCTGGAAAGTGGCACAATTGATCTTCTTAAGGCGAGATTCAGACTTAAGGGAAAGCCGATGGATCAGCTTGGCATAGGCGTCTTTGCCGGTGCCGCTTTCCCCCATAACCAAAACGGGGATATCCGTCCGGGCAATCTCGCCCGCCATGTCATTCAGGGTTTGCATCGTTGAGCCAAGGCCGTAAATGAAGCCCGGCGCAGCGGGCTCATGGAGAACAGTGGCGTGGTCTTGGTCCATGGTTAGAATCGAAGTCGGCGGAAGACCTTACAGACAATTGTCTGTCATTTTCACCCAGCGCTACCAATGAAAGGATGCAACTGAACTGCCAGCTTGGTTTGTGAAGTGAAAGAGCGCTTTGGTAACTAACGCATTGGAAATCAGTTACTTACAAGATTCTTGAGGCCTGACTGCATTCTGGTGAGTCTGCCTTTGTCCTTCCAGTATTCCACATAGTGGCAATTTGTTACCTCTGCCTCCACCCCTTTTGGAGCCACAAATCCTGATACCTTGCATATTATTGATAATACAAACGTTAAGTTTCTTGGAAAAAGATGAAGAGCCTCTGCGGTCCACCGTCTACGGAAACTGTGGTTTGGCTGATCGGGCTGAAGTTTGAATTGGGGAACCGTTGAGAGAGTTGCAAAGTTTTCTTGCCAGATTCGGAGCCGATGACAGGTTTGGATTCGCAGTCATCGCGAGAATGCAACAGAAAATCAACAGTAGGCGTTGACAGACGAATCATTCTGCCGGTTTCTGTGCCAGGGTCCTGGTGGGCATAACAACTCGACTTTTCGTTTCAAGAACTATTAAGCTTCGCACGCTATACTATCGGCGCGCACGTCCACTATGTCGAGTTACAAATAGCGTGTACACTCTTGGGCTTTCGGCGATGGGGCATGACCCGGCTGCCGCTCTGATCGACGGTCAGGGTGCGATTGTAGCCGCCATTGAGGAAGGAAAATTGGAGCGCACCCGGTCGTTCGGGGGTATCCCGCGGGCCGCGATCCGCTTCTGCATGGAACGCGCAAGGATCGGCTGGCAGGACATCGAGCGAGTTGCGGTGGCGAGCGAACCGAATCACGCATTCCTTCGGAAAGCGCTTTTTCGCGCGCGGCTTGCACCGTTCGCGCCGGTTTCAAGTGCGTATTACTTCACTAAGGCACTCGGGGAGTTTGGCCGTGAACTGAACAATTCTCGGATCCTGCATGAAATGGTTGGGGGACCAAGTGACAGGGTCACTCATCTCGACCACCATCTCTGCCACGCGGCGAGCGCTTATTTTGGGTCGCGGTTCGAACAAGCCCTGGTCGTACCGCTCGACAATCAAGGTGATGGCCGTGCGGGACTCGTGGGGATGGGAGAGGGGACGTGCATTCGCGAACTCTCATCGGTTCCCTTCCCGAATTCTCTGGCCTGGTTGTTTACCCAGGTAACTGAGCTCCTGGGATTCACAAACGGCGCCTCGGAACACAAAACTCAGTGGCTAAGCCTCTCTGGCGAGCCCGTGTATTTGGAACTATTTGTCGAAATGCTCCAGCACGGACCAAAAGGCCCACCTTACCTGAACAGGAAGTATTTCAAGCGAGACTTTGCTGGAAAACTTTCTTTCAGTGGCGAGTTTTATCGCCGGCTTGGTATTCCGCAAGGACCGTTAGCTGAGTCCCCCGCCGAAGATTCCGATAACCCGTTGCGCATGAACATTGCAAGCAGCTTTGAAAAGGCTTGCGAGATTGTGCTGACGGAATGGCTTGAATCGCTACGCAGCCGGACCGGAACCAAAAACCTGTGCCTGGCCGGCGGCCTGTTTCTGAATCCTCTGCTCGTGGCCGCCATAGAGAAGCAGACCGGTTTCGAAGAGATTTTTGTCCAACCCGCCGCGGGGAATGAGGGCACAGCCCTGGGAGCCGCGTGGCTCTCGTGGCACGAGACACCCGGCCGAGCGCGTATTGCACCGATGAAGAGTCTCTACTGGGGCCCCGCCTTTTCCAACGCGGAGATCAAGCAGGTGCTGGACAATTGCAAGGCACCTTATCGATGGTTCGATTCCGAAGACCGACAAATTGAAGAAGCGGTGAAGCTTCTTGATGCGGGAAAAATCGTCGCATGGTTTCAGGGAGCCGCCGAGTTCGGTCCCCGCGCCCTCGGTCATCGAAGCCTTTTCGCTTCTCCATGGGCGGAGTATGTGCAGGAAAACTTGAACGATTTTGTGAAGCATCGCGAATCGTTTCGCCCGTTCGCGCTTGCGATCCCAGAGGAAAACTGCGCCGAATACTTTGACTGTTCGCCGAATGCTCAATTCATGACCACAATGGCCAGGGCAAAGGAGAATGCCCGCAAACTTCTAGACTCGCCAGTATCAAGTTTCGTGTCAAAAGAAGGCCTCACGAGAGTTCAGGTGGTGACATTCGAGAACAATCCGTTGATGTGGAAATTGCTGAAACGCATGGGCGAAAAAGGACCAGCTCCCATGCTCGTCAACACGTCTTTCAATCTGTTTGGCGAACCACTCGTCATCACACCGCGCGATGCCGTCCGAAGCTATTACTGTTCGGGCGTTGATGCACTTGTCGCGGGCAGCTTTCTTCTCACGAAACGCTAGGAAGAATTACCTGAGTTCGATATGAAAATGAAAGACTTTTAGTGTGGAAGTTGACTGGTGTTTGAGCTATGGTTCCCGGCGGAGTTGCATCCGCGCTTAGAAAACATCCCCGCGTGCACTCCACGCGATTCATACCTGCGCATAGTTCCAAAGGAATGCTGGATTTGGCCCCGAGCGCTCGGCCATGCAGCCGGTTCGCCTCTCCATGAGCTGAGATTGTGCAGGAACCAAGATGACTAAACTATTCCTTCTCTAGCGTACTGCCTGAGAAGGTAATCACGCTTAATGCGGGTATTGTGTAACTGAAGGATGTTCCGCTGACTGGAACCGCAGCTTGCTCCACGAGTGACAGACTCGCGGAGGTAATCCAGGGAGTAACGGAGTTCGTCGAAACTCCATTCAGGCCAAAGGTTTGGTGGATTGAATGAGAGGAGGGATTCACAGCCACTATCGCGAACGAATGGCTGTTTGGATCTTTGAATGCAGTGATCAAGAGCGGACCGGAGTAACTCACTCCGACCCGGGACCACCCGGGCCGAACGAATTTGCTCCACTGGCCAATGACATAAGCGCGCTTGGGGAAATTCCCGTTGATGTCCGTGAGTGCGGCATTGTCCGTTCCTTCGCCCTGGCGAGGTAGGTCAGTGAGAAACCACCAGACCCAAGCGTTAACATTGGCCTCGGCAAGAAATCTGTGGATCTTTCGGGCCCAAGCCAGGGCGTCGGCCATGCTACCGTCATAAGTCGGCGATGGGCTACTGTCCTCGGTTTGCCACAACCGTGCCCCCGCAGCAGGAAGCGCTTTAATTTTGCCCCCGTAACCATGCGCTGCGATGATCCCGACTTCGGAGGCCACCTTCGGATCTGCCATGGCAGTGGAGGTGAGATCAATCGCCCACGTAGATTCCTCTGCAATCATGATCTTTGTGGATCCGGCACCGACAGAATGAAGCGCCGAATACAGGAAAGGGATGAAATCATGAATGTCCTGCGAGGTATACGCGCAGGATCCATAATCCGTGGTTAAGTTCGGTTCATTCTGTACACTCACTGCGTATATTGGCACGCCGTGATTCGCCATCATGGGGACGTAGGTGGCTATCTCGTTCGCCCAATCGGAATAATGAGAGCTAAGCAAATAGCCGCCGTTCTTGAACGAACCGTTGCTTTTGTAAGCGCCCGGCGGACTCCAAGGCGTACTAAAAACAATCGCGCCACGAGCCACGGCCAACTGTGCTGTGCCTAGTTCTCCATTCAAGACCTGGCCGTTCGAATTGCTACAGCCACCTTCACGAAAGTCGGCGTTGCACGTCGCCAGGTCAGGAATGATCTGTGTGCGCAGGATGGACAAGCCAATACCGGCTGGAGTGAAGAAAAAATCGGCTTGCACGGGCGTCAGACTGTCGAGGAAATCAGCCGATGAGGCTCCAAACCCATCCATGGACTGGCGAAGCTCATTCCAATTTATGGTAGCGGTTCCGGGGTTACGCTGGCCATAGTTATAAAGCCACCATCCAGAAACAAACAGGAGAATCAATCCCAAAACTGTGGTGACTGAGATGACCCAGCTCACTAAGCGCGTTCCCATGCTCGCAGTCCAGCGCACTCCCATTCCACCCAACGGCTTCCGAGAGATTAACAGAAACACAATTGCATCAGGAACGCGCACGCTGGAACTGGAAAATCAGCCGGCGTCCCGCGTAGACGCCCAGAATCAGAAGCGGGCTCAAGGAGAGATCCACCAACAGCGATTCGGCGTTGAACCGTTGATACCAGTTGTTCTCTTTCCTGAACGCTGAGGAGGTCCTGGTTCCCTGGGCAAGTTTTCGCACACACAGCCCAGTCATGCTGGAATCGCACTGATATATTTCAAACAGGGGCAGGTCGCGAGCCTGAACGATGTAGGCACCGGTTTGTACGGCCCATGCGTCTTCCGACATTACGAACGGATTTCCCGGGCTCGCTCGGACACGAAATTGTGCCGAGGAGGGCTCGTAGTTGTCGTAGCTAAAGCAGCGGTCAATGCATGCACGGTCTATGATGTGATGTGTCGTCACGCGGCCTGGCCCTGACACAATACTGGCGACAACTCGACTTCCCGGCGGTATTTCGCGGACCTTACGGACCAACTCAGCTTCCACGCGGTTTATCGCGGCAGTGTCAGCGTATAAGAAGGAGAAAAAGATAGCCGCGATCATGGCAAAGCCAGCTAGATGCCATTTCTGGGGCTTCACCGCACCCAAGAGACAGCAAATCAACACTGCTGAAACACAGGTCATCCGCTCGGTAAGAAAACCAATTGACTTGAAGCCGGTCGGAAGGAGTAGAGCCCCCAGAAGTGCGAGAGCGCAGAGTTCTGACGGGAGCAAATAACGAGACCACCTGCTAGCCGTGCAGGGGCGGGTAACTTCCAGTAGAAGGCAAGCCAAAAGAAATGCCCGGAACAGACGAGCAGGCAAAAGGTACTGGGGCCCATAGAGCAACAGCTGGTCGGTGCCGTCGTGAACGAAAGGTGGATTGTAGCTCCAGATAACTCTACTGGGGGAATAATGAACTTGGATGAAGAAGTGTATCCCCAAGATCACGAGGACCGATGCAACGAACAGATACGCATGGTGGCGCGGAGGAATGAGTTCGGCTAGTACTATATAAACGCCCGCAGTTGCGAGAAGAGCCAATCCTACCGGATGAGCGAGCCAAACGAGGGGGGCCAGAACCGCCGCGAGACCTCGCTCCCACCCGCGGCCGCGGGTGAGAACCGCCAAGCCAAAAAAGGCCAAGCCGATTGAGATGTAGAAGTTCATAAAGCCCATCTCAAATGTCCAGCCGTAGGCGACGATCGCCAAACAAGGAAGGACGAACCAGGGAATGCTTCGCGTCATTGCGCAAACCAGCGCGAACGCGCCCCAGAAGAAAATCAAAACGGCTCCGCAAACCGCGATCTTTTCGGCAGTGGCCCATCCCAGAATATTTCCCAGCCCACTGAGGGCAAAGTCAAAAAGGACATTGTTCCATTGATGTGCGAGCCAAAGGCCTGGGGCCTGTCCTGTTTTGATCAGATGAGTCAGCCAGGCATTGTACAAGTGGCTGGGAAGGTCTCCCGCCTCAATGCGCGGGTGCCAGAGGCAGGGTGCGATCACCATCGCTGAAATCGACAGCAATCGTAGCCAATTGGCGTGCATGAAGCTTGCTACAGCGGTGAAAAATGCGATTTGTTGGTCGTCCGGCTTCGTATCAGACCCTTCGATTGGGTTCTTCGACGCAGGTTTCGTCATAGAATGGGTCCCCCCATGGTCAGGGGAGATTCAGGCCTTGTGATTAGAAGCCGAACGTGAGGACGTCGTGGCCCGCGGCGATCGTGACCATCTGTTTGCCGTCGCACAAAAAGGTGATGGGAGCCGCTACAGTACGGCCACCAGTGCCAACATGCCATAATTCGTGCCCCGTTTTCGCATCAAGGGCAAAGAAATTCTGGTCTTGACTGCCAAAAAGAATCCCCCCGCTCGTACTTAGCAATCCGCCTATATTCGTTGCGGAGTTGCGATATTCCCAGCGCACGTCTCCGGTTAGAGCATCCAGAGCGCGAACGGCGCCTTGCGAACTTTCATTCGCAAAGAACTGAAAGGATCCGCCAAGGAATAGCTCACCCGGGCGATATTCGGTGTGCCGGCTGTAAAAAATCCCACCCCAGTCGAGTACCGGAATATAGATAAGGCCCGTCAGCGGACTGTAAGAGGGAGACTGCCAATTCGTGGCTCCGCCGACGCCGGGGAAAATGGTGGTTCCCTGTGGTGTCGGATGTGCCGTCGGATTTGATTCCGGGCGACCATGGTTGTCAATCCTATTGGCCCACGTCTGCTTTGCAAACGGCAGCGCCAGACGGAATGCCCCGGTCTCGCGATCCAGGAGATAGTAGAATCCATTTCGATTTGCATGGGCCAAAAGATGTTGTCGTTTACCTGCGACATTTCCGTCGATCAATATGGGGATTTCGGTAGAATCCCAGTCGAAGACATCATGCGGCGTGAACTGAAAATACCAGCGGAGTGTCCCATGATCCGCATCGATGGCTACCACACTATTTGTGTAGAGATTGTCGCCTCGACGTGCGTCACCTTCAAAATTTGGACTTGGATTGCCGGTCGGCCAGTAGATCAGATTTGTGTCCGGATCGAAAGAGCCCGTGAGCCATGTCGGGCCGCCTCCTGTTCTGGAGGCATTGCCATCCCAAGTTTCAGACCCGGGTTGACCTGGTTGAGGAATGGTGTCGAACTTCCAGACCTCTTTCCCGGTCGCGGCATCCCGAGCATCGATAAAACCGCGGATGCCAAATTCTCCTCCTGCAACACCCGTGATCACCAAGCTCTTGAGCGCCAGCGGCGCGCTGGTAATGCTATATCCTGTTTTGTAGTCAGCTATCTCCACGTCCCAGGACACTTGACCTGTGCGCAGATCGAGAGCGACTAAATGAGCGTCGAGCGTACCAAAGAAAAGCGTGCTTCCGAGCACTGCCAACCCGCGGTTCACGTAACCGCAGCAAAGCGAAAGATGATCCGGCAAAGGTCGCTCGTACTTCCAAATCACTGCTCCCGTCCTTGCGTCCAGCGCCTCAATACGATTGGGCGGCAGAGTAACAAACATATAGCCATCGACAACCAACGGGCTCGTCTCGATTGAAGGCTCCGAAGTATTGAACTGGCGCATCCACAAGAGTCGCAGGCCGGAGGCGTTCGCCGGGGTTATTTGGTTGATTGGGCTGAAGCGATGACTGTCGTACGAGCCGGAATAAGTGAGCCAGTTCTTGAGGTTCCGATCTGCCGCCCCAATTTCTTCATAGCGCACAGAGTGCGCGTGAACCTCCGAAACAGCTGCCGAATCGGCTGGTAGTTCGCCGCGAAGCGTAAGAAATCGCAGATAGGCGACCAGTCGCCATTTGTCCAGCCAGGGCAAATTGCTGGCCGGCATGGATGTACCGGGGATACCCAATGAAATCGTCCTGAAAAACGCCCAATCGCTGTCGCCCTTCACCATTTGCCGATGCTGAAGGCTCGGTCCCCCCGGCCCTCCTGATCCCTCGGAACCATGGCAGGTGACGCACGTAGATCGGAAAAGCTCGCCACCCGCCGAAACGTCCGCGCTGGACACATAGGGATTGCGAATCGCAGCGTAGGGATTCGGCGTCTTGGCGAGTTCCGGCAAATTGAAATGGGCTCCCGATCGAACCATTCGTAACAAATCCATCCATCCAACATCCGGAAGGGAGCCCATGGTTTTTGACCGCACGATGGTGATTCCCGCGCGAGCTTTCGGGTTAGCGCCTAGAACCAACACAGCTCCAAGAAACAAAAGAGCGACAGCCAGCCACGAGTAGCGAGAGCGTAAATTTATATTAGACATCGCGGTGTATATCCTTAAATTAGCCAAAAGAAAAACTAAGCTTTGTCGGAACCTTGCAGCTCATGGGAACCAGGCAATCCGCTTCAGGGAGTCGCTGGGGATTCGTCAGAAATCGTTGGAACACCCGGGCCGATACGATTTCGAAAAGACACAAATCCGACCAGTGCTATCAATAGCGAAAACACACTTGAGATGATGCCCAAACGCTCAGGAAACCCCATGTCGAAAATGAGGCGCATCTCTTGTTTTCCGGGGAGCAATGCCAGTTCTATGAGTCCGTCAGCAGAAGCGCCGACTGCCGAGTTCCGAGAACCCGTTTGAACTGGCACAATCCTCCACAAAGGGGAAAAGAGTTGTCCGATTCTCAGGCGGGCTTCTCCTTTGCAATCCGAAGAGACAAGCAGCTCACGTGGACCTTCGGGCCTGACATTCACAGCACAGTCACCATATACCATCGCAGTTCGAAGCGTGCCGTCACCAGGCGTAGGTTCCACCTGAAATGAATCAGGCGTTGTGCCGAGAGTTTTTGCAAACGCCGGCAACTGCTGTAGAGGGACGTATGCCCGGTACATCGGGTCGATGTCCTGGGTTACAACAAATTCAGTGATCTTCGGAGAATGAAACGCTCGATCTGTCTTGGACACGCCAACACCTCCTGCAATCGCCGCGAAGGCAGCCAGGGCAATTACGAGTCTTGACGGTCGGCGCGAGGGGTCCCCGGAATCCCGGAGGCAGATGTCGAAGGCCAAGGAAAGTAATCCGGCCACGGCGACGCAGAGAATCCCGCCAAGCCGGAACGGGAATTGAATTGCCGAACTCCCCGGAATGGCCTTCCAGATCGGAGCGCTGAACGGCAGCATGAGGAAAAAGGATACGGCTGCGATACATAGCAAGAGGAGATCTCGCCGGCCTACACCACTATCCGAAGTGCGGCAGAATGCAAGCAAACCGAGGGCGATGGTAAAGAAAGCCCCCAGAAGTGTTGTGGCCGCAAAGTCGTATGCGGGCGCCGGCCGAAGCTGAAATCCGCTTAGGCGAACAATCGACAGCCCGAGATTCGGTATCAACGCTAGCGCACCCAAGACCAGGGTTATGGCCATGCCGATTCGAACACGGACGTCCAAGCTGGCCCGCCATAGGAACGCCGCAGTTGCGGCTGTGAAAAGAAGAGCTCCTGCTATTCCGAGAACAACTCGAGATTTTAGATCGCTCGAGGCAATGTTCAGGAAGTACAAGCCGAATTGATAACCAGGAAGGATAGACTCCATCTGGTGCAGGTCAAAAAAGCGCCGGAATGCGAGCAGAGGAACCAAGTACGCGCCGGCGATCCCAGCACCGAGAAGTTGTGCAAACAGCACCGGCAGCGCTCGTCTGAACAAGGAAGGTTCAGTCCGTTTAACGCAAAAGACCGCATATATCGTGAGCACGGGTGTGAACAGCAGAGCAGAAAGCACATTGCTCAACACTAAGAGTGCATATACGCCGCTGAGTGCAAAAACCAAACTATGTTTCTTGTACATCGATTCACAAAGGGAAAGTGCCAGCGGCATCCAGATGAAGGTACAAAGTTCCCCAATGGCCACACGTCTGTAAACTCCGTCATCTAAGATGTAGGGCAGAGATATGTAGACGATCGCCGCGAGTGTCGCGGCCAGTGGACGGGTGAATTTTCGCAACCAAAACCAGGCGGCCAGGCCCGCCGCAGCCAGTGCCAACCAGGCAAACAGGCCCAATTCCCGAGCTTCGCGAGTCGCGGTAGGAAACGAGGTGATTGGGCGAAGTAAAGCTGTTACGAAGTAAGGTAGGGGGTATTGAGCGAGAAAGATTGGACTACCATATCCCTTATTCTCCTCCACAAGCCATCTGGGATAGATCTCCCCGTTCCAGAATTGGCGACTGAAGTGATGCTGATACTTCACGTGTGTAGGCGCGTTAGTCCCAGCCGGAAGACCATAAAATAGACACGGAAGACACAACGCTCCAGCAATCAGAAGGATCGACAACATTTGCAGGCCAGGTTTGGAGTCCAGCATGACAAAGAATCTTCTTGATCCGGACGAACTGGCAGACAGTACATCATTTTTGTCGAGTTCAATTGGCATTAACAGTTTAACCTTCCTCGAAACTGAATGTGCGCCGGACTGCTTCCGTAGAAGCAATGCCGGTACAATTTCTCACCGCGAGTTCACCAGGGTCTCCTGAGAGATCCGCAATCCTCCCAGAGCTAAGGCGTGGCCGCACTCCAACAACTTTAGCTTTTGCGACAGGATGACAAAACTCCGAGGCAGGACGTCGCGATTAAGAAAAAACAGAAAAATCCAAATCGACAGGCCTCAAAGTCGGAGGAAGGAGGGAGGAGGTACCCCCAGAGGCAATGTGGTGAGGAACCAAGCAGGTGAGTAGCGAATGGAGTGTTTCGGACACGCGAGATTTGGGACTATGGCATTGTTCCCATCGCGGCAGGAGAACCGACCG
>Ga0210406_10000566_pt1 | contig 50025 bp, 71 predicted proteins | sample IncBWC30MmetaG_FD_155454 | JGI IMG/M metagenome (GOLD analysis project Ga0210406, IMG submission 155454) | Forest soil microbial communities from Barre Woods Harvard Forest LTER site, Petersham, Massachusetts, United States - Inc-BW-C-30-M | ecosystem: Environmental > Terrestrial > Soil >...
CGGGATCGTCTCGGTGCCGGATCCTGGCGTTGTGTAGACGTGGATAACGGTACCAGCGTTGACACTGAGCGACACCGTACCGCTCCCGAGCACGGGCGTGCCACTTGAGCTATTCGAGATCTGGTACGTTCCGTTGACGGTTACTGTGCCGACGTCACCAGTGAACCCGGACATGCCGATGGTGAGGCCAGCGTTCGTGATATTCGTCCATGAGCCCTGTGCCGCAGAGAAGTTCACGCCGGTCACACCACTCGTGCGCGTGATATTTATCCAGTAGCCAGAGCCCGCGTTGGCGGTATTCGGTGAGTACCAGCTACTGGTGGCGACACCGTTCAACGTAGCGGCACCGTTGCCGGCGAGTACGAGCGGCGTCGTGCCGCTCCAGTTGGGCGACTGTACGTTTGATCCGCCGGTCAACGTTATCGCGCCAGTAGCGAGTACCTGCAGCCCAGCTGAGTCGCTCGATATCGAGTATGTCCCGTTAACGGTAATCGCGCCGGCTGGGCCGGTCACGCCGATGCTCAAGCCCCCGTTTGTGATGTTCGTGACGCCAGATAAACCGGTGAAACTGGCGCCGGGCGTACCGCCGCCAGCCGGTGCGACGCTGATCCAGAACCCCGAGCCGATGTTAGGTGTCGTGGGCGCGAACCAGTTGAAGCCTGTAGAAACACCATTAAATGTCGAGGTGCCGTTCCCCGCCAATACAAACGGCGCCGCCCCATTGATGAATCCTGGACTTTGGACGCCGTTATTATTCGACAACGTTATGGTGCCGTTCGCCACAACTGGCGAGCCAGTGACGCTGGTCGACAGCTGATACGTCCCGTTGATAGCCGCCTGGGCGTTACTGCTGATAGTCAGGCCGCCCGCCCCGATGTTCGTCCATGCACCCTGCGCCGCGCTGAAGGCGAGTCCGGATAACCCGCCGGTCTTCGTGATGTTGATCCAAAATCCTGCACCAATACCGGTCGACACAGGAGAGAACCAGTTGCCGGGCGTGGCCGTGCCGCCGGTAGCGGTCGTCAAACCGCTGCCGCCGAACAATACAGACTGAGCGTTGATCATTTCACCGAGCGCGGATGGTGCCGCGACGTACGGAGAGAACGGATTACCGTGCCAGATAGGCGTGTAATACTGCACGCCGTCACAGGTGATAGGTAACCATCCAGCCGGTGAAGATGTTGCAGTTCCTGGCTTATTGGCCGCGGTGAAGGTCGCGGTCTGTGCGCCGGTCGTCGCTGAGTTGTTCACGATCAGCGCGGAGTTGCCGGGCAGTGTCGAGGAGATCTGTAGGGGCGTCGTGCCTAGCGCCCCGGCCTTTAAGGTGAGCGTGATGCCCGATCCGCCGGAGTTTGGCGCGGGCATGACCGCCTCGCCGGTCGGCGCGATCTGGAAGCCAAACGCACTCAATGCGGAGGTGCCGACCGTCGACAACTGCGAGACGTACGGATCCACCTGCCACTTTTGTACGTTGGCGCTGTTGAAGAACTGCACGCGGTAGATGACCGACGGATCAAGATAGATCGCGGGGAATCTACCGAAGTTGTCTGAGGTGACGAAGCCAGTTATCGGGAACGGTACAGTGAGCGCGCCATCTTGGTAAACGTTTGCTGGCGTCGATGCGCCACTTAAGAAAAACTTGTAGGTGGAATTAGCGAATATTTTTCCGAGAGTACTCTGCGCCTCACGAAACGGCGTACCCTCTACTGCACGGCCTCTGATAGTCGGATAGCTCACGTTACTGCCACAGGGGTAGGAAGTACTGTGCCCCGTCGCAAGTGAGCGGCAACCATTTCGTGGGTGCGGTCGTACCCGATCCGGGTTTGTTGGTGGCGGCGAACGTAGCGGTCTGCGATCCCACTACGACGGTCGAGTTTGCAATCAGCGCCGATGCGCCTGCGCCAGATCCTACCAGCTCCAGAGCGGTACCACCCGCGCGCGAGTTCAACGTCAGCGTGATGCCGGTTCCGCCAGGCGTCGGTGCGTTTATCGTCAGCTCACCCTGCGCATTTAGCACAAACTGCCCGTTACCAGTGACCGGCATCGACGGCACGTACGGGTCCACATCTTCGATAAGTGAGAAGGTGGAATTGTAGAGTTGCACCCGATATATCGTCACCGGGTTCAAGAAGATCGGGGGCATCGCTCCCGTACCATCCGCCTGGACGATGGAGAATAGCGGCGCGGAACCGTTTAGCGACGCAGCAGGGTACGGCAGCGAGAGCGCGGCGTCCTGGTATACTATCGCGGGTGTCGAGGTACCGGATACATAAAAATTATAAAACCCGTTCGGTAACGCGACGCCCAGCGAAGACAGCGGTCGCGCTACCGGATCATAAAACAGTTGACCTGTTGCCATTTACTCTTCGTCCTTTGGTGCGCTTTTACCAGCCGCGCGTCTATCTTGTCGCACTGACTCTAAGCGCTCGGCCGCTGAAATGAGGGCAGGTCGGAGAGCTTTTGCAGCAGCCTCGCGCGCTTTGCTTGAACCGGCTGTGTCGGTGCCTTGGCTCTGCCACTTAGCCAACCCGTCAGCATTTCCTGCAAAGCTTGAGGACTGGAGGAGTCCGCGGTGTTCGCTGGTGCTAAAGAGTTGGTGGAAGTCTGGGGTGCTGCGGATAAGCTCATCGGTGATCGCTCCTTTCTTGACTAAATCTGGTATGCTGACGTTGCTGCCCATCTCTTCAGCGTGCTCATAAGCTGTCTTCGCCCAGGACCACACGGTCTCCTGCACTTCGGCCGGCGTCCACGTTTCACCCGTTAGGTGAGATAAAGTTTTCGCCGCGTCGCGCACCTTCGCGCTCATCGCAAGGTACGTCGGAGACTTGCCTGGACCGGCGGCATTTAGACTACCGCTCATTTTTGAACCCTTGGCGGACGGATCTATCTTGGCGAACGACGCCATCCATGCATCGTTAGTCACCTCATGCACGTTGTCAGTGAGGTTGTTGTAGAAGCTGTGCACCTTAGGTCCAGACAGCTTGATGTTGGTCGGATCATCTGCAGTGAGCGCACGCACCGCGTTGTTCACCCACGCGTCGAGCACGTTCGAAGATCCTGGCGCTGCCTTCGCACTCTTCTGCGAACTTTGCTCCATGATGGCGCGAATCTCTGACGGATCTTCTGGCCGGCCAGCCTTGTCCCAGTTGACGAAGGTCTTCAACGCGTTCGCGAAGTTGGTCTGTACACTCACCTGCGGTGACATGGCGGATAGCAAGCCAGCGAAGCGCGGCGCATCGGGACCGAACTGGTTCACGATGGCCTGCGCGCTGTTCTTGTACCAGCCACGTTTGGCGGCGCCCGCGAGCGCGGCCGCGGCGTACTCTTTGGTAGCCGGCGCTCTGTTGAACGCGTCGACCAATCGTTTGGTTGTGTCGGTGCGCAGTTGCGCGCGTTCCTTGTAGGTCAGCTGGTTCGTGATGTGATGCTCGTCCGCGCCGACTCCTTCCTCAGCAGACTTCACGACGTCCCGCGGCAGCAGACCTGCTTTCTGATCCGCGTAGATCGTGTCCGCACCCGAGGCACCTTTGTTGAGCGCGCCCGCCGGACCTGAGTTCACCCAGGAATTTTGTCCGAGGGTTTCCGAATCCATCGCGCCACGAGCTTCGGGTGAGTACATCTGACGATGGGCACGCCAAGCATTGTACTCGCCGTTGGCACGGAAGCCATTACCTTCCGCTGCATGTCCATAATAGTCATGGACGGCCCTGAAGAGATCATTATACGTCGCATCTTTCCCTCCCATCTGGATCGGCGCTTTCTCCATCAACGGATGATCGTCCGCAGCAGCATCAGATGAACCGAAGCCAGCCTCAGTCGGATAGATGCTCATGTGATTGTTGTCGCGCACGTCGGCATGCATCTCGCGCGGGTTCTTGTACGGGTAGCTCGGGTCGAGATCGACCTTCACGCCAGCCTTCACCATCTGCTTGTACTGCGCCAGCGTCTCAGCTTTGAACGCGTCGTACGACTTTGCGACTTTTGGGTTGGTCGGATCGTGCTTCATTTCCTCATAGGCATCGGCTACGTTCTTCGCGACCTTCGGATCGATGAAACGGTAGTCTTTGAGCGGCGGTGTGTCGATGCCGGCTGAGCGTTTGTATGCGGCGGCCGCGCCGCGCGCTTTGCCATTGGGTTTGTCCCCATCAGGAGCGCCGGCCAGTGGCTTCTCGTTCATAACGCGAACGGAGCCGCGCTGACCGGAAGGTACGTTTATTTTCCCTTCATGGTCGCGGAAATAGTCAGGATTGAATTTGTCCCAACCCTGCTCCTTCGCTATCTCTTCGTGACCGGGCGCGACGTGCATGGATTCAACACCGGCATCCGTGCGCTGCGGGATCGCTGACTGTTTGGTCTTGGCGAGCACCTTCTGCATCTCAGGTTCAGCCAGCGGACGGTTGGTGCTGAGCACCGCCGTCGGCTCAGGCACGCCGTGCGCTTCTGGCGTGAGCACCGAATTCTTAGTTACCTTGGCGCCGGTAGATTCTACAGCACCTTGTGCTTCCTGCTTGCTCATCTGTCGAAAGCCAGGCTGACCTTCTTGTCCCTGGTGCAAGCCGACGTTGAGCGTCGAGCCTTTACCTTTCGGCGGACGCACCTCGAAGACGTGATCACCCACAGCGTGCCGAGCACCGCCGCGAACGTCGTTGTCTTTCATCTTAACGTCGTAGCCGAGCTGCGCCAGATTCTTGTAGGCGCCCGCCTGACCTTCAGAAACTTGCTGGTCGCTGTGCCACACCTGTCCGCGCGCATGCGCGTCGTCAACGGCTCGCTGTAGCATACGTGTGCCCCAGCCCTTACCTTTCTGAGCATCGTCAACGTGCGCCAGCATACCTTGTGTCACACCGCGCTCTGGGTACTCACGCGCGATCATGCTGCCGCCTTTCCCTGGCCGCATCTTCGAGTTGCCCGGGAACGTATACATGCGGTCAGTGGTGCCGTCACCGTTCGGTGTGCTCTTGCTTTCTACCTGATCGCGTTGACTCAGATCGCCAACCGCGCCGCGCTGTTTGCCCGTGCGGTCAACGATGCGCTTCGCCACCGCTTTGTCGCGAGACGATTCGGATATCTTGCCGCCGAGACCTTCGACGCCGCGCTCCATTGCTCGTCCGATCAGGCGGCCGACGACCGGGATGTCGTGAGCGAGACCTGAGGCAATGTTGCCGCCGGCTTCGAGGATGTGACCCACCGTTCCGGTGCGCTCGGTTTGAGCCGCGGCACCGGGGTAGTGCTTGTCCATGTGCAGCGTGTTGCCGGCATCGTTGATCGTCTTCAGATTGTTGAGGACGTCTGGCCTATCCTTGAAAGTTGCCGGCGCGTTGCGCGCGTACCGGTCCGCAGAGTTATAGAACTTACGAGCGTTCCAGCTGCCATCCGCATTCGTCGCAGCATTGTGCATGCGGCTGATGACGTGTGCCTGGATCTCGCGCAGCGCCGCCGCGCTCGATTCTGCCAGCTCACCACCGCCAAGGTGCGCGCCAGCCCGTAGTACGTTCAGGACGTGCTCGTGCTGCTCACGCGGCAGGTCGGCAATATAATCCATCACCTTGTGCTCAGGGATCGCGTGGTTGATCCCCTGGCTGTCGCTCGGCGTCAGCAATTTCTTTATGCCGGTGGGCTCTTCGAGCATCTGCGCGCTGTGGCGGCGCATTGCTCGGGCGGCCGCGAACAGTCCCGGGCCGCCGTGCTCCGCCACGTCCATGTCGACATGATTCTTCAGATCTTTCGCTACACCCATTGCGTTTGGGTTGCGGCCCTTCTCATTCAAAAACTCGCGGAACCGCTCGGCCGCGTTAACGCTGCCCGGCGGCACCCCCTTGTCCGGATCACCGGTCGTCCACAGACGCTCAAGGCGCTGCTTCGCGGCGCGCTGCAGGCCGATCTCGGCGTCATTGGTAAAGTTCGAGTCATCGTCCAGGTACGCCTTGACGCGCTGGAGCGCGGGTATTCCGCGGCCCTGATTTTGCGCGCGGGCGGTGTCGTAGATCTGGTTGGTAGCCTTGTCGAACCAGCCCTCGATCCCTTGTATCGCACCGCGCGTCACGCGCCCGCGATCGCCCAAGGTCTGGCTGTCTACGCTATTCTCGAATTCCGAACCGATGCTGCTGTGCACATTCTCGGTAGCAGCGTGCATCGCGGCGTTCTCGCTCGCGATCTGCTGCCGCATCTGCTCGTTGCCGACTTCCTTCATCTGGAAGTCGTCGCCGGTAGCGTTGTAGTCGCCGGTCAGCGCCGAGGTACGGCGGGTGGGAAGCTGGCCGCCGGATAGGCGGTCGATAGCGTCCAGGTGGCCCTGGCGCGCGGCTTGCTGGTCGGGTTGCGGGGTCTCCTTCGGACCCTCTTCGGCAGGTGAGTTGAAGAGCCGCACGGAGCCGCGCTGGGCATCGCCCGGGGACGGGGTTCCTTCAGCCGCAGGGGCTGGCGCTGCGGCCGCCGGTTCCTGGGCAGGGGCTTGGGTCTCCTGTGCTGGAGACCGCGCAGCGGGCTCCTTCGGGGCTAGGGCGGCCGGGTGCACCTCGTTGTGGATGGTGCCATCCGGCGCCGGTATAGGATTAGGCTGGGCGCGTAGCGTGTCGCCCGTGATCGGTGCGCCTACCGGCGGCACCTGAGCTGTCGCCGCGTCTGGCGCGGTTGCGGTGGATGCCTCATTGGCAGCGAAGCGCTTGGCGGCGCCCGCGCCGGCCTTCACGCCCTTGGTCACAGCACGCACTGCACCGGGCGCGCCGAGCGCCGGCAGGTCGGTGCCGATGTCCTGGGCCACGTCTCCTACAGCCTGGTAGGCGTTGTCCGGCAACACTTTACCAAGAGTTGAGTCGGACACTTCCTTAATGATGCCGCCGGGAGCGCTAGCCATATCGGCGGCAAACTTATCACCCAGCGGACTGCCAGTAGGCACGTAGTTCGCTAGGTTATTGACTTTAGACGACCACTCACGTCCACGATCACGGCCTGCTGATAGGTGTTCTACGGCATTGGTGGGGTCTAATGCGGCGCCCAATGCGCCCACTCCCTGGCCGGCGATACTAGCGACACCTGCGGGCACCGCCGCCGCGTAGCTTGCCGCCGCCCGCGGTAAGCCGGCGAGTCGCTGAGCGGTTTCCTTCAGCGTCGGAGCTTTCCAGTTCGGGTCCGGCGGATTCTTCATGAATTCCGCCAGCTCGCCAGGAGCGACAGGATCGGTCGGCCTCATGCCGCGATACTTTCGAAACAGATCCTCTGGCGCAGGCATGCCGGCCGTCGGATCAGTCTGTGCCGCCGGACTCAACCCGATAGTAGTCGGGTCGGGCATGCCGCTGATGTCAACGGTGTCCGCCATTACTGAAGTCCCAGCGCTTTGCGCGTCGCCTGCTCGTCCTGAAGTCCGTGTTTCTGCATGTACGCTCTCACCTGTGCATCGTTGTATTTAGGGGCGGTGACGCCCGCGTTGGGTTTCGCCGGAGTCGGAACAGTTTCCGTCTCCATCGGGAAGTGCGTCTGGTTCCATGTCGCGAACTGGTTCGCATCTTTACTCTTGCTCAAGTACGCCGGCACCCGCTTCGAGGAGTCAATAGAATACTGTGCGATCTTCGAACCCTTCGCGATCATGTCGCGCAGCGCGTTCGGATCCATACCGGGTGATGGACTCAGCTCGTTCTTCAACCAGTTCGCTTCCTGCTGCGTCATCTTCGCAAAGATCCCCTTACCGGACTGCAGCGCAGCGGTGCCGAGGTACTTCGCGATCTCTTGGTAGTCGCCGGTCATGTGGTTCTGCCAGCCAGCCGGCAGCCACTTCGAATACTTCGCCAGCTCCTGGTTCCACGCGCCGCCGTCGTAGTTACCTTTCGCGAGTACGTCCTGCGCAGCCTTGTACATCGTGAGCGCCGCGGACGCTGCGCCGATGCCTTGACTGGAATCTTTAGCGAGAGAGTTGCGCGCGTCCGTCTGCTTCTTCATGTCGTCCATCACGGACGGTGGCGGCGTGTGACCGATCTGCGGTACGTACGGCACGCCGTTGTTCGTCGGCTTGTAGTCAAAGTCCTTGTCGTTCAAAGCGTCCGTCAATTTCGGATCGACGTTACCTTGCGCGTTGCGTGCAACGCCGATACCGTCAGAGGCTGATGGGGGCGTACCGTCGACCGGAGCGGGCGCGGCAGCACGCTGCGCTTGCGCTTTATCAAGTGCGGACTGCGCGACCTTGCGCGCCTCTTGCTTCGGTGCGCTGTTCGGACTGAGGGTTGCAGCGGCGCCTGGCAATCCGTTCTTCGATGCGTTCACCATGATCCAGTCGCCTGGGCCGTTTATGCCTTGCGCTCCGGACAGCTTCGCCGCCTTCCAGGCCGGCACCGTAATGGTGCCCCCGCTGCCGTCGTCTATCTTGGTAGGCGCGATAGCTTCGTGTGCAAGCTTGAGATACTGATAAGTAGAGAGTCCAACCTTTTCCACTCCGGGGATCGGCAGCTGCGTGATCTCGTCGCGGTAGACGCCGGCCTTGTCTTCTACAGCCTTGCGGCCGGTGTACTGGTGTACGGCGCCCGCAGCGTGCGAGGCGAACATGCGCGCGGCAGCGTCCTCGTCCTGCGCCGCCTCAGAGTCTGGCTCCTTCGCAAACTGGCGACGGATAGCGGCGACAGTATCGGGGTGCGAGGCTTCAAGTATACTCATCGCTAGACCCGGATCGGCATCAGTTACAGCGTGCATCTTGTCAAACTCGTTGTTCGCTCCGAGCTGGCTCTGTTGTGTCTGCTGCGCAATACGAAAATCACGCTGCGCCATCACGCTCTGCGGACCCACACCATACTTGTTGGTAGGGTCTGCCGCGAACGCTTTACTAAGCCCATCACTCTCTTGTGGCGTTACCGCCGGTACGAAGAAGTGTGCGCGATAGCCGGCATCTATCTTGTCCGGCTGATAAAAATTCTGGTCTGGAGCGACGGCGGATTTATTCTGTGACGCAACGCCTTTAGGTTCAGCGCCGCCAGCCGATTCGTCATCGACACCAGACTGATCACCCGCGCCCGTAGTCTCACCATGCAGTCGTGAGAGTATCAGCGGCAGGCGCGCCTTCAGGATCTGATTTTCCATGGCGGCAGCTTGTGTCTGCTGCTGTACGTTTTGCGTCTGCGCGCCAGCGAGACCTTGATTGGTGGTCGCGGTAGGGCCGTAGTTCTGCGACGCAATGTTTGCGAGGCCGAGATTGAATGAACCGCTATCAGGTATGTCGCTCACTTATGATCCCCAGTCCGTTACGTCGCTGCCAAATGATATGTTGTTCGGATCAAACGCGCCGCCACTTGTATCGAGCGGCGGAGCGCTGAACGAGGTGTTATTAGGATCAAACACGCCAGACGATGTGGGGGCGCCTTGCGGCGAGATGTAGTTGGGGATGCCAGAACTATTTACTCCACCGTTCACATCGCCGCCCGCGGGCGCGCCGTAGGTGTAGCCTCCGCCCTGATAAGGCGCAGAAGTTCCGACACCTCCGGGAGCGCTTCCGCCGGGAGCGCTTCCGCCGCCGAGCGCCCTACCGGCCGCACCGATCAGGCTGGTGCCGGCGCCGTTGACGCCGAAGATACCGCCGACCGCGTTCGCCGAACCGGATACACCGGACGCCTGTGCGTAGCCCTGGTTCTGTTGCAGCGTGCTGATGTTCGCGCCGGTCTGATAGGTCGGGTTCGCGATGCCTGTGTTCGCTGTGCTGCCGAGGCCAGCCGCACCCATCAACTGATTTATGTACGTATTGTAGTCTTGCGCGGCGGTGCCGGTCACGTACTGGCCGACAGCTTCCGCAGTGTTCGGCGTGTACGCGTTACCCATCGCAGCGGCTTGGCGTTGAATAGCTTGTGTGCCCTGCTGCACGGCGAACTGATAGCCGGGCATGTTCAAAAAGTTCGATGGGTCGGCCTTTTGGCCGTTAAGTCCCAAAGAAGATTGCAGCGCGGTGTTGGCGCCCTGACCAGTTTGTTGCTGGGTGGCCCAAATGTTGTTGATGTTGCCGAGCGTCGACTGTTGCGTGTTGATCGCGTTCGTGTCCGCGTTCGTCAGCGCCTGCGCAGCGTTCTGTGATCCGTAGACACCCGCGGCACCTTGCAATAGGCCGGGCAGTGCGCCAGTGATGGTGCCGGCCAGCGTTGTATCTGTGCTTTGCGGCGCAAGCGCCGAACCTCCAGACATGCCGTACGTCTGCGGATTAACTGATGCCATTATATTACCTGCTTGATTGCCTGACGCGTTGCTGCCGCTGAGGAGGGGCGAGAGCGCCATCCCACCTACACCCGACGCTATTTTTCCGAGCGTGCCGCTACCTGTCGCGTTACCTACCGCACCGTTCAAGAACCCGCCAACGCCGCCGGAGATCGCTGAGTTCGCGATGTTACCGCCGCTCATAGCTGACCCTAGCGCGTTCGTTCCGGCACTGATGCCGCCCTTGACGATGCCGGAGGCGAGTGGCGTCGGCAAACCGGCGTCAGTAAGCGCGTTGGTCGCCGGAGCAGCGGCGTAACCTAATGCGCCGCCTACTGCACCCATCGCTGCACCCTTACCGACACCGCCCAGCGTGACCGGTTTGTTTCCGATCTTGTCGCCGAGCGTTGTGCCGGCGGCGCCACTGATAGCGCCGGCCGTCGCCGCGCCACCTAGTCCGCCTATCGCTCCGCCTATCTCTGGTGCGGCTACCAGCGCACCCATCAGACCGACACCAGCGACTACTCGGCCAGCGCCCGTAAGAAATTCAGACCAGCTGCCCTGATCAGCCTTCGCGTGCTGTTCTAACTGCGCGTAGTACCCACCATTGTTAGATTCCTCCGGCGTGACCAGCGTGCCGTCCCAGTTGTGCAGCGGGCCGCCATAGTTGCTGTTCCCCGGCTTGATCGCACCGGGGTTAATGGCTAGGTCAGACTGTCCGCTACTGGTATCGCGACGGTAGGGGTTCGACTTAGCCATTAATGCTGCGCAACGACGCCCTTGATCTTCTCAACTGTGCGTGTGATGTGACCTAAACCTAGCATGCCAGCGAGCGTGCTCTGTAAGAGTGGATCGTTAGGGATCGGAAATGGTGTGGGGTGCCCGGCAAGCGCGGTGAGCCAAGTGAACAGCGGACCGATGATGGCGCTACACGCGAGCCCTGTACCGCAAACCCATCCAACGAACGGCCGCCAGCCCGCGATAAATAAGCTGGTGCTCGCCGCCTCCACCTTATTGACATCGGTCTGCGCGCTCGTCACCGCCTGCAGCTGTAGCAACTCCTCCTGCAATTGCCCGGCGGCTTGCAGCTGATTGAGCTGCGCCACCGCGGCGTTAGCTGCTGCCTTGTCCGGAACTACTTTCAGTATAATATCGCTTATAGGCTTCAGGATGCCAGCGATGCCGTCGGCAAGAAAACTCATGTCGGATACTCCCCACTCAGAAAATAGTTAGCGATGCGCGTGGCGCGACCCGGCTTATCTAAACCGTGTGGTTGCACTTCTTTAGCCCATAGGCTCGCGAGTAGATGATCGTGCACTCCCTGCCAGTCTTTTGCCGTGATCAGCGCGCGGGTCGGCCCCCATTTTTCCCACTTGTGTGCCATGTTGAACGCCAGCTCGTAGAGCGCGTTCTTGCGGCAGTCGGTGTCACACGATGAGAACTCGGGCCACTTCTGCGCTAGGCTCATCGCGTTCATGATGTCGGTGCTGAACCAGCGGTCGCTCGTCGACTGGATTACCGTGAAGCCTTCCCATGAACGGCCCGGAGCCGGGCGCGGCATCAGGTGTCCGCGGCCGCATGTCCAGTTGCCTTCCGTGTCTAGATACGCGACAAGCTTATCGTTCTCCGAAGCGTCCAGGTCAATCGCCAGACGCCGATCAATCGATGGATCTAGAACCGTATCATTTGTGATTGTCATGTTGGGGTTTCCTCACCTGATCTTGAATATCGTGGACCGTGTCTTTGATATCCGTCAGCGACTGCTGCATCGCTGAGTTCTGCTGTTGAATGGCGCTGAGTTGGTCATCGTGCTTCGCTACGTGCACTTCTGTTTGCGCGTTCTGAGCCTTCAGATCGGTAATCTGCTGATCAACAATGCCACCGTGGTGGACGGTCGTATATATGCTGCCGGCTGTGGTGATTATCACAGCGACAGCAGCCCAGGCTGACTCCATCGTCCATTTCAACATAGACATCTCATCTCACTTCGGAGGTAGTCCGCCAAACGGCACGCCTGGTTGCGGCTGTTGCTGGGGTGCGTGCTGCTGCACGTACTGATATGCTTCCACCCACGCTACGGCTTCCATGCCGGTTGACTGAACACGCCGCAAAAACTCAAGTAAGTTTCCGGCGATGTGTGGCGGGATCGGCGCCTGTACGTTAGGATTCACGCGCACTTCGGCGTGTCCGGGATGATCCTTCAATACGTCGGCGATGTGTTTCGCCAATGCTTGTCCTGTATCTACTTCATTCTCACTCATGTCTCACCTCGTTAATAAAAAGCAACTTTCCGCGCCACGCCGGCCACCGTGATGGTCACGTATCCGGCTGGCGTCGCCGGTAACGCCGCTGCGCCACCAGCCGGCGGAGCTGTCAGCGTAGTCGTCGATGGATTGAAACTAATCGTAGCGTATGGACTGGATATGTTACCGGTAACCGCCACGCCGTTGATTCCTTGCGCGTTGCGTACGTCGGCGCCTTTCAGCAGATTATTGATAAAGCTGCGAAACCACGCCGCGTCCCAGTCCTTCGGGATCGAGAGTGCGCTAGCTCCGGTCAGGCCCGGCTTCGAAACTAGTGCGAGAGCCATGCTACCACTTGCAGTATTCGACTTCGGCGGTTACGTCTACCGCGAACGTCGGTGACGGATCCGTTATACGGAACTGCATCACCAGTGCGTAGTATTGTCCGATGTTCCACCAGATCGCGCGGTTCGCCGTGTCGCCTGGCAGCCCGAGCGTTTGAGAATCGTCCGCCGCTGCGTCAAACGTCTCGCCCCAGTTATCCGATACCAGCAAACTTATGCGCGGCGCGACGCCGGGCGTCGGGCCTTGTCCGGCAGTCACCACCGCCTCAACGCGGCGCACTATCTGGCGGTTGTTGTTCTTGTAGAGCGGCTGCATCGTGAACGCACACACGACCGGCGCATTCGCGTTGCCAAACTCTGTCTGCACCGTATCATCAAGAAAGCCGATGGTACCACTCTCCGAGTCGCCGACTAGCTGCTTGCCGAACGCATTCAGATAAGACAAGCCGCGATACTGCACCTCTTGGCCGTTGACAACTGATACCAGATCAAACCACTGTTGCGTCACGCAGTCATATACCAGCGTGCGCTCCGCGAGTGGTATTGTGAGAATATAGAACGGATGTCCGTTCCAGGTCGGGCCGCCGGCCGGCGAGGACAGCGCATACACGCCAACTAACAGGCCGTTCTTGTTTGCGGTCGACAGCACAGCTTCCACGGCCGCCGTCGAGATGCGTACCGGCGTCTGGCCGTTGCGTCTACGTACGGTGAGATCGTTCGCGATCCACATCACCGAGTTGTCCTGCAGCGCGATGCTGAACGCCCCCTGCGGGTGCACGCCATACGGCATATACGTGTCTGAGGCCGCGCTGAACGGTGTGCCGGTCGGGTTGCCGGTGTTCACAAACCCTTCAGACGAACGCGAGCCGAACATCAAGATCTCGCGGTGGTCGACGCACATCCCATAGAACGGATCGGTGCCGAACTGCCGATTGAACGATGCGGCAGTGGTGAAGGTTATCTGCGTGTTGCCAGACACCTGTCTACCGTCGTCGTTGAAAAATGTGAACGAGCCATTGCCGCCATTGTTATTCGCCAGGAACACAATGAAGGTGTCGACGTACCAAACGTCAATCGCACCACCCAGCGCCAGAAAGAACGCACTGGTCAGCTGCTGCAACCCGCCACCGCCAGCGAACGGCGTGTAGGTGAAGCAGGTGTCGGTGCCGGGAACGAGTATCACCAGGCACGCCTGGTTGTCCGTCATCCGCACGAAGCCGTTGCCGATGATCCCGCCCACGGACCCCGGCACGAGCGTGAATATGCCTGCGCTGCTAACCGTGAAGAGATCGAAGCCTACCACCGCGTAGACGGTGCCCGCCATCTCCCACATGCCGCGCAGCGGGTTGGTCATCCCGCTCGGCGTGAACGGCGCGATGCCGGGCCAGCGACGTAAAATCGCCGGCTGGCTATCGTAGACGTCGTCCGGCTGCGTCTGCTGCGCGGGCTCCGCATAGCAGCCTACCAGCCGCTTCGATCCCGAACGCAGGTCAGAAGTGAACTGATACGATGCCAGCGGCAGCGGTACGGTGGTCGGCTGAGTCTGCCCCATTCTAAGGTATGAACTTAGAGCCTTTCGATAGGTTTTCTGGACCTGGTAACACTCTAAGATTCTCCGCAACATGCAGCCCGCTTACGAGTTTACCTCGCATCGGGATAATGTGATCTACGTGATGCTCCAGCCCGGTCGCCTTTGTGATCCGGTGCGCTTCATCGTAAAGCTTCCTGATTGCCTGTAGGTCCGCCCACGGCGGAGTTCGCTGCAATCTGTCAGCAAACCATTTAGCCCACTCGGCGTTCTTTTTGCCGCGGTTCCGTTTCCGGTAGCCTACGTTCGACGCGGCGCGCTGTTTGCGACGGTGCTTGGCAAATATCGCATCTGATTCACGCCTTGCCTTACGTTTCTCTTCAGCCTGCTGTCGCTGCATTTTACCGCACTCGACACACGTCTGGTTCGCTATATGACGCGGACCGACGTGACCGCGGCTACACGGTTTTCCTGAAATATAAAATTTCTCGCCTCGCGCTCTCGCGTCGTCGCGAGCCTTTTTACCGGTGTGAGATAAGCTCATACCGTCAGAATAATCGAAAAGTGTACTAGTGTCAAGGTCCGTGGGGTGGTTATAAGTCTTTGATTATCAAAGCCAATTTGGTCCTCCCCAAGGACCGCCCTGACTTCTTGAAAGTTCTCCGAGGTCGCATTCCGTGTACTTCAGGTATCGCTTCGTCAGCCGGCGCATCGCGCCCTTGATCAAGCTACCCAAATCAAAATCGCTATCGCCCATAGACGGCGGAATTGTCACGCCGTACCGTGCGGATAACCAACCGGCCAGAACGTACTTGACGTCGGCGATGTCTTCGTCTTTGAGAGGCGCTAAGCTGTTCAGCTGCGCAATCGTCTGCGGGTACCAGCCAATATTCCTCCAACCGTCGCGCATCTGCGTGAGCAAGTTGTCGTTGAGGATGGTCATCCCGTTGGCGGACTGCGTGGGCGTAGGTTGCCGCCCCTCGCGTACGACGCCAAGAATCTGGAAAGCTTCGGTGATGATCTGCTGGTTGGTCTGAGCCATTGTTCCTCTGTTAAATTCGGTGCGTCCGTTGCTCTGAACGGTTTGCAAAAGTCACGTCTTCTTAAATGGGTGGACGTTCACCACAAGCGCCTACTGGGTGAGGGCAGCGGCGCTATTTCTTCTTTTATTGCACGCGGAACCAAGTACGCGGAGAGACCGCAGCGCCCGAGGCCGGCTGGAAGCCGTTCAAGGTGTACTTGTACTTGATGGTGTTGATCGCGCTGCCGCCCGTGGTGGAGGCCACCACAGTGATAGAGGCCGGGACGCCGAGTCCGGCCGTCGCAATCGTGTCACCCGTGTTAGCGTTGACCGCGGTCAAGGTGATGACCGAGCCTACAACCGCCGCCACGTTGCTGATCTCAGCACAGGCACCATCCACCGGATTCAGTGGAAGGTTGACCGTGAGAGAGACAGCAGCCGTAGGCTGCAGAAGCAGTTGGTTCGTCTGCATGGTGATAGTCGACCCTGTCACCAGGGTAGCTCCACCGTAGAAGTCAAACGGAACGCCAACCACGTCGCCATGCCCATATCCAACTTGATAATTAGCCATTTTCTATTCCTCTAAGTTAGATTAAGCCGCCGACGCGACTTCGATGTTCCGCACGGCCAGCTCGGGGTAAGCGAGCACGGCGCCGACAATCGAGTCGAGACGAGCCGGGAGTACGTCGTTAGACGGATCCCACTGTTGCGCGAAGCGGATGTTGTACCCTTCGAACGCTTCCGCAGCCGTCATCTTGACGAGGGGGCTGAGGTCGAGCATCGGGGGGTTCGCAAACACAATCGCGTCCCGGTACCAGCCGAGGGACTGCTTGATCAACGCGCCGTTCAAGGCCGCGATGGGGGCGGCGCCGCTCTGACCGAAGACACTGATGACAGCGCCCGCGGCCGGAACGTTGTCCACGTTCTGGTACGCACCGCCAGTGATGATGCCCGGGGCGATGGGAATCGAGATCGCGCCCGCGGTGTCACTGATGGTCGCAGTCACTACGAACTGCTTGGGTCGGCCCAAGGACGCCTTCGTCTCGGGGTCGACTTCATTCACGCCAGCGATGGAAATCACATCGCCCGCGTTCAGGGTGGTGCCACCCGAGGTCCAGCCGTTGGTGTTCAACGTGAACGTCGAGACGAACGCGTTGCCGGCACCGGGGTTGGATTGACCGGCGCCGTTCACAACGGGAGCTGCGGTCGCGCCGAAAGTTCCGATGACGTGCGTCGGCAGCTTCGTGTTACGGAAGCAGACGTAGCCAGCGGCCTTGTCGGAGATCACGCCTTCCAACCACTGGTCGGAAATCGTGGACTCGGGGCTGAAGAGACCCTTGTTGTCACGGACGAAGTACCGCGAGGTTTGCGGAGTCGCCGTGAAAGTGCGCCGGTCGTCTTCGGGGGCCAGGGCTTCCGTCAGATACTGCTCGTTCTGCAGCAATTGATCGTAGGTTGCCGTGGTGTTGAAGGCGCCCGTGAACTTCGGCACGTTGTTGACTTGTCCCGTGGTGAAGTTCTCGATGCCGGCCGCCAGACGCGCCATTGCAGGTTCGAGCACTTGTTCCTGGAAGTTGTTCAGCAACATCGCGCGCTCCACCGAAGTGAAGTTGATGTCGACGCCGAGCTGCTGGTTGACCAACAGGGTAGCGAAGCGCTGTACCGAGTTCTGTGCATTCATCTGCGGGCCGGTACGAAGTGTGTACTGGAACGGCAGACGGATCGAGAGCTGTTGACCCAAGATGACCCCGTTGATGGGGCCGGGCAGCAAGCTCTGATAGTCACGGTTCGTGCGACCCGTGAAGTTGCTCTTGGCGTGCAGCAAGACGAGAGCCTTGCGAGCGACCCATTGAGCGGTGATGAGTGAATTTGCCATTGATCCTTTCCGATTTGTTTTAGTTCAGTCCGCGCATCTTCCGAGCCTGTTCGCGGGCTGACTGTTTGCTTCCTCTGTGCTGACGCGCGAATTCTTCCATCGACATGTTTGGGTCGAGTGGGTCGCGTGTCTGCGCACGTCCGCCACCCTTCGTCGGGGTGGGGGGAGGAGGCGCCGTGGTGATGGACTTCTTTTGCCCTGGTTTCGCATCGGGCTTAGAGCCGTTCTGCTTTGATCCTGAAGCGGGTGCCGCTTCTGCCTCTATCTTCGCGATCATCTTCCCGATGGTGATGCACTGTTGGGCAGGTGACTGCTTAGCGGTGCGAACCGCCAGCGCAGGATCCTTTCCAAATTCGTACAACAGTCGGGCAGTGTGCTCCGATTGAGCGACAGCAATGCCGGCGTCCGGTGACAGCTGGTTTTGAGCCAACACCGGATTCTCAGTCACGACCTTCTTGTAATCGGGATGCGCTTTCGCAAACACCTCGATCTTCTCTTCGACCGCCTTACGTCGCTTCACAGCTTCGTCCTGGCCGGTCATCTCGCGAACTGCTTCACGAGTTCCGATCCTGATCTGATTTTTTGTCCACTTCTGCATCTTGACGCGATACTTGTCGTTGTCGAAGGCGACGTCCTCGTCGGATAGGTCCGGCATGGGCTCGTCTTCGTCAGCGTGAGGTGCAGCTGCAGCGGCGGTCTGTTCGGCCGTGGGTTTACCACCGCCCTTCAACCGTTCTAGCTCGGACAATGCGTCTTTGAGCTGGCTCTGCATGTGCTTGCCAAATATCTTCGTGCCTTCGAGCAGATCGTTCAGCTCTACTATGCGTTCCTCAGCAGATCCTTTCTTGGGAGCCGGCCGAGCGGGTGACGCCTCTACGTCATCTGCATCGCCAGTCAAATCCCCGTTGGGGTCTGTTTCATCGCTGAGTTCGACGGCTGCGGTGGACGATTCCGCGTCTTCGTCCGAAGTCCCCGCACCAGAATCGGTCTGGTCGCCGAGTGTTCCGTCTTCGTCAACGATGGGGGCATCTTCGTCGACCAACGGATCCGAGGCTGCGGCTGCAGCACTGCCTCCCGGAGTGGCATCAACTTGGCCCGCGGCGACCGCAGCTACTGCGGCGGCATCGGCGACACGGGCGGGTGTAGCACCGCGAAACGGGTTCAACTTGTCGTCGACCTGTTTCTGCGGTTGCTTTTCGTAATTCTCCAAATCCTCTCTCGAAAAGGCCATGATTGTCTCCTAATTACACGGCATGCGCTGCCGCGAGGCGGTCTCACCAGACGTTTATCTACTCGTAATCGTCGTCATCATCCTCGTCTTCGTCATCCTCATCCTCATCGTCGTCCTCTTCACCGACGACGGGCGCGCCATTAAGCGCGCAGCAGGCGGTGCCGAAGGTGCGAAAATCTCCCTTACCACAATACAACTCACGTCCTCGACTGTCGGGCGCGACCGCCGCGGAAGCGTAGGGACAGCGGTGACAGCCAAAACCTTTGCCGTTCTCGGCTACGCCATAACCCGCGACTTCTGGACTCTTCTCGCGTAGAACCATCTCCGGGTCGCCAGCGCAAGTAATCTCCCAGTCGCCGCAGCTGCCTGCGTCGCGGTCAATAGTAGGGATCTTCACCAGCAGGCACTTGACGCCAACCGCCTGGTTGCATCGGCCGCAGTTGTAGTCGCCGCGATCATCGTAGGTTCGCGTGTTGCCGGTGAACATATCAGCGAACTTAAAGTGACCAGCAAACCTGTCACGGTTGTGCTGTTCGATCACCTCTCGCGCTGCGCTGGTATCTTTTGGCTGAATAAACAGCCCGTCTTTCCCGCGCTCTGGATTCGTCACCTCCCGAGTCGGCGGTTTCTTAACCGTCACGACCGGGATGCCAAGAAACTTGATCATGCCGCCTTTTTCGCCTTCTTAGGCTTCGCGGCGGCTAGCGCCTTCGCAGCGGCGACCTTGGCGGCATTCAGCTCCTGCTGATGCTTGAGAGCCAGCGCGTGCTTCTGCTGCATACGCTGCATCTCGGCCTCATGCGCGGAGGCGGCGCGCTGTTGTTCGGCCTCATGTTGCTGCTGGGCGCGCTGATGTTCAGCTTCGTAGGTACGCGAGGCGACAGCTTGATCCGCCAGATGCTGGCGGGCGGCGTGCACAACGCCTTGAGTATGTTGCTGATCAGCGTGCGTCAGATCCTGTAGATTGCCGACATGCTTGGCAGCCAGGTCCATCTGCGCCGATTTCGCTTCAGTCTGACGGTCCTGCGCGTCGGCGCCAATCTCGTGCGCTAGTTTGATATTTGCTAGGTGCTTACCGGCAGTCTCAAACTGGACTTTCTGCTGCTCCGTTGAGCTTACCTGAGCGCGAGACTGAGCAATGGCTGCGTCCGCCGTCATCTTATCTGTCTTACCTTTCAGCAGAGACATCTCCAACTGCTGTTGCTGCTCCTGCATCTGTTGCGCCTGATTCTTCTGCGTGCCGACGCCGGCCGCTTTTTCCTTCTCAGTAGGCTGGATGATGCCCTGCTGTATCAGCGGGATCCGCAACCGGTTCGCCATCTCTTGCGCGTCAGGCGAGTCGATGTTCTTCGCGATCAGGTCGCTGATCATCGGCGCGTTCTGCGGCATCGCTTCAGCGAACGATATCAACGTATCGAGCGCTTCTTGGCGCGCGGACTGGAAGCTTGGGCCGATGGTGACTTCAACGTCATACGAACCCTGCGACAGATCGTTCATCACGTCGCCGGTCAGGTCGTTCTCTTTGTTGATCTCGACCATCTTCTCGACGCCGTCGTGACCAATTATGCGCTCGACACGCGCCGAGTCATAGACGGATGGGATCATGTCGACAAACATTTCCCAAGTGAGCTGCAGCGCCGAGCTGAAGCCGTCAATGAATTCGAAGCTGCCCAGGTCCGAGCGCTTCGTGTGTTGCACGAGCGCTTTGCCTGAGACGCGGTTCATATCCTCAGCGTTGCCGAGAGCCGGATCAAAGTATCCAATGGTGGCCTGGATGTCTTGTATAGACATTTGGGCGAGGGCCATCGCACCCTGCGGCAGGTCGAGTGGCTGCGTGCGGAACGGCATGCCGCCTTCCGCGTTCTTGTCGACGTTGTACGGCAAGTACGGGCGCGAGGCGACGTTCGCCTGGTTCCACTCGTTCTCGTAGCCCTTGATCATCGCCTCAGTGACGAGGTACGGCGCCTTCGGCAGGAGCGCACTGCGCTCGATCATGTCCGAGGCGCGGGAGTTGTAGCTGCGCTGCGCGTCTTTGGAATGACGAATCAGCGACTGGAATTTCTTGCGGCCTTCGATGTTGATGTAACGACCGGGGCAGCGCACGACCGGAATTCTCTTCCAGTCATAATAGTACGGGCCTTCGAGCACGGTGGAGCCGTCGATCTTGGCCCACATGACCTGCCACTTCGTGGTCTTACGGATCATCGGTTTGCCGGTCTTCTTGTTCGTCGCGATGCGCGTGACACCACTCTTCTCGAACGTCAGACCGTGATCTTCGAGATGTTGTTCGGTGGCCTTGAGATCGGCGTCGTACTCGCGCACGGTGCCGTCGGTCATCTTCGCGATCCACTTCTCACGCGGCACGCGCTCGAAGTATTCGGCGATGCGAACTTCTTTGTCAGTGAACCAGCCGTAGCTGTCACGCGAGACATCGAAGCTGTTCATATTTCCGTCCGGGTACAGCGACTCGTAGATCTCGTCGGAGATGCGCTCCGCCACGATGCAGCGGTTGGCGTCGGCCGCGCACGCGTCGGCGCACTGCGGATCCCACACGACGGTCTGCGGGTTCGAGATGTTGAGGACGCGCAGCACTTGGTCGAAGGCGCCTTCGCCGTCGTCTTGCATGTAGGTCGGCATGATGCGCCACGCACCAAAGCCGCCAGCGACGGCGAACTTGAATTGTTCTTTGTAGATCTGATCAGCGCGACTGCACTGCTCGATGGAGCGGCACAGGCCGGCAAACACGTCTGAGATTGCCTCAGACGCGCCATCGGACGCGGGCCGCACCTTGCCGGCGGGGCGAGTCTGACGCATGTCGGCCACCACCATGTTCACTGGCTGCAAGCAGCGATTGAACGTGTAGCACGGCTTGCCGCGGCGATTTTGGAGCACGACGGGATCCCACTGCCCCATCGCTTCGGCGTTGTAGATGAAGTTCAGATCTTCGGAGTGCATGCGACGATTCTCTTCCCACGCACCGACACCTTCGTCATAGAAGTTGCGGATGCGCGAGAGGAGACCTTCGTTGTCCTTGATCTGGAACCCAGGCGAGTCGGGGAGCGTGCCGCGTTGTCCCGGCACGTCCCCGATCAGATCCCAGTTATCGCCTGCGTTGCCGCTCATTACGTGGGCATCTCGTCGATGATAGCGCGCTGGCCGTCGCCAACGAAGACGCCGTCAAACGTGTTGGACGGGATGTACTTCGGCGGTCCGTAGTTCTTCCACTCGTGCACGGGTTTCTTATCCTGTGTTTTTCGGCCGCTGTCGACCAATCGTTGGTACTGGACGCGGACCTGGTTGCGAATCGAGTTGTTCTTGAAGTTGAACGGAGCGACTTTGCCCTTGCGTTCGACGACCAGATTGTTCGCGCCGGAGGTGACGTGTATGGTGTACGTCCCCAGCTTCATCTTGCGGCCGTTGTTGTCGACGCGCCGCGGATCTTCATCCTGCTGACACTCTTCGACGATCTTGCCATCCGATGCCGGACGTTTCGTGAAACGCCAATCTACGGTCTGCGTCACCGCACCCGTCTTCTCGTCTTTGTGCTCGATCTTGTGGGCCGCTTGCTGTCGCAGGCGGATGCCCTCTTCGTGCACCAGCTTCAATGTAACGCTCATTTGGTCTCACCCTCTGTTGAAAAATTAACCACTCCACACTCCGCCTTGCGTCGCCATCTCAGGCACCCAGCTGAACCACGGCAAACCGCCATCGCTCGCGGGCGGCGCTTTCGCCACATCAAAACCGCTCATCACGTTGTAGCGCGAGGCGTCCATGAGGTGATCGTTTTTCTTGATTATGTTGCCTTTCTCATCGCGACGATATAGACGCACCTCTTTGAACCAATTCACGCAGGTGCTGAAGATGCGCAGCTGCTGCGTCGAAAGCATGTCCCAGGTCTGCACCAACCCGGTCACAACAGTGTTGTCGGCCTTGCTGACCTTTAGCCCGAGGTTGCAGTACGTGTCGATCAGCAATTCGCCATCGGTGCCGCGCGCTTTCTGCGCCGCAGGGTCTATCACGCCGTGAATCCACGGACCGCGCCGATTGATCGCTGCGACATGTACTGCAGGGTCGGCTTGACCGCGATAGTACTCGTCATACATCACCGCCGGGTACCGTTGGTTGCCGGCGGCGTCTTTGAATCCGTTGTCGATGTCCCAAGCGAACCAGCACACCGCGGTGCAGTTCCAGCCCGGGTCCATTCCGTACGAGCGCGGCCAGTGGGCCGGGATGTCGAACGGTTGAATCATCATCACGTTCTCGGGGATCGGGTAGATCGCGCCGACGCCGTGCCCGGGTATGCCGGACTTACGTGCTTGGAGCTGCCACGCCGGCACGCTCGACAAGATTTTCTTTTTCTCCGATTCGGTCAAATGAGCGACATCGTCCATGTCTAAAAAAACGCATGATTTAGACATTTACGCCACCGCGAAGCTGTGTTTCTTTTACCTCACTCATCGACGACCGTCTCCTCTTCCAGCTCCCACTGCTCAGTCGGCATCGCGTCTGGCTCGGGCGACAGCTCGGGCATGAACGTGATCATCAGGTCCGATACGCCCAACAGCGGCGTCTCTGTCAGCACCAGCGTGCCGTTCACTTCGCCGGGCACCGTGCTCATGAGCCGCATGCCGCACTCGGCGTAAATTTCCAGCTTCGGCTCTTCGTCGAGGTGGATCCTGTCCTGGCGCGTGCCTTGGAAGGCTTCGCGGCCCTGATCGTACGACTTAAACTGCAGCGTAGAGATGCCGCCGGACACGTGACGCACAAAAACCGACTCGAACGCATCGGCGAGACCGTGTTTCACCGTCCGCCGCACCAAAAGGTCGCCAGGAATCATCCCGGTGCCGTACGCGGACTCAACGCCGGGCTTACCGCACATCTTTTCTTGTAAAATGTCGCGCGTGTTCTTCGCGGTATCGGTCGCCAACCACATATCGATGGGTCGGTCGTATCTTCGTCCCGGCCACCAGTCAGGGTACAGCCCGGTAAGGTGCAGCGCGTCCGCAAAACAGCCGCAGTGCGTCTTACCCGTTCTGTTTCCACCGAAAAGTGCAATTTCATCGTCCTTCGCTTCTGAGGCGAAGAACTGCATCTGCTTCGGATAGTGCGCCCGACCGAGCGGGCAGTTCTTTAGCGCCGGGTGGTCAATCGGATCCTGAAACCAGGTCACTATTTGGGTCTGATCCTGGATTTTCGCTCGCTGGCTCAGGATCTGGATCAGTTTCGTGGTCTCTGCCAGACTCAACGAGCTGATATTCTGCTTCGATAACAGACTCGTCAGCTGTGTCGGCAGCGGCGAGTAAACCCTGTCGATTAAATCTCGATAGGATTGTGGAAAGTTGCGCATGGGCCTGGTCCAACGTTAGGTTTTGCTTCACGTTGAGATCCATTTTTAGGTTCTCACCGAATTTTTCAGGAAAAAGGTTCGCAGCGATGCGCCCGAGCATCTTGGCATCGCCCTTTACAGCTGACGCGGAGGCTGCGTGGTCAAAAACGCTGCGCGCGATCTGATGCGCGTCATCAAACCCTCTCTGAAAATCCGAATTTGCCGACAGCTCCTTGTGGAACTGTACGTTCGTGGCGCCGACTGAGCGTAGCGCCTGCTTCACGTCGGCGGTGTTCGCGTACGTGATCAGGAAAACTCGCTGCTTATCATCCGTCCAATCGAATTCGTCCGTCACCTGCTGCGTGCGGGCAATGCCCATACTCTCTTCGAGCCGGTTCACCGCCTCGCGGAACGTCGTGTTCCAACTGAGTATCGCCAAAAACTCTGACTCGGTGCGCCCGAGCGCTTCGGCAGCGAGCGTGAAGTCTTTCAGCTCCGCGTACTTCTCAAGAAATTTCTTCTCGGCGGTGCTCGGCTGCGCCGGACCTGCCGGCGCGGTGTTTTTCTGCGTGTAGTTGCGCCTGCGCGCTTCTTCCAGCTCCGGTACGCCTTTACCGTACACCGGAACCAAACCTTTCTCGACGCGTTGGCAGTCGACGCAGATGCTGCTGTTCGCTACGTAGCGAGCGGCGCGGTGACCGGTGACGCATACGGCACCGGTCCAAAAGTGTTTCCAGCCGCGCGCCTTCGCCTCTTCAAGAGAGACGAAGCGCGTCGGCTGGTAATTGTACATGTCCGGCCGGCCGTCACGCAGTGGCGCAACGGTCTCGGGCCGGATCTTCGGCCACTTGTCACTCATGCGCGGTGCCAATCCTCCGAACCGCTCATGAAATTTCCCTTCCTGTCGTAGCCGGCGCTCTGCTGCCACATCAGGCACTCGTTCAGTGACTCGTCGGGGTCTACGGAGTAGATCGCTTTCTGCCAGACGAACGCGAGATCGCCGATGCCAGGAAATCCTACGCGGTCGAAGTCAACGAGCGTGGTGTTGCGGAAACTGAATTCCACCACATCGCCAGGCTTTACCTGCATCGGAATAATTTGTCCGGTCTCAGCACCATCCTCGAACCACAGCGTGCGACCCGAGAGTTTACTGGGCGCGAACTGCATGATCTTGCCGTCCGGCCCGAGCACAGGTGGCCCATCGCTGATGGATTGCTGAAACGCCACTTTGCGCCGCTGGCGGCGGCCGTAGCCAACACCAACAACCACCCCTTTATGAATTTCCACCCCCGGCGTGAGTAAAGTAGGATGGACGTACGGTAAAACCTTCACCAAAACCCGGTCGCGTAACACGCGCACGCGCTTGCCGATTTCTTCCAGCTCTTCTGTGAGCATCATGCGACTTCTCCGACGATAGCGTCGACGTCGGTGTCGCGCATGAGGCGTATCTTTCTGCCTACGCCATAGTCAGAATCCATGCCAGCGGTGGCGGCGAAAGTGACTACGTCGCCAACTTTCGTCTCCATAGGTGTGCGTTCGCCGAGCGGGAGCATTCGTCCAGGCCCGACCGCGACCACCTCTCCTCGTAGCGTTCTTTGCCAATCAGGGAGTTTTATTACTCCCTCCGCTTTATCCAGGAGCGCCACCGCCACCAGATCGTCAAGCAATCGCTGACTGAAATCTATCTTCGCCATGTTCTGTACCTCTCACCTTACAGAATGAAAAATTTAATACGCGAGGCCACTCACCGTTGCGAGGGCGCACAATTCAATGACTGCAACCACGGCGGTCGACGTGAACGGCTGGCCCGTGACGGAGTCAACGGCCGTGAACTGCATGCCGACCTGGCACAGCTGCGAGCCGATGTACGGGAACGTCATCTGCCACGCGGAAGCCAAAACCTGCAGATACATGGTCGCAGCGAACGCAGGATACGTAAACGGCGAGCCAGCCGAGCCTACAGCGCCGGCCGGGTTCAATGTGATCGGGCCGCAGTTGGGCAGCACGACACTGTTCGTGATGTCATCGATCTCGATGCTGATCGAAGTCGGAATGACGGGCGTGTTCGTGTGATCCACGAACTGCAGATCCATGAAGATGTCCGTGTTCGGGTACGCCTTCACGTTGGCGTACGGCAGAATCGGAGACCCTTGCAGGTATCTGTTGCCTATGACGGCCATGTCAGTTTACCGCCAAGAGCGGTCGAGTCGGATGCCGCAGTAGCAGACACCCAAACGAATTTGAGTGAGGATGATCATCGCAACCCTTTCATCTTGCGTTCGCCGCTCTTGCCTTTGAATTCACGCACCGGCCGAGCCGATAGAACGTGCTTCGCGCGAGCGTGGACGGCAGTGTGCTCCGCCGTGGTAATGTGACCCGAGACCCAGCTGTCTGTCGCGTTGCGCATCGTGCGCTTCGTGTCTTCCTTCACGCGCTGCTTCTCGGTCGGCTCTTTGTAGGACGCCAGCTCTCCGTGCTGTTGGCCCTGCTCGGTCACTGATTTCTCGCCCTTCGATTTCTTGGCGCGCTTTTTGTCTTGCCCTTTCGGGGTTCTGCTGACGCCGAGGATGGCGCCGAGCATGGGTGCGATCTCAGCCACCACAGCCTCCTTGTCCTCCAGTCACTTCGAACGCGCTGGTAGCAATCGCAGCGTTGCCGATGAACTGCAGCCACGCACCGATTCCTTCGATGTACAGCGTCTGTCCAGCATTCACGCCCAACTGGTTTTGGACTGGCGTGCCTAGCACTTGGGCTGCCGGCGCGGATGGGGCGGCGGCGTTGCCTGCAGCCCACTTGATGAAACCAGAAACGCCCGCGGCCGCTCCAGCGGCTCCAAGCGCACGAATGCGCCAAGACGTAACGCCTGGTTGACGGCCGTCGATGACGACCGCGGCCGAGCTATCCACCACGTAGGTGGCGGTCTTCGGTTGGAACGTTGTATCTACACCCATCTTAAGTCTCCGGGGCTACGTACGTGTTTCGTTGACCGTGCGCCCACTTATCCAGCTCTCGCTTGCGATCTTCTCGACCCTCTCGAGTTTTATGCGCGCGTTTGTGAGCGCGTTCATCGGCGTGCATGAATTCTTTAGCGACCGCAACTGAGGGGCCGTGACCCGAGGATGGTTTAAATCCATGAGCCACAGCCCGCATCAGTTTCGCTTGAGCAGGGGACTTGCTTGGCACTTACCGCTCGGTGAGCGCTTTGTCGCCGTGCTTGTCGCCGCGACCGCTCACGGCATCTTTGTAGATGCTGCGCGCGACGCCATTCAACTCGCTCTCGCCGCCCGAGTCACAAGTGTCGGAGTGCGGAAGTGCGGTCTTCTCGGCAACACCCTTGCGGCTCGCGCCGTGAGTGCCTTCAACGCCGGCTCGACGGCCCTTCAAATACTCTTCGCCCTTCATCTTGGCGCTTTCGGATTTACCCATGTGAAAAAATTCCTCTTGATTGAATCGAAAGTTATTACGCGGCCGTGATGGTGCCAGCGTAGATACTCTGCATGGTGACGGTCGTCGGAGATGTGACGGTCACAATGAACGCGCGCTCGGTGTTGATCGCAAGCGTGTTGGTGCCGGTGATCGTGACTCCAGTTCCGCCCGTGAGCGTGATCGCGCCCGCGGTGTTGTTGAAGTTCAGGATCGTCAACGTGTAGACCACGTTAAACAGGTTCGGCACGCCGGCCGGTGGATTGACGCCCGCGGCAAATGCACCGAGACCTTGCTTGTACGCCGTCGCCACCGCCTGTTGAATCTGCGCGATGATGTTGACTGCGGTGTCTGTCGTCAGCGCTTGCGCGCCGGCTTGACCACTGAAGCTCGCGTACACATCGCCGGCACCTGCAAGCAGTGTCGCGGAGATCGTGCCACCGTTCTGCGTGGAGCTGTTGATCTGCGACTGCGGCAACACGGAGACCGCGTTGTAAAAATCGTCTCGAAAGACGCCTAATGCTGTCATGAAATTTCCTCGCGCCTGCGCGCAATCGAATCGACGCCGCCAATTTTAATTAGCGGATAAGCAGCAGAAAGTGGTTTAACTATCTGCATGAAATCTGGTTTCTAACAATCCGCCCCGCTGCCGTCTTCGGTGAGGTAGTGGAAGATCATGGCGTGGTCAACGCGGTCCAAGTAGTGCCGCTGCCTGCTGATGTGTTGACGTAAAGACGCGCGCCAGCAGCACCAGTGGTGTTGCTGTAGATCGAACCTTCTGCGGCTGATAACGTCGGCGGTCCGGTCCCGAAGAACACACCAAGATTTGCCGTGGAACTGACGAGTGTTCCGCACGCCACATTACCGCCAGCAGAAAGCGCGCTTCCCGTGGCCGAGGTGAACTGTGCAGTAGATCCCCCTGGGCCGTTTAAACTGAATGTTCCAGCGCCCGCGGGATGAGTTAGACGGAAATTACCGGAGCCGTCGATATTCAGGCCCCAAATATTCGTGTTGTCGGTCAGAACAGCGTGCGCGCTGTTAGCATTCATCAGCACCAGAGAGCGAGTGCCGACGTTAGCAACTTGACCCAGCGCCGCTGATTCCTGACTTGCTTGGCCAATGACCATGCCAAGTGCTACGGGAAGTTGCATCGCGCCGTTCGTGTCATGCCAGAAGCATCGACAGCCAGCGTCCATCGTCGGGAAGGCTATGCCGTTGTTAGAATCAGCAGAGAAGAAGACGTTCTGCGTCGGATTGTAGCCAGTACCAAGTGTCGCATTACCTTGGATAACGATAGCGTTAGTAATCGTTGTATCGCTGAAATGGTCAATGATATTGCCGTCGCAGGAAGCCTTATAGCCACGGAAAAGCATCGAGGCTGCGGTGGTACCATTGGCCCTATAGTTGATGCAATTCATCACGCGATTGTTGTCTGCGTCGTCCAGTAGGTAGCCGATGCCAGAGCTATTTGAAGTTGTTCCATCGGTTAGACCGACGCAGTTGATGAGCATGTTGAACGACGAGTTTCCCTGCGGAGTAGTCTGCGGACCGAAGCTCGTAAACCAGAATCCATGCGCCTTCTTCGCTGCGACACTATCGAAACAACGGTAGTAGCACTGCGTGAAGATGTTGTGCTGCGTGTCAACGACCTGCAACTGTCCTTGCTGAAGTGTCGTCGTCAGATAGGCAGCCGTGATCGGATTGAGAACGTAAAGCTGGCTGAACTGGCTGGACTTAACCGAAGTAACCCTTAAGCCAAAGCCTGCGCCATTGTTGGCTTGCAGGAACATTCTCGATACGCCAACGCTAGATATGCCGTTGAGTAATGCGCCGGCCGGGGAGATGACATCGATCATCGCCGCGGTAGGTGCAGACCCGCCTGCCCACGTTAGAGTCGTAGCAGCTTTTTGCGCCGTACCGCCAAATTCAATGTATGTTCCACCTGCCCCAACTAGCGTCACATTGGAACTATTGATGACTAAGCCGACACCGCCTGTGCCGATCCTATAGTTTCCTGCCGGGACCTGTACTTCTGTCGATCCACCTGCTGTAGCGTTGACAGAATTAATTGCCGCATTGATAGCCGCCTGAAGGCCAGCAGTTGAATCAGTCGTGTTAGTCGGATCAACCCCTGCGAAGTCGAGCACGCTCACCGTTTGCGCGAGCTTCGCTGCTACTGTCTCCGGGATAGAGCCAGCAAATGGGGGGTTATAAATTATCGAAGCTGCTCCGCCGCTACCGGCGCTGCCGTACAGGTCGTTGAAATTGTTTTCACACTTATCGAATGCAGATTTCGAAGAATCTCCGCGTCCGCTATTCGCTGGCGTCGTAACGAGATGCTGCTGTGTCACAGCTGACTATCCGCCACGTTCGGAGATTCCTGGTCCGCGGTCCACACCTGCGACGTGTTATCATCGGCGTAGACTTGATCAGCAGTGCGTGCGCTGACTGCGGCGTTCGAGAGTCCCGCCTTGATAGTCCGGCCGTTCTTCGCGTCGAATACGTCCGTGCCGTCGCGCGACGCGTTTGAAAGATTCACGAGCGGCGACTTCGGCTGAGCGACGGGTACGGCGCCGCCGCCGTTCGCGCCCCAGGTGTCGCCACCCATCTGGACCAACGCGAATACGTCAGGGTTCGGTGTCAGCGTCTGACCGCCGTTCGCTACTGTGCGGGCCACTTACATCCCTGAGAGGTTGGGTGCGTTCGCCGGATACGTGACAACGTTCGCGACACGCGCCGTAGCCGACTGCGTGATGCTCGCGGCGGGTGACGGCACCTGCGGGCTCGCGCCGCCGTTCGACGGAATGAATCCGCCCTGGCCGTAAGTCGAATCGCACATGAGCACCTGACCGCGAGACATCTTCGCCATCAGCGAGTCGCCGCCCGCGTTGCCGCCCTGATTCGCCGGACCCGCCCCCTGCAGCGTGGTTGTGTCCTGCAGGTTGGTCGGAATAAGACCGGACGAGATTTGCGTGTGCGTCAATTGCTGTACCGGGTTCTGTGGCGTGCCCGGCTCGGTGCCGAAGCAGTTATCCTGCAGGCCGCCAGGGTTCGGGTTGCCTTGCATCTGCGCGCCAAGCGGCGCCGCGCCTGGCATGCCTACGGATGTGGCGAAGGAGTCGGGGTTTGCGGTCGGTGTCCAGAACGTGTTTGCCATCTCAGCCCCCGTATACCGTCGCAGCGGTCGGCTGCGTGAACGTGTTCATTGGCTGCTGCGTCGAAGCCTGGCTGGCCTCGCCGGATGTCGGTCCTTCGGTTTGGTTCGCGCCGCCGGCACCAAAACTCTGTCCGCCGTTCGCATCGCTGTTGAGTGTGTCGCCGCCGACTTGCGTACCGGAACCGTTACGATCACCGGACGACAACGCGTCCGCCACCGTGCGACCGCCTGGGCCAGTGCCGGCGCCCGCCTGAGACGTCACACCGTAGCCCGACCCTTGCAAGTTAAGCGGCAGCGTGGCGCGCGACGCGGACGCGAGAACGGTGTCACCGCTCGCGTTGTTCGAGTTGGGCGGGAAGAGACCCACGCCAGGATTCACTGGTTGCAGTGTGGCGCCTATGGCGTTGCCGGGCTGCGTGCCTTGGAAGGGGGTGGTGTTGAGCGGCGTGCCGCCCGGAGTTCCGAATATGGTCATCCCTGAAAAATTCCTGTAAGTAACGTCACGTTCGCTGTCGTGGTCGAGCCGGAGAGCGGCGCACTGACTACCGATTCGTTGTTAAACGGTGTCGGGCCGGTCGAGAGACTGTCGTTCGCGTTCGCGATACCGTCAACGAACACTTGGTTGTTGACACCCATCGTAGTCGTGACGACGTTGTTGTTTGCATTCGGCGGCACGGCGACGCCGAGGTTCACCTGCATACCGTTGCCGGATGTCAGCGCCTCGTCCAACGTCACGCCGTCACCTTGGAGCGCGCTGACGCCAACGCTAACGGCCTGACCCGCGATGGTCGCGAGCTGCGCGTTACGCGGGATGATACCGCGCGCCATTGCCTCAAGCACTGGCATCTGTACGCCTGTCGCTTGCATACCGCCAGCGGTAGGCTGCGTGGTGGGCTGCTGAATGAAGCCTGCGCTGGGCGCCTGCGCACCGTTTGCCGCGCCAAAGTTCGGGTTCAGCGGTTGACCAACAACGATGCCGTCGGTCTGGCCGTAGATTGCCATTCTTAATTGCCGCCGTATTGGATCGGGTTCGCGAGCGCAGCCGACGGGTCGGACGCCATCTGCTTGGGATCCAGGAGCTGTGAGCCGCCGAAGTTGGTCGAGGAGTTGCCCGAGCCCGTCGACACCGCCGCGCCGAGGCCGCCGGTCCCCGACACCACGGCCGAGATACCGACGCCGTTGCCGGCGCCGACGCCGGGCCCTGAGACCACGCCGATACCGTTCGTTGCGTTCTGCGGCACGCCCTGGCTTATGGCTTGCAGCAGCGTGGGGTTGCCGTTCGCGTTGCCGACTCCGCCTAGCCCTGCGACACGGTAGGTCTGGTTCAGCGAGATCTCGCCGCGCGATACCGCGGCCATGATCGACTCGAAGCTCGCGTTGTAGAACGCGGGATACGCGACGCCTTGCTGCCCGACCATCGGGCTGTTCACGCTGGTGGGCGGACCAATCGGCGGAACGCCGAGCGGGCCGGCGCCGTTATTACCCCATGTCATGAGAGACTCCTATGCGTCATAAAACAGGCGCTAAGCCTGATAAGGTACCTTTTACGGTACACTCGGGTCTCTCACCACCCGTTCAAAATTCATCCCCAGTATTGACGCGCCCTGGAGGACCGGCTACCGGTTCAGTTACGAGACGCCGCCGCCAATCGCTTTGAATAACATCGAGCCGATGGCAAACAGCAACTGATTCGTGCGGGCTAGTTCCGCCGCGACGATCAGCAACAAAGCCAGCGCAGAAACGCGGTACACCGCGGTGCATGCGTGACGTAAAAAATTCATACTCGTTGCTCCAGCACGGCCTGCGCCCTGCGTTTATCACCCGCTACCGCTGCGACGCAGTGGCCGCGCCACGTCGGAAATTGGCCGACAAGGTGCATGAGCACGTCGATCATCGGTGCGAAGATCTTGCCGCGCAATTTACCTTCGAGAAGCGCGGAGCCGGCGCGTCCGGACATTGATTCGCCGGGCTGGCCGCCAGTTATAGCGGACCCGAGGATGTCGAACGCGAACACAAGATTGAAAACGTAGCCGCTCATCGACATTGGCTCCCTACGCGCACCTTGAAGCCGTGCGCCTTCATCATGATCAAATTCTCGTGGAGCATCGTGATCAGACAGTACGCTGTTTTCCAGCGCTGCTGCACATCGCTCCACACCTGGAACTTCAGGCGGCCGTTCATAGCGCGTCCAGCTCGTCGCGAATCTCTTCGCTGTCCTGGCCGAGGCGCCGCAGCTTGTCGCCCGTGTAGGTGCCGCCACCCTTGTCGTTGACGGCGCCGCCGAGTGTCGCGAAATCTTTGACCGCGTCGACTGGCAGTGTCGCCACATCAAACGCGGTCTTCAGGAGTTTGCCGAAGACGCTCATAGCAGCGCCAGTAGTCGAGCGAGCAGCCGGCGCTTGGCCGCGCGGCGCCGCCATCTCTTGCGGTTCATAGCCTACTCCACAGATACATACCGTTCAGCGTGCCGAGCACGAAGCCGACGAAGAACGTGATGAATATCACCGCGAGGATCATCGGCGCTTCTTCCATCGCTCCAGCGTGCGTTGCACGGTGGCCGTAGCGTTTTGGACTTCGTCTATGTACCACAGAATGCAGCCGTCTATGCGCACGGGCAGCGGCGCCATCTTGCGCGCGAGGAGTCGGCCCAGCTCGCCGTGGCTGCACTTGAAGAGCACCGTCAGGTTCTCTCGGGTGTACATGGCCGGCGGCTCTTTGCGAGGTGCCGGCGGTAGCGTGTACGGTACGAAGGGCTTCTGCGGAGTCTTTGCGTCTGCCCATGCCGCTTCGAGCGCGTCAGCCGCTGATGCCGGAATCTCTGTCATTGGTTTCACCAGGGGCGAAGTTGAAGTCCCCTCCACCCCAGTTAGTGCAAAAAAGGGGTGTGCTGTGAGAATTATGGAATATGACGATGCTGACGATGGTTCCTGCTCTTGGCCGCTGGACCTAACCAATTTCCAACCCCGGCGCGACGATGCGGAGGTAACCGAGACTTCCGATCCCTTAGGGGGTTTCGCGATATCCCCAAGCATTATGACAGCATGGGGGTACCCCCGCACCCGACGGCCAGCAGCCAGGCAGCGGGCAGCGGCCCAGGTCGACCACGATATGGGCGTATCGTGCTCGATGATGGTGCATTCTGCACTCGCACATGAATACTATTCATCGAGAGATGGCATAGGATGAATCTAACCACCGTATCTTTATCGCACCGCACCATACGTCGCGAGGTGGGGGCAGTCCGTGGTCAGAGTGGGGTAGGGCGCAGCCTCATGCGGCACACCCCCAGCGGCTAAGAGTGGGGATAGGCCATGACGATGAATATGATAATGTTGAAGTCTACACTACCAGGCATAGGGCCTATTACACAACTATAGTGTTAATCTCTTCCAAATTTCTTGGGGTTAAAACTGAGTCATTATCATAGTCATCGTCATATTGTTGTTGTTGAGGTCTGACTTGTGTTACTCTGAAGGTATACATAGGAGGGTAGATGGGTAGATCCAACATCATCGGCGGCCGGCCCGCAAGATATAACATAGAGGGGCGGTTCGCTCGGTACAACCTCGAAGGGCCGGGAGCGAAGTCCAACACCACGCCAGCGCAAAAGGTCGCCATGCAGCGGCAGAGCCGCGCGTACGCTAGGATACGAGCGGTAGCAGAAGAGCGCGGCCTTGATGTCACGCTACCGCGTCGGCTGAGCAGCTGGAAGGCGCAGCATAATACGCAGTTGCGGGTGGCCAGCCCCGAGCTAGCTGACGCCGTGCAGCAGCTGCTATGCGAGCGCAAGCAGACCAAGGCGGGCATTATAGCTCACAGCACGTACAAGCGCACCCCTCTGCCAACTGAGCCAGCGGCACGCGAGGCGGAGAGGCTGCGCCGAGCGGTTGCCAGCATGCGCGCACTGCGGCAAAGGCGGCGTGCTGACAAAGCCAACCGCGACCTGGTCCAAGAACTGTGACACACCTCTAGTATCCAGCATCCAGCCGTGTTACTCTGACCTTGTACCCCATAGCTAGGAGCGCGAGACATGAAGACCAAAGGCCAACACCGCGGACACTGCCAGAAATGTGGCGCCATCCAGGTCGTGCTGCCCACGGGCAAGCTGGCCGATCACGGCTACACTGTCCCCAACGGCTACTTCAAAGGCACATGCCAGGGCAGCAACCAACTCCCGCTCCAGGTCTCGCGCGTCATCACCGACGCCATCATCCGCGCGATGAATGACCTGGCCGCACGCAACGAGGTGCACGCCATTGCACTAGGCGCGGGCCAACTCAAGCCCGAGCAGGTGCAGCAGCTCACCGCATGGGGCAGCCGCGAATACACCTACGTTGATCGCAAGCAAGTGCCGATCATGAAGCCCTGGAGCGAGGGCACGGGCGCAGAGCGCACCGAACAACTCAAGCTTGAGATCGGCCAGGCCGAGAGCGATGCCCGCTTCTTCCGCTCGCACGCCAAGAGCATGAGCGAGCTGGCGCAGGCCGTGCACGGCACCGCACTGATCGACCGCGACGCTGAGGAGCTGGCACGCAAGGTTGAGCGCGCTGCGAAGACCGCACCGATTGCCGGCGCGTACCGCACGAAGATCGAGCAGAAACGTGCGCTCGAAGCGCTCGGTGTTGAGTACAGCAAGGCGCGGCGCGTCATCATGGACCGCTACCTGAGCACAGCGCACAGCGAGCGCACCGATGCCGGCAGCAACGTCTACAACAGCACGCCGTTCGACCTGCACTGCTGGAGAGCGAAGCACACCGCGCTGGTGCTAGACACATATCCCGAGCTGGCGTCCACCGTTGAAGCCATCGAGATCCTCGTCATCAATCGCAACGAGATCAAGGCACGGCCGGTGATCAGGTGAGCACCTTTCTGCTACTCGTGCTCGGCATCGCGTGCACGATCTGGTACACCAGGCAACCGACGGCCAAGGACAAGATCAATATTGTGCCGCGCTCACCAGGCTTCAAGCCGCTGCCCATGCAGCGCGCAGCTATCGATGAGATACTGCGCCGCGAACACGACCGTATTGACGCCTACCAAACCCAGTGCTACCGTGAGCACCTCGCGAGCTGCGCGCGAAAGTCGCAGCACCACTTTTCTGTAGACCGAGGATGAAATGAGAAAGTTTGCGTATCTGATAGAGGACACGTTTCTTGCCATCACCATCGGCGGCCTGTTGCTGCTGGCGAGCAATCACGCTCTGGCGGGTATATGAACGAAGAGCGCAGAATCGGCCTAATAGTAGGCATCTGTATAATGGTGGCGTTCGGAACCAAAAACTAGGAGATTGAAATGGCGAACAAATTTGACGGCGATATCCGCCCGCTCTCGAACGATCAGCGCTATATGGGCGTGGTCTTCACTGGCTCGATGAAGAACGCGATCAAGCAGGCAAAGGCCGCGCCTGATCACGGCCTGGCGCCGCGCAATCCGGCGGCAGCTCACGGCATCAGCCGCAACCGTGCAGCTCTCCTGGAGCACCTGAATCTGTTGTCGAAGCCGGCCATCGGTCACGACGTGTACATGCACGGCGTGCAAGGCCCGACTATTCGACGCGGCAGCGACGTACCGGCCGGCTTCTATACGGTCGACTACGCGATTAAACACGGCTTCATCAAGCCGGTAACACAGGCTAATACATGGAGCCGAGCATGAATGACTTGCCGCTACCGCTTGGCACCAAAGTCCGTCCATGGGGAACGATAGGCGCTATCAGCTATCGAGATGGCGAGCGCTATTACATGTTCACCAACGGACCGAATGACGTTGCACTGATGGACGCCCACACTGTGGAAACGCAGTATCTTTGCGGCGGCTCACAGTCCGATGGATCAGGAGACGCAAATGGATAGACAAACACTAATGGATAGGCTTGACGCTGACGGCGCTACAGGCGCTGACCTGTCCCCAGGTGATCCGGTGGCCGCAGCCGCAGCACGATACATTCGCGATCTTGAGAAGGTATTGGAAATAGTTCAGTTTGAACTTTCCCCAGGTCTTGACGCCGCTCGACAGCTTGCGCCGCGTGTTCGTGCAGCTAGGAGGGCGTTGAATCTTCTGCCGCTCATTGGCTCTCCTGCCAGCGGAGGAACTGACGGTGGCTGAAACGAACCGCGAGAAGGTGCTGCGCGGTGAAGTCGTTCGCGTGTCCGATGGGCGTCTGGTTGAGATGCAAATCCAAGCTATCGAGTGCGAAGGGGTTACGCCGAACCCGGTCTACCACTGGCACTGGGCTGCTGTTTTGAATGAGTTGGTCGCGCTCCGCAAGATCGTGGCCAAGGTTGCCGAAGCCAGGGGCATTGACCTTGGATACTCACAGTCTGATGCCAGTTCCGAGCCACGATTGTGAGCCAACAACATACCGAAACGTGCGGCTGTGTCGTGACCACCGAGCCTGGTCACGTCTACACGAAGATGTGCGAGCGACACCGGCACGAGGCGTTCTGCACGCGCGAACATGCGAGCAACCAACCGATTCAACCCAACGACAACTGTGATCTAATAGGAGGATAATATGTGCTTAGACATCGATCCAGAAATCAAGACGCTGAAAAATCGCGTCGTGTGGAAAGTGTTCGACAAGGAAGCCGGCAAGATCGCATCGCTGTACAAGGGCGCGGTTTATCCGAAAGGTAAACTGGTCGAGCGCTCTCCCGGCCCAACCACCACGATCATGTACGACGGGAAAGTCTTCGGCACGCGCGGCCTGCATTTCTTTCGCAGCAAAGCGCTGGCCCTGGCTGAAGCACGTACCTGGCACGGCACATACATCGCAAAGTTTGCGGTGAACCCGGCGGATTTCATGTTCGCCAACAAAGAAGAGGCGATGTACGAGCGCGCCACGCGCATCGGCAACTTCATCAAGGTCGGCTACGGCGATTGACCATCAGCGCACCTGGTCGGCTGTTGACGGCCGGCCAGGCTGTGTTACTCTGGATTTGTACCTACGAGGTAAATCTCCATGACGTTCAACGAGGAGAAATTTGTGCGAAGTCGCCACTGGTTTTGGGCCGCAGTGATCCTGATGTTAGGTGGGATCCTCTACATGGGACTCGCTCCCGCTGCTGAGGCGGCTACTCCGCGTGTGAGCACCCAACCCACTGTTGAAGTCGACGTCGTGCTGAAGACGGACAAAGCCTGGACGCATCGCAAGGCTACGGTAGACGCGTTCAGCGACGCTAAAATAGCTTTGTGCGAAGAATTCAAAGATAACGTGGTAGCCCAGTGCATTGTGCTGGTAGATGACGGCGATGTTCTGATGCTGCCTGTCCGATTGTTAGAGGATAAAATATGAGTCTCGGCGCATCGGCCGAAGACTGGGCACACTTCGATCTAATACTCGGACTAGGCACCAACCTATTACCCTGCGTGCCGGCATCGCCGGACATAAAAGTGGCGGAAGGCTCCGCGCTGGCCGGGAAGGTGGGGAAGATTCCGTCGATGATTAATGGCCGTGGTGAAGCTCATGGCCTATTAGCCTGGCAGAAACGCGACATCACGCCTAGTGAAGTGGCGGAGTGGTCGAAGGATCGCAGATTGAACCTCTGCGTTCGAACCGGCCCTATCAGTGGCGTGTACGCACTCGATATTGATATCGATGACGTGCGCGCTAGCCACGTCCGCATGAGTATCGCGCTCGCGCTCGGTGATCTACCATGCCGCGCACGCGAGAACAGTTTCAAGTCGCTGCTCGTATTTAGAATGGGGGAGCCGTGCAAGAAGCGCAAAATCAAACTAGACGACAACCCAAAAGGTCCGGCAATAGAATGCCTGGCAGATGGTCAGCAATTCGTGGCGTGTGGCACGCACTCTTCTGGCTCTCGCTACCAATGGTTGCCCGAGCTGCCTTCGAGCATTCCGACGATAACTCTGGCTCAGCTGGACTCGCTTTGGTCGATACTGACTACCAAATATGCGAAGAGCGCGCCGATGCCCGCGGCTCCGTTTGTGACGGCTCAGGCGAATTCGATGACGAGCGAGGCGTACGCGACGGAGGTGGTGACGAAGATAAGCGACACCGACTGGCAAGAATTAATCACCGCGCTACGGTTCCTCTTAGATAAGTGCTCCGATAACGATATTTGGAGTTCCATTGGGTATGGATTGCTCTCGCTGCCAGGCTCGCGACCGGCTGAACAGCTTTGGCTTGATTTTTCGCGCAAGGCTGTGGGATACGAACCAGGCGCGGCGGAACAGTGGTGGTCAGCGCATCGCAGCCAGCAGCCTCGTTCAGATTGGCGCCATATTCTGAATCTTGCGCGACAGCGCGGCATGCAGCGCGTCGCCGATGTCGCGGCGTTTGAGCCAATTCCAGAAACTAAACCTGAGCCGCACAGCGATCTAATCGACGTCGTGCCACCGGAGGTACTTCCGGCAGGTGAGAAGCGCATGATCCGGCTGACCGAGGCAGATTTCTCCAGCATCTTGGACGAGCTGGAAGATGTGCTCAACCCGTACGTGTACACGCAAGGCTCCCACCTGGTACGCACGAGCGAGGCACACAACGACGCCGCCATCCAGCGCAGCGCAGACGCGTTGATGTTACTGCCCGCTACCAGGGATTGGGCGCGTAAGCGATTCGGACAGCTGTGCGACTTCAAGAAATATATATCATCGCGCGATGAGTGGGCATCAGTCTCCCCGAGCGCCGAGCATATCAATGCCATGCTGGGGCTGAGTGGTTGGAATATACTGCGCCCGATTGATGCACTAGCACGTGCACCGTTTCTTCGCCCCGATGGCAGTATATGCGACATCGAAGGTTACGACGCCACCAGTCGAACGCTTTACATACCATCCATAGTTTATCCTCCTATCCCTAAAGCGCCGACGCGAGACGACGCACTAGCGGCGTTAGTTCGCATGCGCGAACCTTTTAACGAGTTTCCTTGGAAAGAGGCGGCGTCAGAGAGCGCATTCCTGTCGCACATCCTCGCTGAGGCCGCGCGCCTCGCGATGGAGCGCTGCCCGATGTACTTCTACGACGCGCCGATGGCCGGCACCGGCAAGAGCACGTTGCAAGAAATGGCGGCCAGAATAGTCCACGGCACGGAGCCGGCGCTGCGGCCGTGGGTGGCCGACGAGGACGAGCTACGCAAGTCTCTCTACGCGTGCCTGATGGCGGGCGACCGCTCCATCTGGTTCGACAACGTGCCCGACGGTGTGAAGGTGCGCTCCTCTGTGCTCGAAGCATTCCTCACCAGCGCGGTGTGGAAGGATCGCAAGCTAGGCGAGAGTATGACCACGGCGATACCGAACAAAACGGTGCTGGTGGCCTCAGGCAACAACCTTACGCCAGTCTCTGCGCTTGCGCGGCGCAGCCTGGTGATCCGCCTCGATGCCAACACCGAGCACCTACGTGAGCGTGTGTTCAAGATCGCGAACCCGCGCCGGCACGTCATGGAGCGACGCGGCCAAATGCTGGTGGATGCGCTCACGATCATCAAGGCGTATCTCTTGACCGGCGGTAAGGAACAGATGCCGGTCGCGCTGCCCAGCTTCGAGGATTGGTCACGCCTCGCGCGTGATCCGTTGATCTGGCTTGGCCTCGCGGATCCTGTTGTCACACAGCTGAACGAAACGGATGACGAGTCTCAGCCGCTCGGTCCGATATTCGAGAAGCTGGCAGCCAACTTCGGTGAGCGCACGTTCACCGCTGGCGACATGGCGCGCGTCGTCGGCAGTCTCTCCGATGAGAAGAACGAGCTGAGCGACGCGCTGATGCAGATGGGCTGCATGGAACCCAACAACCCCATCAAGATCGGCTACTGGCTCCGCGCCTCGAAAGATAAAATCGGCAGCGGCTTGAAACTCGTGCACGACGGGCATAGCATGCACGGTGTGAGATGGCGGTTACGAAACACGAACGGAGATCTGACCAATGGCTGAGCAGATGATTACGAACACGCAGGGCGACGCACTGTCCCGATTGATTCAATTGCAGGCCGGACGGCACGACATCCGTCAGACCTGGTCGGGCAACGGTGTCACGGATCTGATAGCGCTGTGCAATGCGCACGCTGTCAAGGCGCGATTGTCCAAGCACCTGTGGACCGGCATGCGTGAGCTGATGCAGATGCCCGAGCTGAAGACACTGCCCGAACCTATCCAGGCACAGATCATGTCCATCGTCTTGTCGGCGCAGGCGCTGGTGGAATTGGACAACGAGAGTCACGCGAAGAAACTCGCGCAGCTGGACAGGCCGAAGGGGCCGCTATGACGCACAGCGCATCGGAGGTCTTCACCATGCAGCTCGCACGCGCGGCTGCCAAGCAGGCCAACAAATTCTTGAGCGCTCGTGGCCTGCAGAAGTCTGACCGCGACGATGTGATCGCGGCCGCGATGTTGTGGTGCTGGGAGAATCGCGACAACTACAGCCTGACCACCACGCTGGAAACTTGGTTCATGAACGCCGTGCGCAACGCTTACCAGGATCTACAGCGCGAGAAGCTGCCGACGTCTGACCAATCGATGGAGCAGATGGGCGGTGGCGACGAAACGTATAGCACCGCCGCTGCTGAGTCCGCCGCGATGGCGCTGATAGGCGCGCTCAATCAGACCGGCAAGATGGTGGCGGTCATGACTATGGGGGGCTACACACGCGCCGAGATGATCGAGCGGGGTATTTCAGAATGGTCTATACGCGAGTCGAAAGATCGCATCAAACAGCTGCGCCGGCTGGTGCCGGACGCTGACGGCGTGCGCCTCATTGCCAGGACGATGCCCGCTGTATCGTCAGACGATACGGACGATCAATTATCGGAGATCGACATGGCTTTGGAACAATTGGATTTCGCACCGCCCGCCGGCAAGGATTGCCCGCCGTGCTTTAGGTGCATGTGGTATTACGGATTCCTGCCAGACGGTAAGCGCGGCACGCGGCTGGAGATCGAAGATCAAGACGTGCGCGAAGCGGTGAAGAACACTGAAGCGCGCAAGATAGAAATTGCACATCAGGTAAGAGGAGAGTGAAATGTCTGTAGATGCAAAGTTGATGACGGTGGTGGGCGCGATCAAGCAGTCCATCGAGCAATCAGGCAGCCCGGGCGTGAGCGTGAACAGTCACCCTAACCCGTTCTTCCTCAACGTGAACGGCGCGTTGGATTTGAAGGCCGCCGCCACGCTGATCGTGCAGCGGCTCGAAGAGTACGAGGCAGCGCTCAAGGCGCGAATCGAGAAGTCGATCAAGGAAGCTGAAGCGAAGGTCGCAGCCGAAGCGGCCAACGTGGCAGCGAACGATACGTCGGCGCCAGTTTAATTTTTCAAACCAACAGGAGTAAGGACAATGGGTTTATTCAAGAACACCGTCGACAGCATCATCGCGGACATCTCCGCGAAGATCGAGAAGCTGTCCGTCGTGGCTGAGGCGCACGCCCTGGCCGCGCAACTGCATCGCGACGTGATCGACGAGCGGCAGAAACTCGTCAACTTCGCGAACCAGGAAGAGGCGCGAGCCAGGAGCATCGCCGCCAAGTTCAAGGCGCTGATTTCGTAGGGTTCATTATTGTCAAATGGGGCCGGGAGTTGCGTCCCGGCCTGTTTCCTGTATACTGGCCGCACGTAACTTGAACCTGGAGCTGCAGATGGAATTTTCGACCTACCAGAACGCGATCTTCGCCTTCCTCGTCAACACCCTCCGTAACCTGGTCGTACGCGCGGGCGCCGGCTCGGGCAAATCCACCACGCTGATCGAGATCGTCAAGCGCCTCGTCGGCAACACCATTTTCCTCGCGTTCGGCAAAGACATTGCCGAGTCTCTGAAGGCGCGCGGCGTCAACGCCCGCACCTTCCACAGCCTCACGTACATTCCGGTGACCCGCTTCTACTCGACGATGGTCCGCGCTACCGTCGATGGCAGCAAGATTCGCAACATGATCCGCGAGCGCTACAGCGAAGCTGATCAGCGCACGTACGGCAACTTCGTCAACAAGCTGGTGGGTCTCGCGAAGAATTCCGGCATGGGTTTTTTGATCGATGACACCGAGCAGAACTGGGACGATCTGGCCGCGAAGCATGACCTTGAGATCGAAGACGGCAAGGGTGACCATCGCACCGCGCTGGAGCTGGCCCGCGCGATGCTGATCAGCTCGAACAACGCCGCCACCCAGCAGGGCCTGCTCGACTTCGATGATCTGCTCTTCCTCGCCGTCAAGGAAGGCATCACACTGCCGACGTTCGACAACGTCCTGGTCGATGAGGCGCAGGACACCAACGCGATCCAGCGCGCCATCATCCGCAAGATCATGAAACCCACCTCGCGCCTGGTAGCGGTCGGCGATCCGAGCCAAGCCATCTACGGTTTCCGCGGCGCCGACAGCGACGCGATGGACCTTATCAAGTCAGAGTTCGATGCCGACGAGCTGCCCCTGACGGTTAGCTACCGCTGCGCGAAGTCCATCGTCGAGTACGCGTCCCAGTTCGGCGTCATCGAGGCCGCCCCGGGCGCCATCGACGGCGAAGTAAAGATTCTTAAGCGCACCGACAAGTATGTGGACCTGATGGGTGCCGCTGATCTGGTGGTGTGTCGCCTCACGAAGCCGCTGATCGAGCTGGCGTACGACCTGATGATGGCGCGCAAGCCGGCGTACATGATGGGCCGCGAGATCGGCGAAGGTCTCGTGAACCTGATCAAGAAGCAGCAGGCCAAGGGTATCGAGCAGCTGATCGTCAAGCTGGAAGCCAGCACCGCCCGCGAAGTCGAGCGCGCCAAGGCGAAGAACGACGACGCCAAAGCCGAGCGCGCCGAAGACCGCCGCGACTGCATCCTGTTCCTGGTCAACACGCTGGAAGAGAACGACCGCACGATCCCCGAGCTGATCCGCGTCATAGAGAACCTGTTCCGCAACAAAGCGGACGCGGTGGTCCTGGCGACGGTGCACAAGGCCAAGGGTCTCGAAGCGGCCCGCGTGTTCTGGCTGAACCACGACTACGTCAGCAAGTGGGCGCGTCAGCCCTGGCAGAAGCAGCAGGAAGTGAACCTGCGCTACGTCGCGGCGACCCGCGCGAAGTCTGAATTGGTCCTGATCCCTTCACCACCGAAAGGAAAGTAAATGCGATACATATACGTCAGCAAGCCAGGCGGCAAGCCGATGAACATCGGCATCAACAAGGCGAAGCGCATCGCGCACGACGCCGACCGGCGCGATCAGCTCATCGTGCTCGCGAAGCTTGGCCCAGGACTGCCGCGAGAGCACAGTCACCATCAGCAGCTGGTGCGCTCGCGGCACCGGTACTACCACGAGCAGCACGAGGAATTCGTTCGTGAGCGATCAAAAGCAGCTGCGTAAGAACACGGTGGAAACGCTCGGCCTACTGGTCGAGCGTTACCCCAACCTGACTATCGGGCAGATAATCTGCAACGCTGTCGGGCCGTTGGATATTTTCGTCACGGATGACGTCGCGTTCGCGCGGGCGTTGAACATGCTGTTTATTCACTATACTCAGTTCGAAGCCGCGGGGATCAAGCCATGACACGGAAGATGGTCGAGGCAGATTTGTACGCTGGCCTACTGGTGAAGTGCCAGCGCTGTGAGCGCGAGGGTGCGTGGGTAACCGCTGGTGCCGGTTCGAGCCGGGCCGCTTCCGGTACGAGTCCCTGAGAGTGCACGCCGCCTGGAGGGTGGCCGCATGATAGTCATCATGAAATATTGCGGTAAGTGTCATGAGCACACGCCGCGCGGGCATCGAGGTAGCTGTAAGCCGTGCAAGAACGCCAGAGCCAGGGTACGTCGTAGTACGCCAGAAGGTAAAGCTGCGGCATGTAAATCCTCGACCGATTGGCGACTGAAACACCTGGATCGCGCCAACGCTACGCAGACCGCACGAAGGTCGACTCCGCAAGGTGTAGCAGTCGTGTTGCTTCAACGCGCCCGCCGTCGCGCCAAGAGCGCAGGTTTACCATTTTCTCTTAGTCTAGATTCGTTGCGACAGAAACTTGAGCGTGGCGTATGCGAGGTATCTGGACTTCCTTTTGTTTTGACGCCATTTGGCAATCCGCGTCGTCCGTCAATCGACCAGATACGGGCCGGTGAGGGATACACACCACAGAACACCCGCGTAGTGCTTTGGGGGATCAACGTCGCTTGCCATACCTGGGGACTTGAAGCTATAACTGAAATTTTTAGGAGCGTCCCATGAAAGCTGTCGGATATGTCCGCGTTTCCACAGTGGAACAGGCACAGAGCGGTTTAGGGCTGGAGGCGCAGCGCGCCGCTATCACCCGGTGGGCCGCCGAGCGCGGTCTGGAGCTGACCATCTACGAGGACGCCGGCATTACTGGCACCTCTATGGCGAAGCGACCGGCTCTGGAGCAGGCGTTGTGCGATGCAAAAAAAGGCTCCGTACTGGTAGCCTACTCCTTGTCTCGCTTCGCAAGGTCCACCAGGGACATGCTAATCATCGCTGAGCGGCTCAAGCGGCAGGGGGCCGACCTTGTAAGCCTGACGGAAAGCATCGACACCACGACTGCCACAGGGCGTCTAGTGTTCACCTTACTGTCCGCCCTGAGCCAGTTTGAACGAGATCTTACGTCTGAAAGAACCCGTGCGGCATTATATGCCCTGAAGGCGCGCGGCGTGAAGCTGGGCCCGAAGCGGCCGAACCCCACCGCCGGCAACGAAGCGAACCGATTGAAGTGGGAACGGATCCGTGCTAACATGGCATCCGCCTGAAACTTGACACTAGGAGATCGATATGGAATCAATTAAGTACGCCATCACCCCGTCTGAGGCGGAAGCCTTTATACGAAAGGCCCGCGGTAAAACTCTATTCATAGCGGTAGGCCAGCGCGCGCCAATCGCTCACCAGCCTGGCTACGAGTTCCCGGTGATGGCTCACATCAAGGTAACTCGCAAAGCCGCCATCCGATTCATCTGCGAAGCATACTCCGCAGTCATGCAGAACAAAGGCGCCCTCTGCGTCATCTCCGAGCTGGAGAACTGCGTATTCATCGGGAGGGCTGCCCGATGATCTACGCCTACCGATGCAATCCGTGCGACCGCGAGAAGCTGGAGCAGCGCGCGGTCAAGCACATGCTGACGAAGCTTCCCAAGTGCGATCAGTGCGGGCGACGAATGAAGTTCTTCATCTCTAGCCCGCCGCTTGGCGTCGTCAAGAATCCAGCAGCGGGGTACCGATCATGAACGAGCCTGTAGTCACCGTCCCTCTGAATCCGCCGGCAGTGGTCGGCAGTCGCCACGGACAGCAGTACAGCGACTGGGCGTACAACGATCCCGCCGGCATCGTCACAGCAGCGTACCGCAACCTGCAGGGCGTCGAGTTCGACACCTTTGTGGCCCGCGGACTGTCTGGCATCCTCGTGGCACCGCTCTTGGCCCGCGCGATGTCGCGTAACTTTCTGATCGTGCGCAAACCCGACGAGAACAGTCACTCGTCATGCAAGGTCGAAGGCACCTTCGGACGCAAGTGGGTCTTCCTTGATGACTTCATCGCGGGCGGCGGTACATTCTGCGCGTGCCGCGAAGCCGTCGCGCAACATGCCCGCGTGCCGCACGAGCTGATCGGCGCCTACTGCTACCAGACTCCGCCGTGGGAGTACACTGAGGAAAAACCGCCACCGCCAAGATGCGCAGCAAACTGGGGGCGGTTTCGTTACTGGGATTTGAACACCAACGGGTGGCTGGACAGCATATGAGTGTCACTATTCGCATCATCGATTACAAAAATCTTCGCCGCAGCTACGTGCTGTGGCGGAACGCTCACCCAGCCATCCTGGACTGGTACAAGCGGTGGATGGACAACTGGAGAGCAACAACAAATGCGTAGCAATCATCCCTGGCGTGAAGCCAGTCCCGGCGTGAAGACCATCGACCCGGTGGTCATCACCCGCAGCGCATCGTTCGCCGCATATCTATACGCGCTGCCGCGCGAGGAGCGCCGGCAGATCGAGGCGGCGGAGCGCGCGTTCGTGCTGAAGGCAAACACCTTCACCAGTCCGCAGCAATCTGCGGCCAGGGAGCATGCCGGCGGCATGCTTGGCGTAAAGGAAAACGAGCCGGCGGACTACCGCGGGTTCGTTGTTTGACAGGGGGCAGATTTCTGTTACTCTGAAAATGTAGCTGCTATTTTTCAACCTTAAGGAGATAGAAACCGATGAATCACGCAAAAATTGCGGCTGCGCTCCACGCGCTCGCCGACGCCTTCCTCGAAGGCGTAGAAGAAGTCAAAGACATCGCGACCGGCAAAGGAAAGAAGGCCAAAGTCGCCGAGCAACCCGCAGCGCCCGCTGCCGTAGCTCAGACTGCCGCCCCGGCGCCCGCGCCGGCACCCGTTGTTCCGACCATCACCAAAGCGCAGCTGAACGCGGCCGTGCTCAAGGTGGCCGCGAAGAGCCGGGACACGGCGGAGGCGATTCTCGGTCGCTTCGGACACAAGAACACCGTGACGCTGCCTGCTGAGCAGTGGCAGGCGGTGTTCGACGCGTTCGAAGAAGAGATCGCGAAGCAGGACGCTGCCGCCGTGCAGGTCCAGCAGGCGTCACTGGTCTAAGACGGAGTCCCGCCCTCACGCGCCGTGCAGAAACGTTCGCAGCCCAGGAAGCACCCCCAGTTTATGGGGACATACGAGCGGCGCGTGAGGGAGATGGGCAGGAGCTGAAACTGTGATTATTCACGACCGGCCACCGAACTTCGAGGTGATCCAAGCCGCGTTCCCCAAGGCAGTGGAACCTGGTGTGATGTTCGCCTACGACGGAAACATCTATAACCCGAGCGGCAAGATCATTCCGCCGGCACTGATCGCGCATGAAGAAGTGCACCTGAAGCGCCAGATCATGCACGGTGCCGACATCTGGTGGGACCACTATCTGCGTGACTCCGCGTTCCGCTACCACGAGGAGCTGTTGGCGCACGTCGCCGAGTTCAATGCGCAGCGCGGCCCTGACCGTAATCAGGGTGCGCGATTGCTGATATCGACGGCGCTGAGGCTGGTGGCGCCTTTATATAACTATCAGCCGCCACGAAACTTGCAGGAAGCGATTCGCGATCTGCGTCAGGAGATTGAAAAATGAGTAACTTACGTCCGTACATGGCTCCGGCTTTTGGTTCGGAGCGGCTGCTTCTGCCGCGAGGAGAAATGCTGAAGCTGCTTTACAAGTCTGTGGCCCGACGGCGCACCTTAATCAAGGGTAAGTTGAAAGATGATGACGGTCATTTTTGTGCTATCGGCGCATTGGCTAGCGACTGCGACACTGGTAAGACACAAAAGCTGATTGCCAGCAAAGAGTTTATCGACGAAGTGGCCGCGATCAACGATAAACTTGGCGACACGGTCTCGTCAAAACAGCGGTGGGGATTCGTCATGAAGTGGCTGCGTGAGGAAATTGCGAAACTAAAATGAGCGGCACGCACTCCATCCTCGCACCTTCTGACTCAAGCCGCTGGCTGCGATGCGTCGGCGCGCTCTACCTGTCGCGCGGGCTGCCGGACATCGACAAGGAATACAACGCGAGCGGTACGTGTAGCCACTGGCTCCTGCAGTGGCAGCTGGATAACCCGACGCTCGATCTCGACAGCTGGCTCGGCAAAGAGATGGAGTTCGGCGAGAACCCTCCGTTCAAATTCAAGATCGATGAGGAGCGCTTGGATCGCGTCCGGTCGTGCGTGCGCGTGATCAACCGCGAGCCTGGCGAAATGTTGGTTGAGCACCGGCTCGACACGACGCCGGTCTTAGGGGTGCCGGACCAGGAAGGTCACAGCGACATCATCAAGCTGTACCCGGAGGGCGGCGCGGTCATCGGCGAGACACTGCACAAGGGCGTACTCTCCGTGCACGATTACAAGGACGGGTATCTGATAGTGCACGCGAAAGACAACACTCAGGGGCTGATCTATCTGTGCGCCGCGATGATCGAGTTCAGCCTGATTGGTGAGTTCAACGCGTTCCGATTCTGCATCCACCAGCCGAAGCTGAACCACTATGACGAATGGACCTACACCCGAGCAGAACTTGAAGCATTCATGCAGCTGGTGCGCCCCGTGGCCGCTCTCGCGTATGGAATTTATCACGAGACCGTACAGTTCGACCCCGAGCAGCACCTCAACGCAGGCGAAGAGCAGTGCACCTACTGCCCGGTCCGAGGCCGCTGCGTTGCGCGTGCGAAGCGCGTCATGAGCATGTTCGAGCCGCTGGTGAAGCGGCACGAGCTGGACGACAAGTCGCTCGGCATCGTATACGCGCAGCTCGATGAGATCGAGGCCGCGATCACAGACTTCCGCGCCGAGGCGTTGCGCCGCGCGAAGATCGGCGTCATACTCGAAGGTCAGAAACTGATCTACGGCAACAAGGGCAAGCGCGTGTGGGTCGACAAGGCCAAAGCGGAGTTTGCGCTCTCGATGCTGATGGAGCCGGAGAAAATGTACGAGCCGCGCGAGATCATCAGCCCTACTACGGCCGAAAAAATTCTGAAAAAGGACTACGCAGTCCTAAAGGATGATCTGGTGACACAGTCGGACCCTCAGCTCCGTCTCGTGCCGCTGGATCACAAGGGAGAGGCGGTGACGCCTGTCCAATTTATCCCGACGCAAGAGCCGGGACTGATCTAAAGCAACAGGAGATTGAAAATGTCGAATGAAAATGTACCCCGTCAGATAAAGATGGACAACGTGCGGCTTCTGCGCGTGTCGCTTACCAAACAGTACATCGGTAAGGACGCGAAAATCGATCCGACCACGGGCAAGCAGGAAGGCAAACACCACATCGATGCGGTGTTCGCCCCGTCCCATCCGCAGTTCCCCGAGCTGCAGAACCTGATCCGCGGCGTCGCGACGGCGAAGTGGAAAGAGCAGACGCAGCAGACGCTGGACATGATCAAGGGAAACAACCAGCGCTTCCCGCTGCAGCGTGGCGATCAGTACCGACCGGGCAAGCCGGCGTACGCGGGCATGCTGTACGTCAGCGCCGGCAACAAGGATCAGCCCACGATCCTCGTGACCGAGAACGGTGTGAACATCGCGAACCGGAACACGCCCGTGATCCTGACGCCGAGTCACCCGTGCTACCCGTACGAAGGCTGCTACGCCAACGTGCTGCTGGAGTTCTACACGTACTTGTACGGCAACAGCCCCGGCCTGGGGTGCAGCGTGCTCGGCGTGCAGTTCAACAAGCACGGTGAGCGGTTGCGCGGAAGCTCGGTGGCGAGCGGCAGCGAGTTCGGATTGGTCCCCGCCGACGCGGACGGCGCGCCGGCAGGCGCCGTCGCTCCGAGCGGCGGCCAGGGTCTGATCTAATGGGTTCAGGGCCGAGTCACGGGTGTGGCGGGCAGGGGAAGAAAACTTCCGAAGCCTCTTCGTTCGAGTCGAAGTTGCGCGCAGAGGCCCTGATTTTTGAAGAGATGTTTAATCGTCGTATCATTGACCCATACTATGCGCGTATGGCCGAACAACTCGATGCTGAATTGAGGAATTTAAAATGACTGAAGCAACGAAACCTTGGGCCAGCTTTGGCTACGAACCGGTTGGTGCGATTGTCAATCGCCTGCTCGCGCGGTACCTTCGCGCGCAGCGAAAGAATATGCGCCGCTTCTTCCAGGAGCGCGGCATGTACGTTCTCGCCGACCGGATGAATCAGATACGCAAATCTCGACAAGGGATGCTCGCAAAAAACCGGATGTTCCAAGAGGTTTTAAGCTCTTATGCAAAACTCACTACTCCCACCGCCGTCCCCAGCATTACTGGAAGCCCGTTACAAGATACGCCGCTTAT